>JAEEGL015609510.1_pt1 | contig 23403 bp, 18 predicted proteins | sample 9134231 | NCBI WGS metagenome assembly JAEEGL01 (sample SAMN16246548, study PRJNA631951) | gut metagenome | biome: gut microbiome; feature: rumen; material: fiber-attached | host: Bos | place: Iran: Karaj | collected 2018-10
CGGTCAACCATCGGACGGAAATCGCCCTTGCTGTTGATAATCATTACCAGCGGCGGGATTCCAGCAGCCTTTGCAACCTTGTTATCGTCGGCACCGAAAGTCGGAGCAATGTGAACGATACCAGTACCATCCTCGGTGGTTACATAGTCGCCAGGAATTACGCGGAAAGCACCGTCAGCGGGCTTAACCCACGGGAAAATCTGCTCGTAGTGCATATCGAGAAGGTCTTCGCCAGTGTATTCGGCAACGATTCTGTAAGGAATAACCTTGTCGCCGTGCTTGTATTCCTCGAGCGGAAGTTCTGCGCCCTGCGGATTCAGGTAAGCACCTACCCTTTCCTTTGCCATTACGACTGTAACAGGCTCGCCAGTATACATATTATAGGTACGAACTGCAACATATTCAATCTTGCGGCCAACGCAGAGTGCTGTGTTTGATGGCAAAGTCCACGGCGTGGTTGTCCAAGCGATGAAATAAGGTTTTCCCCAGCCAGTCATTTCGGGCTTTGGGTCAACGATTGCGAACTGAGCGGTGACGGTAGTGTCCTTCACATCGCGGTAGCAACCCGGCTGGTTAAGTTCGTGGGTGCTAAGTCCAGTACCTGCAGCCGGCGAATACGGCTGAATTGTGTAACCCTTGTATAGCAAGTTCTTGTTGTACAACTGCTTGAGCAGCCACCACAAAGTTTCGATGTAGCGGTTGTCGTATGTAATGTACGGATTTTCGAGGTCAACCCAGTAGCCGACGCGCTCGGTAAGGTCGGTCCAGTGACTTGTGTATTTCATAACTTCGCGACGGCAGGTGTCGTTGTAGTCCTTTACAGAAATCTTCTTGCCGATGTCCTCCTTGGTGATGCCTAAGGTCTTTTCTACGCCAAGTTCCACTGGCAGACCGTGGGTATCCCAACCAGCCTTGCGGTCAACCTTGTGACCTGTCAAGGTTTTGTAACGGCAGACTACATCCTTGATTGTACGAGCCATAACGTGGTGTATGCCAGGCATTCCGTTTGCCGATGGCGGTCCCTCGAAGAAGATGAAAGGCTTGCAGCCTTCGCGGGTTTCTATGCTTTTGTGAAATGTATCCTCAGATGCCCATACATCCTTCATTTCGTTGTTGATTTCGAATAAGTCGAGTTGTTTATACTCGGAAAACTTCTTTGTCATTGTACAATTTTTTAGTGGTGCAAAAATACAATTTATTTACGATTTACGAATGAGGATTTACGATTTATCTGACAAGATGCAAAAGATAGTTTAACTTCGTTGAGGGCTTCGCCGTTCTAAGTTTCTGGGTTTCTATGGCTTCGCCGTTTCTGGGGTTTGGGGTTTCAGATTGCGGGTTAGCAGGAGACCTGTTCAATGGAAGACCAACCTATCTGTCTGCAAGACTGTCAGACTGTTAGGCTTTTAGCCTGCAAGCCCCAAAAACCGCCGTTGCCATTCAAACAAAAAAAACAGCAGCCGACCGTAGGCGACTGCCGTAATTTTTAATTTTACCATATATTATTGTGCAAAAACCGCACGAACTGGCGTTCCTACAGCACGTTGTTGACCATTAATCTTACAAACTATATCTATTACAGGATTAGTTACTATATTATAATGATAAAATAATAGATCATTCATCATACGACAATCTCCGCCACTATATAGTGAATTTGAAGGATAATTTCCAAATATAAAATATATGTCTTGATCAACGGCATTTTCGTCATATCTAAAACCAGCTCCTGGAAAGAAAATCCTATTACCATTAGGACCGACAAAAATAATTCCATTAACGGCATTACCAACTGTACATATCCATATATGAGGGCAAGTCAATAACTCACGAAATTCTTGTTCGGCTGGCATGCGCCAATTAGAACCCCAGTTGGCAGTAACAGCATCGTCCTCTGGTAATAAAACACGCAGGCTGTCGGAAAAACCATTGTAGCCGAAATAAGCAGAAGGACTGTATTTTATCAATTTGGGGTCAGCATTCGATGCTCCAGGTGCGGAATATTTATAATTTCCCCACGAGTATGTTTCTTTAGGTTCTGTTTCTCCCCATGCAAAATAATCGCCGTTATCTACCGGACTTGTTGCTCCAACATTGTTGACCGCCCATAAAGTACCATCAGAAAAGCCAAGGTCAACGTAGGCATGAGTGCCAGCATAACCTGTTATTGCCACCCACTGCGCATATACGACTATGCTTTCCTCCAATGTTATTTCCTCCATATCTGCATAAGCAGTACCATTACCATAACTATCGGTGGTCCAGCACAAAAACACATGATTATCCCATGTAAATGTATTGGCATCAAGAGTATGCGCTACACCAGCCGTGTATGTCTGCGGCGGCATATATCCATTTCCACCATTTGCAACAAAAGTTACCCTTATACCAGTGCCAGGTTGTGGATCTGGTGGTTCAACATTATTTGCCCACAGTGCATACAAAGTCAAATTATTAGAAATAGTTATTTCCTGCGTATCGGTGTATGTGGTTCCACTGCCATCGGCAGCAGTATTCCAGCAGACAAAATGACAATCGGGTTTTGAGAATGTATTGGGTCTAAGCACTTGCGGAGAACCGACAATATACTGCTGCGGTAGCATTTCGCCAGTACCACCATTTGCATCGAAAGTAACTGTTACGAATGTAAGAATCTTTTTCCACTGCGCGTACAAGGTCATGTCGGAAGTGACGGTTATTCTTTGACGGTCATCGTACGATGTGCCAGTGCCGTTCTTCATTGTGTTCCAACATTTAAAGGTATGCTCTTGGTATGAAAAAGTATTACTGGTAAGCGCACGGGGTTCTCCTTCGGTGAATATCTGATCTGCCATTTCTCCAGTTCCTCCGTTGGCATCAAAAGTCACCGTGTAAGTCTCTTTCTTCTTGCACCCACTGATTGCTATAATTCCAATAAGGGAAAGAATTGCAAAGAATATAAATAGTGTCCTTTTCATATTATCCTACATTATAATTATCACTGACAAAGATAAATATTCTATTTAACACTAGCAAATGTTTTTACTAAAAAAGTTCAATATTTCAATTATTTTTGTCTGATGTAGACGATTCAAACAATTTCAAAACTAAAAAAAAGCGTAACCATTGTCATTGAACCACGACTGGTCGCACAGGCAAGCCATCGCAACGATCGTCCCAGCCCATGTGAATATGCAATACGTTATTAAAGTCCAGATTGAAATCAAGCATAGACGAATGAAGCGGATTGCCCGACGATGGACCATTACCGAGTTTACTAGTCCAATAGGCGCCAATGGCACCGTCGTATTCGAGCCTTCCTCCTGTTACGTCCCAATAACCGCCTGCAGCAGGAAAGAAAACAGTGTTGCCGTTAGGCCCTGTAAAGAGCTGCCCATTTACTCCATTCTGAACAGTCCACTCATTGCTGCATACGACAAGCAATTCATTAAATTCCTCCCATGTAGGCATACGCCAATCAGCGCCCCAGTTTGTTGTGGCAGCATCGTCTTCGGGCAGCAATGTGGTAAGATCGTCAGTGAAGCCATTATAACCACAACTTTCAACATTACAATACTTTGTAAGACTATATTCATAATTGGCACCATTGTTACAATATTTATAATTGTACCAGGTGTAACTTGACTTGGTGCGCGTTTCGCCCCATGCATAATAGTTGCCATATTCTTCGGGTACGCTTGCTCCTACATTACAGATTGCCCATAATGTGCCTGATGGCAAACCAAGGTCAACCCAAAGATGACCGGCCGCATCTCCCGACAAGGGTTTCCACTGGGCATACAAAGTGGTATTTTCCGTTACAGTAATTGCTTCCAGGTCTGCATACGCTGTTCCGTTTCCATCAGCAGCAGTATTCCAACCATCAAACCAATAGTTTTCTCTTGTATATGCATTGGCATTTAGAGCCTGGGCACAACCCACCGTATACATCTGCGGCGGCATATATCCATTTCCACCATTTGCATCAAAAATTACCAATACGCCCACGCCTGGGAGCGGATCCGGAGGCATAGTTCCGTTGACTGCCCACTGGGCATATAATGTGACATTACCAGTAAGCGTTATTTCCTGCGTATTGGCGTATGCGGTTTCACTGCCATCGGCAGCCTTGTTCCAGTTTACAAAATAGCAGCCTTCTTTTGTGAATTGATTTGGCCTGAGTACTTGCGCCGTACCAACCACATATCGCTGAGGGGACATTTCGCCAGTACCACCATTTGCATCGAAAGTAACTGTTACGAATGTAAGAATCTTTTTCCACTGCGCGTACAAGGTCATATCAGAAGTTACGGTTATGGTCTGCCTGTCATCGTACGATGTGCCAGTGCCGTTCTTCATTGTGTTCCAACATTTAAAGGTATGCTCTTGGTATGAAAAAGTATTACTGGTAAGCGCACGGGGTTCTCCTTCTGTGAATATCTGCCCTGCCATTTCGCCAGTTCCACCGTTGGCATCAAAAGTAACCGTATATGTTTCCTTCTTTTTGCAACCGCTGATTGCTATAATTCCAATCAAGGAAAGAATTGCAAAGAATATAAGTAGTGTCCTTTTCATATTATCCTACGTTTTAATTATCACGGACAAAGATATTAATTTATGAGAATTTAACAAATAGTTTTTTTACAAAAAATCAACTCTCGCTTAGCGGCACACCTACCACACCAGCATAAAACATATACAACACTGTATCATTATCGGTTAAATTCTCGCCATAATGCATTTTACCGACACATTCCAAAACTGTATCACCTTGATGCAAAGTAATTTCGTTGCCATCGCAATCGACCACATGCAGTTCTCCCTTTACAACAACACCCGCATTCATCATAGGATGTGTGTGTGTCGACAGTCGCGTATGTGGCGGCACTGTTATTTTTAAAATAGTACATTGTGGAGTGCCTTCAAGATACGATGGCATCGGCTGGTTATTCCAACTTTTTGAACTTTGTAGAAGCGCCTCGCTCCTAACCTTTTTAGAAGATTCGTTTTGCATAATTATTCAATACAAATTGGAATGTAAAAATAGCAAAATTAGCGTTGAGTAGACATTTTTTGACTTTTGTTTATCACAAAATTCATTAATTCTACGATAATATCCTTTTAAAATTTAAATTACCACAACCCCACATTATAATAAATTACTGAATATCAATACATTATCAAACATGCATTTTTTTTCATTTTTTTTATTGTATGAAAAAAATTTTTTTCACTTTTACCACCGAAAACAAATGCTCAAAAACTTAACTGAAAAACAATGGCAACGACAAACAAACCGAGGGTTATCAAGGACTACGACAAACTTGACAAGGAAGTTAAAGATTTGATAAAGGCTACCTATCCACAGGGCTTTGCCGAAAAGTTGATTCAATATCCGAACAAGGACGGCATGCTTGTAAGCGCTCTTCCGTTCGAGACCGAAGACAAGATGTATCTTGTAAGAATCAACAACGAAGAAGTAAAAATTGTTTACGCTGATGCAGAAGACTTTGATGATGAAGAAGAAGACATCAAAGACAACGAATTGAATGCTGAAAAAATTGAAGGCTTAGAAGAAGAAACTTCCGACGACGACGACTTTGATGAAAAGTACGGTGAAGAAAAGACCTTCGGACCTGGCATCGAAGATGACGGAGAAGACGATGACGACGATGAAGATGAGGACGACGAGGACTATGATGACGACGATTTTGACGATGATGATTTTGACGATGATGATGATTATGTAGAACCAAAGGATAAAAAATCGAAAGCAAAAACGCCTGCACCTAAAAAGACTGCCACCACAAAAGCAAAAGAATCGACAAGCAAGAAAAAGGAAACAGCAACCAAAGAAAAGAAGTCAAGTGCAAAGGAAAAGAAAGCTGTAAAGGAAACTCCGTCGAAAGAAAAAAAGACGACAAAAAAGGCAAAGGAAACAGAGCCGAAAGCTAAGACAACAGCAAAAACCACAGCTAAGAAGACGACAAAGAAGAGTTAATTGCATTTAGGCTCAACAACTTACCAAGCAAAGTAAGATTTTTTACAAAATTTTTGAAAAAGAAATTTTCAATTAAAAAAAATCGTATCTTTGCACTCACAAAAATGGTGGATGTAGCTCAGCTGGTTAGAGTACCGGATTGTGGTTCCGAGGGTCGAGGGTTCGAATCCCTTCTTCCACCCCAAAAGGCGAAAGAAATTTCGCCTTTTTTATTTTAATTACCTGGAAAATCTTACGAATGTACCCAAAGGAAGCCTGCGTCCAGCCTTGTCGGTGAAGAACATTTCGCCGCACTGCGTATCTACATTACCGAAATGCGACCTCACAATATTGTCGGAAATCAATGCCGACAAGCCCATCGAATACAAGTTGAGTATAAAGAATGCGTCCTTGTCTTTGAGCAACTGCGATGCCAGCTCCACAATCTCATCTATCGAATCCTCGAGAATCCACTTTTCGCCTGCAGGTCCACGTCCGAATGCTGGCGGATCCATTATTATGCCGCTGTACTTGTTACCACGACGAATTTCACGTTTCACAAACTTCATTGCATCCTCTACAACCCAATGAATATCCGAAAGTTTGCTTGCCGACTGGTTTTCTGCAGCCCAATTTACAACCTGCCTTACCGAATCGACATGATAAACCTTTGCACCTGCAGCACGAGCTGCAAGACTGGCGCCTCCAGTATAAGCGAAAAGATTCAGCACATTGCATTCTGGAGACGAAATTCGCCTTACATTGTCGTATATGAAATTCCAATTGTCGGCCTGCTCCGGAAAAACGCCTATATGCTTGAAAGTGTTGAACTTCATCACAAACGAAAGGTTCATATCGCCATGCTTATAGCCAATTGTCCATTCATCGGGCACATTACGACGGGTCCAGCGACCTTTCTCTCCATTGGCATTCTGCACATCGAGCACAAAACGGGCATCGGCACTGCCCCACTCCTTCTCTGACAAAGCTTTGCCCCACACCGCCTGCGGTTCGGGACGACGAATCACATACTTGCCAAAACGCTCAAGTTTCTCAAAATTACCGCTGTCAATAAGCTCATAGTCGCTCCAAAGTCCTGCATCAACCAACTGATATTCCATAGTATGTAAATTTTTGCAAAAATAATTCGTTTCTGTCTTTAAATTCAAAAACCAAACATATTTTTTACCCGCCATGCATTACGGCACAAAATTTGACTTACAAAAAGAAAAATAACTTATCTTTACGGCCATAATTTGTACCGCAATGACAACAATATCAAGCATAAAGAACCCGCTGATAAAGAAAATAGTAGCGTATCAGTCGAAATCGAAGGAACGCAAAGCCGACAACGTTGTGCTTATTGAAGGCAAAAAGGAAACAGAAATTGCAACAAGTGCAAACGTAAAATTCAAGAAAATACTTTTCTGTCCCGATATTATCAGCGAGAACGAAGTCCGCGACCTAGTAGGCAAGCAATTTGACACCGCCGAAGTTTACGATGTCACCGAGGAGGTTTTCTCAAAGATTTCGTACCGCGAAACCACAGGCGGACTATATATAATAGGTGAAATTGCCGAAAAGAAACTTTCCGACCTTCCTGTAAAAGACAATTCGCTGTTCATAATCCTCGAAGCAGTTGAAAAACCCGGCAACCTCGGTGCAATATGCCGAATTGGCGATGCAGCCAAAGTCGATGGCATTATAATCTGCGACCCACATACCGACGTGTACAATCCCAACTCTGTAAGGTCGAGCCTCGGATGCGTATTCAGCAACAATGTTGTCAGCACCGACTTCGACAGCTGCATAAAGTGGCTTCGCGAAAACAACATCACTAGCTACGCCGCCGAACTTCGCGCTTCGGAATTCTACCACAAATACGACTACCGTGGAAAAACCGCCTTAGTTTTTGGCACCGAAGCCACAGGACTTACAGAAAAATGGATACAAAATGCCGACCACCGCATAAAAATCCCGATGCTTGGATACATTGATTCGCTGAATGTTTCAACATCCGTTTCGGCAATGGTTTTCGAAGCATTAAAACAACGTAACTTTTATATGAAATAGCCATGAAAAAACTCATTTTCACAATATTAGCCACAACATTGTGTATTTTCGCAGGACAAGCACAGAATACAAATTTCGAAAAGTACGTATCGAAGGTAAAGCAAAGTTTCGAGGATAAGGGCTATAAACTTGCAAGCCAGACCATTGGAAAGACTTGCGACACACTGCCTCTAGTTTCCGACACGCTTTATTTGGAAGCCGAAACCTATTACAACGTAGTTGTTGCTTCCGACAACTGTTCATACTGCGTCGTTAAGCTATTTTTCGTCGATTCGGAAAACAACATGACCCCACTCGATTTCGAAGTCATCGAAAACGACCCCGACGGTTGGTACAACTACCGTGTTTACAAGAATGCTAATATGAAATACGAATTCGGCCGATATGTGATTATGGTAAACTCGGAACTGCCCTACGACATGGGACTGATGGTTTACAAAAAGATTTTGCCCAGATAATCAGATTTGTCCAGCTATTCGTTTCACAACTTCCATCCCATCAACTGCCGACGACACTATGCCACCAGCATAACCTGCGCCTTCGCCACAAGGATAAAGATTTGAAACAGAAAGACTTTGCATAGTCTCTATATCGCGGACAACCTGTACGGGACTGCTAGTACGCGACTCCACTCCCACCACTACTGCCTCATTTGTAAGAAAACCATGCATCTGTCTGTCGAACTGGCGGAAACCTTCGCGCAAACGAAGCGACAGAAAATCGGGCATCCAGAAATGCATCGGACTGCTAACAACTCCAGGTTCGTACGAAACCGACGGCAAATTGGCAGAGATTTTTCCATTCACAAAATCTGCAAGTCTTTGAGCAGGAGCGACAACCGCACCTCCTCCATTCCTATATGCCAATGTTTCAAGGGTTTTCTGAAACTCCAATCCCGAAAATATTTTATTATCGGAATACGATGCATAATCCTCGGGACGCAGTTCGACAACAATGCCAGAATTGGCAAACGGCGAATTTCGCTTCGAATTGGACATTCCGTTCACAACTATGGTGTTATCTTCAGTAAGTGCACTTACAATCTTGCCGCCGGGACACATGCAGAACGAATACACACCACGTCCATCAACCTGTTTCACAAGCGAATAGGAAGCCGCTGGCAAAAATTTTCCCCGTTCTTTGCGCTTATACTGTATAGAATCGATGAGAGCCTGCGGATGCTCTACGCGAACGCCCATTGCAAACCCTTTCTCACGAAGGACAACGCCCTCAGAATTAAGCATATAGTATATATCACGCGCCGAATGTCCAGTTGCAAGAACCAGATTGTCGCATAGATATTCGTCGGTTCCGTTGATTACAACGCCAACAACCTTGTTATCAACAAGCTTTAATCCAGTCAGTTTCGACGAGAAATGGACCTCACCGCCACAATCAAGAATCTTGTTTCTGATATTGCGCATTATGGCATGAAGTCTATCAGTTCCTATATGCGGATGTGCCTCGACAAGAATATCTTCGTCAGCGCCGAAATAATGCAGAAGCTGCAAAACCTCGGTCACATTACCACGTTTTTTGCTTCGAGTGTACAACTTTCCGTCCGAATATGTTCCTGCACCACCCTCACCGAAAGCATAATTTGATTCAGGATTAAGAATATGCTGTGTATTTAGAGCAGCAATGTCGAACTTGCGTTCGTCAACCGACTTGCCTCGCTCGAAGACTATAGGTTTCAATCCCGACATAATGCATTGTAAAGCAGCAAAATATCCAGCGGGACCAGCACCAATTATTGTCACTGTTTTAGAGGTGGAAACATCATGAAAATCAAAGTTACCACGCAAATCGGGAAAGACATCGCCAGTTGTTGCAACCTGCAAACGCACATTGAATTTCACACCTTTGCGTGCATCAATCGACTTGCGCACAATGCGATACGAAGATATTTCGTTTTCTGGAATTCCAAGTTGGCGCGAAACCGCCCTAAGTACCTGCGACCTATCGAACAACTGTTCTGGGAAAAAGACGAAATCGGCTTCGTGAATCATTATTTTCTGTGTTTCCTGATAAAATCGAGTTTACCGCCTTCGAAATTGAAACCGATAAGCAACATTCTGGAATTTAGACGCTTAAAATAGTCGGCGAACTGTGAACCATCGTACACAACATCGTTCAATGTTCCCCACGATGCCTTAATTTCGACTCCAAACATAAAATATTCGAGGAAGAAATCGATGCCTGCGCCTATTTCGTAATACGCATCGAACCTGCGCAGACGTATCTTGGGATATTCTTCGGGTTTAATCTTTTTCTGCGATGCCATATCGATACGCGCCGATGCACCGACTGTAAGGAACGGACGCCAGTTACTGATACGAGCGGCCTTGTACTTGAACTGGATTGGCAAATCGATGAACGTCGACTCGATCATCATAGTATGACGCCATATATCTCCTTTCTTCAGATACTTGTAATGCAGATTGCGCTGACCAAAGACCAATCCTGGTAAAAATCTGAAATCTAAATACTTACATATCCTGAAATTCGATATTATATTTATATTGAATCCAACAAACCGACTGACTTCAACACCATATATGGTATCCATAGCCTGAGTCAGGAACCTGTCGGCAGGACGAATCGTAAAGTCCATAGTGTTGAGCCCAAGCGAGTAACCGAAATGAACAATCTGCTCGTCCAACTTGGGCAAGTTCATCGGTTTTTCCTTCTGTGCAAAGGTTGACAGCACGAACACTAACGGCAATATGGTCAATAATAATTTCTTCAAAAGAAAATTTTTTGCAAATATAACTCTAATGCTTGAAAAATATTGCCTCAATCGAAAATATTTGTTCACACTGCAATGGTAATTAACAATGAAGGTCTTGATGATTTATACCTCAGGAACACAACAACCGGCGTTTAAATCTCGACGCAAAGCATTGCGTTGCTACAAACGTTGAACGTTGAACTAACGCATCATCAAACTATCGTCAGCCGTTGCCCTGCTCCACTCCTTTCATTGTCAACTGGATACGCTTGCGTTCCTTGTCAACCGATACGACCTTAACCATCACATACTGGTGCAATTTGAGCACCTCGGTTGGCGACTCAATACGCTTTTCAGAAATCTGCGACACATGCAAAAGTCCGTTCTCCTTGATTCCGAAATCGACAAACGCACCGAAATTGGTAATATTGGTGACAATTCCCGGCAGAATCATACCTTCTTCAAGGTCGTCGATACGATGAATATTCTTGTCGAATTCCAACACTTTTATAATACCACGCGGATTGCGGCCTTTCTTCTTCAGTTCGGCAACAATGTCAAGAAGACTTGGCATACCTATCTGGTCGTTAACATATTTTGACAAATCGACAGCATCGAGCACTTCGGGCTTCTCGACCAATTCTGCCATAGTAAGTTTGCAATCCTTTGCAATTTTCGCAACAACTGGATACGACTCGGGATGAACAGCGGTGTTATCGAGCGGATTGTCGCCATCGGGAATACGCAGGAAGCCGGCACACTGTTCGAATGCCTTGTTGCCCAAACGAGTCACATCAAGCAACTGCTTACGGTTTGTGAACGCACCGTGTTCTGCACGATAATCGACAATATTCTGCGCCAGCACAGGACCCAATCCAGAAACATAATTCAACAAATGCTTTGTTGCTGTATTCAAGTTCACACCGACATTGTTAACCACGCTCACAACAACACGGTCGAGGCTGTCCTTCAACAATTTCTGGTCGACATCGTGCTGATACTGGCCAACGCCAATCGACTTTGGCTCAATCTTCACCAATTCGGCAAGCGGATCCATCAGACGGCGGGCTATCGAAACAGCACCGCGCACCGTGACATCGTACTGCGGAAACTCCTCCCTCGCCACCGACGAAGCCGAATAAACCGAAGCTCCGTCCTCACTAACAACAAACACCTGCACAGGTCGGTCGAAATGTATGCGTTTCACAAAATATTCGGTCTCTCGGCTTGCAGTGCCGTTGCCGATGGCAATAGCATCTATCTTGTAGGCCGACACCATCGACGAAAGCTTCTTCATTGCCAAGGCCGTCTGTTCCTGCGGCTTATGCGGATAAATATTGTCGTTGTGCAACAAATTTCCCTCGGTATCGATACAAACTAGCTTGCAGCCAGTACGATAACCTGGATCGATGCCGAGTATGCGTTTCTTGCCAAGTGGCGGAGTCATAAGCAGTTGTCGAAGATTTGCAGCAAAGACATCGATAGCGGTAATATCGGCCTTTTCCTTGCTCGACGAAGCAAATTCAGTTTCAATCGATGGCTTTATCAAGCGTGAGTATGCATCGGCAATTGTCTCAGTGAGCAAATCGGAACATTGACCCTTGCCATGGATAAACAAATACTTCAACTGCTTGAGCGAATGTTCTTCATCCGGCGAAATATCCACACGCAGGAAACCTTCGCTTTCGCCACGACGCATGGCAAGTATCCTATGCGACGGACAAGTTGAGAGTCTCTGCGAAAAATCGAAGTAATCGCGGTATTTTTCAGCCTCTTCCATCTTCGATTTCACAACCTTCGATGTAATAACAGCCTCCTGCTCAAACATTCGACGTACACGTTCACGTGCCGACTTGTCCTCGCTTATCAGTTCGGCATTTATGTCGCTTGCTCCAGCTATGGCATCCTCAACGGTTTTAACATCGTCGTTCAGATATTTTTTAGCTTCGGCATATACGTCAATCGACTTTTGCGCAAAAATAACCTTCGCCAAAGGTTCCAAGCCTTTTTCACGAGCCACTGCTGCACGAGTTCTACGTTTTGGCTTGTAAGGCAAATATATATCCTCCAAATCGTTGAGATTCCATGTATTACGAATTACAGATTCGAGTTCGGGCGTAAGTTTTCCTTGCTTCTCAATAGCGGCAAGTATAGTCGTTTTACGTGCCTGCAACTCGTTGTAATACTCGTTTCTCTTGAAAATCGCTTCAACCTGCGTCTCGTCAAGACCACCTGTACGTTCCTTACGGTAACGCGAAATAAATGGAATTGTACAGCCATCATCCAACAAAGTGACTGTATTTGCAACTTGACGTTCAGAAATACCTAATTCTGACGAAATTATGGAAAATATATTTTGCATAGCCTATTCTTCTATTTTTTCAACTTCTTCCCTCTGCCTTTGCGAAAAGCTAAAATACATCTGCATGAAGTAACTATATATGATCACTATCACCATTGTAATTATCTTCGACAGCATCGCGGCAATTTCCTTGTTTGTCATTCCAAAGAACGACCATCCCCAGAATCCAATAAAGTCGGAATCGACAAAGACAATCTCATTAAATAGCTTGAGCAACAAGTAATTAAGCAATATAGATCCGCAAACTGTAAGTCCATAGCGAATCAGCTGTCTGTATCCTTGCAATGTTGAAGCGGTAAAAGTTATGTATTTTGCCAAAAGGAAACCAATAGTAAATGTAATAGGGAATTCGGTTATGAATGCTGCAATATGCGGAGAAATCACCACAAAGCCCAAATCCACATTGCTTGCGCCATACGCATAATTATACAATATGTAATATAGGATAATGTCGAGCAACGTATTCACACCACCAGTAAAACCATACCTGAATATGGTCTGCGGTATGAACTTGCGAAAAGGCTTGTAGAACCAGTCTACCACAGCAAGAATAATATCCCGAATCTTTCTTAACATAAAAACAAGCACAAAAATACAACTTTATTTTAGATTTTCGATTGACGATTTATGATTTGAAGATTTGAAGATTTGCTTGCGCGAGCTAAAGGTTGAAGATTTGAGGATTTGAGGATTTGAGGATTTGAAGATTTGAGGATTTGATGGTTTGAGGATTGTAGCGGTACAATGCATTAAACAAATATTCATTGTCAATTGTCCATAGTTCATTATTTTTGTGTCATGAAAAGAATACTACTCGCAATATTTACCTCTTTAACTATAAGCAACATATTTGCACAGCAGGAAGACTTCGACGATTTTGGGCTTCCGGTGAACTTTCCAATACAGCTTTCGGGCAACTTTAGCGAGCCTCGTGCCGCGCACTTCCATTCGGGCATAGACATCCGCACCTATACCGATGGCAAACCTCTGTATGCACTGGCCGATGGATACATATCAAGGATTCTTATTTCGCCATACGGATACGGTCATGCCTTGTACATCGACTACGAAAACGGCTACAGGTCGGTTTATGGTCATATTTCAGAATTTGCAGGCGAAATTGCCACATACGCCAAGAACATACAATACGAAAAGAAATCTTTTCGCATCGACATTAAACTTTCGCCACTCGACATTCCCGTAAAAAAAGGCCAGCTTATAGCCTACTCCGGAAACACCGGTCAATCGGGAGGACCTCACCTGCATTTCGAAATTAGGGATGCTGCAACCGACGTATCGCTCAATACCATAGGCAAATACATAAAACTTTCGGACAATGTTCCGCCCGAAGCAATGTCGGTGGTCATTTATCCGCAGTCGGCAAAGTCGTCGGTCGCCGGCAACGATAGCAAAACAATGGTATCGCTTCCCAAAAGCACAACTGGCAAATACAACCTATCGTCGCCGATATACGCAAAAGGCAAAATTGGAATCGGAGTCGAATACTGCGACCGCATGAATGGCTCCTCGAACCGTTATGGTGCAGAACGTGCCGACCTAATAGTCAATGGAAAGACGGTTTACACATCTGTTTTCGACAAGGTTGATTTCGACAGGCAGTCGTCGAAAAACAGCTGCTTCGACTTCAACTACTACGTAAGCGACAACAAATATGTGCAGAAGCTATTTGTCGAGCCAAACAACGACCTCGAAATATACAGCAACCTTGTCAACGACGGCTACCTGAACATTGGCGACAACGACTCGGTGAAAATACAAATCAAACTTACCGATTTCAACGGCAATGTAAGCAACATACGCTTCACAATTTTGACCGATACTGCCACCAACGTCAAGTATGCCAACGCCAAAAAGTTAAAATGGAATACCGACAACAATCTAGAAATCAAAGGTTGCCGCGTAAAAATCGATTCGGCTACTCTTTTCGACGACCGCGAAATACAACTTAGCAAGACTGGCAACAAAAAGTATTCACCGATATTTGCACTTGGCGACGAAACCGAAGCTGTAAAGAAAAACTTCACCGTTTCGCTTTCCGACAGCCTGGTTCCACAGCAATACAAACAAAAGGCATTCGTCTGCCGCGAAATAAAAGGAAAGACCAATTATCTCACCTCGACCTGCGAAAACGGATGGCTCAGCGCCAAGTCAAACCGCTTCGGCAAGTTCTTCATTCTGGTCGACACAATTGCGCCGACAATAAAGCCACTTGTAATTAGCGGCGACATGACGAGTAGAAAGTATATCGAATTCAAGATTACCGACAACCTGTCGGGCGTGAGCACCTATAATATATATATAAACGACACGTGGGTACTTGGCGAATACGAGCCTAAGAAATCGTCGCTCAGGTATTACTTCGACAACCGTCTACCAAAGGGCGACAAGTACAAGCTGAAAGTCGTAGTAGGCGACAACATGAAGAACGAAACCGTTTACGAGTACGAATTCATAAGGAAATAAAAAGCAGCCCAATAATATATTGGACTGCTCAATTATGAAAATTTTTACTTAGGACAATTCTACTTTTTGTCTTCCAGATAACTGATTATTGATTTCAGTATGTACAAGCCGTCGGTATTACCGAGTTCCTTGTCTACAGCCCTTTCGGGGTGAGGCATCATACCGAAAACGTTTTTAGTAGCATTGCAAACGCCAGCGATGTTCATAAGCGAACCATTGGGGCAGTCGGCTTCGGACAGATTGCCGTCCTTGTCGCAGTAGCGCCAAATTATCTGGCCGTTCTGATGCAACTGTTTCAATACGTCCTCGGGAGCATAGTAGCGACCCTCGCCATGAGCAATAGGAATATTGAGAGGCTTGTTCTTCGGAATGTACATGGTCATTGCCGAATCGTTGTTGTCGGCCTTGATATACTGGTTCTTGCAAATGAACTTCTGGTTTGTGTTGTGAAGCAAAGTTCCAGGAAGCAATCCCGATTCGCACAAAATCTGGAATCCGTTGCATACACCAAAAACGAAACCGCCCTTTGCAGCAAACTCAACAACTTTCTCCATTATAGGAGAAAACTTTGCTATTGCACCCGAGCGCAAATAATCGCCATACGAGAAACCGCCAGGAATTGCTATTGCATCGCAACCCTGCAAATCGGTATCCTTATGCCACAATTCAACAACTTCCTGCTTCAGAATGTCGCGCAACGCGAAAACCATATCATGGTCGCAGTTTGACCCCGGAAAAATTACTACACCAAATTTCATATACTAAATTTTATTGATTCTCAACTGCCTTATAAGCTTCTTTCTTAACACGAACAACTTCTCTTTGCTTTTCGATGCTCTTGTTTACGCTCGAAAGATTGCTTTCGTTCTTTGTCTTACCCTTTGTATTCTTTTCGATATCCTTGTTTGATGATTCGATAGTCTTATTGTATCCAACCAAAGATTTTCTATAAGATTCGAGTTTCTTAGTTTCCTTATCTCTTGCCTTTGAAGCCTTTTCGATAACATCGCCGCTGTTTTCAGGATTTATGTCTCTAGCATAATCCTTTATAAGCTGTTCAGATGCTTCAATCTTCGAATTGGTGCTCTGGATATTGTCGTTAGCTTCTTTTTTCTTAGTCTCAGCCTTGTCGAGGTTCTTCTGGTAACCGTCAATTGACTTCTGGTAACCTGCAGCCTTCTTCTCGTACGAAGCGAGCTTCTTCTCTTCCTTGCTCATTTCCTTGCCAAGTTTGCCGAGGATAGCTTCACGGTTCTTAGCGGTAAGGTCGTTTGCAAAAACCTTCAACATGTTAGATGCTGTAGGATACAATGCAGGAGCCTGCGATGATGTTATGAAAGCATTTGCTCCAAGCGAGAAAGCAACAACAAGACTTACATCTGTCGAACCCTTTGACTGGCTGATGTTTGCAAAAACATCAATAGGATTCTCGCTTATTGAGGGAATAATAACATTATCAATGGTAATAAGGTTCTTCTTTGCTGTCAATGTTTCAGGGTTGTAGCCTTTCATCATATTGGTAAATTCCTTTATTACGGTCTTGGCATCCGAAAACATGACCTTAGTTGCCATTGAAGGATAACTTGACTTTCCAAAAACACCTGTTGTTTCAACAACATCAACTCTTTGAGCGTAAACGATTACTGACAAAAACATAATCGCTGCAATTACAAAAAACTTTTTCATCTTCTAAAAAAATTAAAATCATTAACCAATTTGCAAAGATAGTATTTTTTTCTTTTACTCATATTTTCCTCAGAATTTAATTTCAAACAATCTTTCTATGCCTCGTTGAGAGTTTTACAATCGTTTGTTAACAAACTACATCAAATATGTGCATGACAAATTTTATTTTTTTTCATCTTTGCAAGAAAATAAAAAGGAATGAAGACACCGAAATACTTATCAAAAGGTAGCAAAATTGCAATAGTAAGTCCAGCCGGATATATCAACCCTGACTTTGTCGCATCGGCAGAAGCATACTTGAAATCTGCAGGATACAAAGTAGAAATTGGTCAACACTGCCTTGATCGCCACAACCAGATGGCCAGCACCGACGAGCAGCGTCTTGCCGACCTGCAGCAAGCGATAGACAATCCGAAAGTCGACGCAATACTCTGCTCGCGTGGCGGCTATGGAGTAAATCACATAATCGACAAGATAGATATGTCGCAGTTCGAGAAGAATCCCAAATGGATAATGGGCTTCAGCGACATTACCAACCTGCACATCTTAGCCAACAAGCATGGCGTGAGAAGCTTGCACTGCCAGATGGCCAAGGCAATACACAACAATCCCGATGCCGACTGCATAAAGAACATTTTCCAAATTCTTAAAGGAGAAAAAGTTTCGTACACATTTGCACCAAACGAACTTAACCGAACAGGAAGAGCCGAAGGAGAACTTATCGGCGGAAACCTATCTATAATATATAGTCTGCAGGGAACCGACTTTGCCATCGACTGCGACGACAAGATACTGTTTATCGAAGACCTTAACGAATACCTCTACCACCTCGACCGCATGATGCTCAACTTGAAAATGAGCGGAAAGCTTGCTAAACTGCGCGGACTCGTCGTTGGTACATTCAGCGACATGAAGGACAATGCAAGTCCGTTTGGCAAAACCGCCTACGAAATTGTAAAGGCTCACACCGACGAATATTCCTACCCAGTAGGCTTCGGAATTCCAGTCGGACACATCGACGACAACCAGCCGCTGGTCGAAGGCGGACAGTATCGCATAGAAATTTCAGATGCAACCTGCTCATTGAAAATGATTTAAAAACATTTCAAAAAAAGTTTTGCCATACAATCAAAAAGGACTATCTTTGCAGTCCAATTTCGAAGCGGGGTGTGGTGCAGTTGGCTAGCATTCTTGCATGGGGTGCAAGCGGTCGCGCGTTCGAGTCGCGCCACTCCGACAAAAGGACAATCCAAAAGATTGTCCTTTTTGTTTTTCTACTCAAAAAAAATCAGGCAAGGCAAAAATCTGACGTTTTGTTTTTTTGCGCAACTAGGCAGCTTTAAAATATTTGTATAAAAATATTATCATATAATATCATTATTTCTGCATATTATTTTATTATTCGAGCATTTTCATATTTTTTAACCAACGGAAGAATTTGCAATGCAACATCGGATGGAATTTTGGGGCTTTTTTAAGTTACGAGGACGAAAAAAAATGCAACGATTTGACTGTAAAATACTTATTCATGTTCAAAAGTTTGTTAATATAAACACAGCAAAAATCGTTTTTGAATATGACCTTTGAAATAATTTTGCAATGCCAAAAAAGAAATGAAAAGTCACTATTGACTCATTAGGTGTTGAATTTGGGAAGGCAGAATTATAAGTATTAAAAACAAAATATAAAAAGTATAGGATATGCTTTATAACGAAAATTTTATAGTAAAAAGAAACGGAAAAAGGGAATTATTCTCCGTAGAAAAGATAAAAGCCGCTATCTCGAAAGCGTTTTTGTCGGTAGGAAGTTTTGCAACTCAGGAAGTTCTTACTAACATTCTCAGTCGTGTTAACATCTACGACGGCATTAGCGTTGAAGAGATTCAGAACCAGGTCGAAACAGCCTTGATGGCAGAACGTTACTACGCTGCGGCAAAATCATATATCCTATACCGCCAGAAGCACCTCGAAGACCGCGAAGTAAAGGGCAAGCTCGACTTCCTTCTCGACTACTGCGAGGCTAAGAACGCTGCTACAGGAAGCAAGTTCGACGCCAACGCAAACGTTGAAAAGAAGAACATCGCCACCCTTATCGGCGAACTTCCAAAGCAGAATTTTATACGTCTGAACCGCAAGATGTTGTGCGACAAGATTAAGGAATTGTACGGCAAAGAATTGGCCGACAAGTACCTGAACTTGCTCAACAAGCATTTCATCTACAAGAACGACGAGACCAGCATTGCAAACTACTGCGCAAGTATCACCATGTACCCGTGGTTGTTGCACGGCACACAGATTATTGGTGGCAACTCGACCAAGCCGACCAACCTCAAGTCGTTCTGCGGTGGATTCATCAACTTGGTATTCATAGTATCAAGTATGTTGAGCGGTGCATGTGCAACTCCCGAATTCCTGATGTACATGAACTACTTTGTAGGTTTGGAATACGGACAGGACTACTACAAGCGCGCCGATGAAGTTGTTGATCTTTCGCTCAAGAAACGTACAATCGACAAGGTTATCACCGACTGCTTCGAGCAGATCGTATATTCTATCAACCAGCCGACAGGCGCACGTAACTTCCAGTCGGTATTCTGGAACATCTCATACTACGACAAGTTCTATTTCCAGAGCTTGTTTGGCGACTTCCGCTTCCCCGACGGTTCACAGCCCGACTGGGAATCGCTCAACTGGTTGCAGAAGCGTTTCATGAAGTGGTTCAACAAGGAACGTACAAAGACAGTCCTCACCTTCCCTGTCGAAACAATGGCTCTCCTTTCGGAAGACGGCGACGTTCGCGACAAGGAATACGGCGACTTCACTGCCGAAATGTACTCCGAAGGCCACTCCTTCTTCACCTACATCAGCGACAATGCAGACTCATTGAGCAGCTGCTGCCGTCTGCGTAACGAAATTACCGACAACGAATTCAGCTATACTCTCGGTGCCGGCGGTGTTTCAACAGGTTCGAAGAGCGTACTCACTATCAACCTCAACCGTTGCATACAGTACGAAAAGAAGGAAAAGATGCCTTTCCTAAGCTTCGTCGAAGAAGTTGTTGACCTTATGCACAAGGTTCAGACCGCATACAACGAAAACCTCAAGTACTTGCTCAACAAGGGTATGCTTCCATTGTTCGACGCAGGTTTCATAAACATAAGCCGCCAGTACCTTACAATAGGTGTCAACGGTCTTGTCGAGTCGGCCGAATACCTCGGTATGGAAATCAGCGACAACGCACAGTACCGCAACTATGTAAAGAACGTTCTCGGACTTATCGAAACCTACAACAAGAAGTACCGTACAAAGGAACTCATGTTCAACTGCGAAATGATTCCTGCCGAAAACGTAGGCGTTAAGCACGCAAAATGGGACAAGGAAGACGGATATTTCGTTCCACGCGACTGCTACAACAGCTATTTCTTCGTTGTAGAAGACAAGGAAATCAACACAATCGACAAGTTCCGCCTGCACGGAAAGGAATACATTGAACACCTTACCGGTGGCTCGGCTCTGCACGTTAATCTCGAAGAACATTTGAGCAAGGCACAGTACCGCCAGTTGCTGAAGATTGCCGCAATCGAAGGCTGCAACTACTTCACATTCAACATTCCAAACACAGTATGCAACAAGTGCGGTCACATCGACAAGCGCTACCTCAAGACTTGTCCGGAATGCGGAAGTACCGACGTCGATTATTTGACAAGAATCATAGGTTATATGAAACGTGTTAGCAACTTCTCGGAAGCTCGCCAGGAAGAAGCACACAGAAGATATTACGATAACAAATTAAAGGAACAGGAAAATGCTTAAATACTACAACTACGATATTGTATTTCAAGAAGTTCCTGACGAAGTTACTCTGGCGGTAAACCTAAGCAACTGTCCCAATCACTGCCCAGGATGCCATAGTCCGCACCTTTGCAAGGACATTGGCAATCAGCTCGACGAAGAAACCATATCGAACATGATTTCGAAGTACAACAAGTGCATAACTTGCTTCTGCTTCATGGGCGGCGATGCCAATCAGGACGAAGTCATCAAGATGGCTGAGTTTGTCCACAAGACTTTCGACAAGAAAGTCGCTTGGTATTCAGGAAAACAAACATTTCCGAAGGACATTACTCCTTTCCAGTACCTGAAGCTTGGTCCATACAATCCAAAGTACGGTGGTCTCGACAAAAAGACAACCAACCAGAGGATGTACAAGATAAACAACACAAAGCCAATTGACATTACCAACAGGTTTTGGAGAAAAGTCATCTAGCAATTATTCAAGATATATTTCATATATGCGTTGCCCCTCGGGAGCAACGCTTTTTTTTGTATATAGTCAGAAATAAACTATTTTTGCGCCCATGAAAAAAGATTCGCCCATAATAATCTACCCATTGCTGGTAATAGCGATGCTGTTCTGGTCGTTTTCGTTCATCTGGGCGAAACGCGCACTCGTAAGCTACAATCCGATAACAATAATTTACCTGCGCACAATTGTCGCATCGGTAATTCTGCTACTCGTGCTGGTAATTGCAAAGAAACGCATAAAGATAAAGCTCAGGCATTTGCCACTATTCATTGTGCTTGCCTTTTTCGAGCCATTCCTTTACTTTCTGGGCGAAACAAACGGACTTACAAAAGTCGATGCATCGACGGCAGGAATTATCATCGGTATGATTCCGCTTTTCACACCTATTGTCGCCTACATTTTCCTGAAGGAAAAAATCTCAAAGCTAAACATCGTCGGCATTGTGCTGTCGGTTATCGGTGTGGCTATCATGACCTTCGACATCAACCTCAACATGCAGGTTTCGCCCGACGGACTTATGCTGCTTGGTGTTGCAATACTCGCCACACTGGGCTATACCGTTGCCGTGAAGAAAATTCCCGAAGAATATTCGGTGTTTACAATAACGTTCTACCAGAACCTCATTGGGTCGTTAATGTTTCTGCCGCTAGTGCTTATTTTCGAAAAGGACAACATCATGCAGACTGGTTTCGTATGGGATTCGATTCTGCCGATAATAGAACTTGGTATTTTCGCATCGGCGGCAGCTTTCGTATGCTACACATACACACTGCGTTACATTCCCATTGCTCGTGCCAACATCTTTACCAACCTGATACCTGTTTTTACGCTTTTCTTATCAGCACTACTGCTTGGCGAAGAGATTACCGCACAGAAAATCATAGGCATCGTAGTAGTTCTGAGCGGCGTGTTTATTGCACAGGCAAGACGGAAAAGCAACAAGTAACTTGCATTTTCAACAAAATTGGAAAATAAGGAACGAATCTCAAATAAAATTCGTATCTTCGCAAGTTAATTAAAATGGGAAAACAGATGAACGAAAACAAGAAAGCCATCCTCATGATACTCGACGGATGGGGAATCGGAAAGCACGACAAGGCCGACGTAATTGATTCGGCAAACACAATAAACTATCACAATTTTCTAAAGCAATATCCTCATTCGCAGCTTCTTGCCTGCGGTGAGAATGTCGGTCTGCCCGACGGACAGATGGGAAACTCTGAAGTCGGACACCTCAACATTGGTGCCGGTCGCATCGTGTACCAGGACTATGGTCGCATCAACAACGCCATCGCTAGCGGCGAGTTTTTCAAGAACGAAAAGCTAAACGAAGCCTTCGACTATGCCTTGAAGAACGGCAAGCAGGTGCATCTGCTCGGACTTGTCTCCAACGGTGGCGTACACTCGTCGGACAAGCATCTCGAAGCACTGATTAAGATGTCGGACATGAAAGGTTGCAAGCATACCTTCATACACGCCCTCACAGACGGTCGCGACACCGACCCGAAGAGCGGAATCGGCTTCGTGAAGGGAATTGTCGATTATATGTCGGAAACCAAGTCGGCTGTAAAATTGGCATCGCTCGTAGGTCGCTACTACACTATGGACCGCGACAAGCGCTGGAACCGCATAAAACTCGGCTACGACCTGATGGTCTGCGGAATCGGTGAAAAATCGACAGATATACTCGCCTCGATGCAAAAGTCGTACGACGAAGGCGTTACCGACGAATTCATAAAGCCGATAGTGATGGTTGACGGCAACGGCAATCCGCTCACGACCATTCAGCCCGACGATGTTGTC
>JAEEGL011542489.1_pt1 | contig 23402 bp, 15 predicted proteins | sample 9134231 | NCBI WGS metagenome assembly JAEEGL01 (sample SAMN16246548, study PRJNA631951) | gut metagenome | biome: gut microbiome; feature: rumen; material: fiber-attached | host: Bos | place: Iran: Karaj | collected 2018-10
AAAGGATTTGGTAGTATCATTATTCGCAGGGTGGAGATTTGTCAAGCATCGATAACTTTACGCGTTCTTCCCTCTGCTGCGCATCTCAAGCGAGGCCTCGACATTTTCCAACAGGTATGAAGCGGAGCTACTTAACCGCCGCTCCTTCATATATTTACCTTCCTTTTCCCTGCGTTGCGAACCTGCTAGGGGTTTGTTCCATTGAGAGTCCGTTTGTTCCTTAAAGGGCGTGTAAGGCCCGTAGAATAAGGGTTCCCGGTGATTCTTTCCTGTAAACCCGCGAAATCTCAAAACAGATTCTCGAACGTATTTTGTGTAACGTTTGTGTAACGAATTGTTTTAGGACACCGCTGATTTTTAAAATGATTCCTTTTATGAAACCACCAGAAGCGATTCTTCGACCTGCTTTACAAGTTCAATCGGATATCCACAGAAATCAGCTATTTCCTCTGGAGATTTCCCTTTTCTCAACATGATTGTGATTCGGTCTCACTGTTCCTTTTCGATTCCCATTTCTTGATTTTCCAGATCTCTCATCATTAACGTCATATACTCTGTCTCCGCTCCGCTCCGGTCGGCGCTATGCGAACGTCCACCGGACGTTCAGCGCCCTCCATTCCTTATTTGCTCTTGCTTTTTTCACGGCATCATCCAGTTTCTTTATATATTCATCTTCAGAAGGCTCTCCTGCGACATATCGCAAAAACTCTTTCAGACGACCACTCACATCATCCATCGTTCCGACAGCATTCAGAACGATCTTAGTAGTCCCGTCTGCCATTTCAAGACCGGCTTCTTCGTGGCACTGATTCGTAAACGTGTAGACATGTCGACCTTTCCCATAGTAATCGAAGGGGCAGATCACGATCACGTATGAATCCTTGAGCTTGCTGTATACGATTCCCTTTTCCAGCATCTGCTGATCTGCCATAGAGCCATAAAACCGGAGTCTCTTTGGAAGATTCCCCTGATCCAACTTCAAAAGGCCATGCCCTGTTGTCTTATCCCGGCAGTTTCCTTAGGGTCTGTAGTCAGGACTGTGTATATCCCATTCCGATTTGTGTGCGCGGTACCAGTCCGGCTTATGATAGTCGTCGACCACCCAGGCCTGCAGAATGCTTCCACCATGTTCCACATCATACTGGGCATAGCAGGATTCCGTCCAGTCTCCCAGCACGGGATTCACCGTGTATTCGTAAGTAACGCCATCGATCAGTGCAGATACCGTATAGGACTCTACCTCGCCGTAGTTGCCGTCTCTGTCTCCCTCGACCCAGCCGTAGTCATCGAACCGGATGAAATTCACTTCATGCCAGCCGTTGCTCCATTTCCGTACGGTTTTTCCGTTGTCATCCGTGGACTCCTGATAACGCCGGTCTACCGTTCCGATGCTGACGGTTCCGCTGCGCATCTTCCAGTTTCCGGTTCTCGGATCGAAGGTGGTATAGGTCTTCTTGTCGTCATCGTCGTTAGAGGTGGGCGATACAAGAATGTGCAGCTGATAGGTGGTTCCGTTGTATTTGATGTTGAGCGTCATTTTCTGCCCTACTGAGTCATACTTCACATAAATCCTGTGGCCGCACCAGGAATCCATGGTCGCGATGCTTCCGTTCGAAAAACCCGCCCCCACAGCGTCCGTTTCCACCCAGGCCTCGACTCCGCTTCCGTAATCAATGGTTTCCGGGCAGTAATCCGGCATATCCTCCGGGAACCGGATATGGAGTTCTCCCATGGTGGAACCCTTGTAACGGACGGTGTAGGTCCCGCAGTCCTTTGTGTTGCCTTCGCTCTTCTTCACAACCTTCACCTCACAGGTATGCGTCCCTCCGCCTTCATCCGTGATGGTGAGGGTGGCCGATCCTTCGCTGAGGCCTGTAATATAGAGTCCGTAGTCAGGGTAGTTCCCCCTTTGCGTATCGATGATCTCTCCGTAATCATTTACATACGAAGGAATCAATTCCTGCGTTTCCTCCCCATTCTCATAGTACAGGAGATACAGAACCGCCGTCTCTCCGACTTCCAGCGTCAGGCGGTCATCGCTCAGATAATACTCTCCCGGTATTTCTTCAATCGTCACGGTCACATTGCAGTAATACTTCACGCCGTTATAAACTACCTCGATCTCTGAAGTTCCCGTTTCCTTTGCCGTGATCTTTAAGCCCTTGCCTTCCTTTTTGACTTCGCAGACCTTCTTCCCGGAATTCTGGGACCAGGAGTCGAAATCGATCTGATTAGTCTGGGTGGACCCATCGGGACCGGTGCTCTTTTCTACGAGGTAAACATTCTTGCTTTCTCCGACACTGGTTAGCGTCACCTCGGGCGGGTCAATATCGATCAGGGTTTCTTCCACGGTAACGACCGACGAAGCCTTTAAACCTCCCGGAGCCTCCGCGGTGATCGTTGAGGTTCCGAACACATCCCCGGCCACCACTTCGATATAGTTTTCTCCGGTTTCCCCGAGCTTTACGATCTCCTCATTTGAAGATTTAAAGGAAACCTTTTTGATATCAATGCCCTTTACCGTCAGCTTCCCTTTTTCTCCCGGAGCAAGGGACAGCTTCTCCGGCGTCAGCTCCAGATACTCCTTCGCGACATCGATCTTCTTTGTCCCGGCGACGAACTTAAAGTCAACCTCGTTCATCACCTTGCCCTCCAGATCCACGACCTCCACGACAGGCTGGATCCCATAGTTGAGCGCTGCCCACAGATTATAGCTGATCCGTCCCTCGCCCTTCTTATCCAGCTCCACCTGCAGGTTTTCCGGATCCAGAAGATTGCCCGGTATGGATTTAAACCGGACCGTATATCCGGCGAGATCCGATCCCTCCTTGCCCGCATTGCTGTCATAGAAGTCGAGGTTGATCGTCACATTCAGCTCATCGGCCAGGGCCTGTGCTTTTTCCACAGCCATTCTCTTATCGTCTTCCCGGGCTTTTTTCAGGAACCAGTCCGTAACGACCTTGACTTCATAATCATAAAGCTTTTTCTTCTCCGCTTTTGTGATCTTGTCCTGCAGCGCCGGATCCAGTCCTGTTCCCGCTATCAGAGGCTGATCCTGATAGGTGTTCATCCATAAAATGTCCAGCCTTGCCGGATCATCCCAGAAGAAGTTGACATAGTCATCCACGACCTTGTCCACCGCTGCCGCCGCTTCCTTCGCAGTCAGGTTCTTATCGTTAAAACAGGGGGCAAGCATATCTCTCCATTCGTACAGATGCTTTTTCAATCCTCCGTATCTGCTCGCCTCATAGGTCTCATAAGCCGCGTTGTAGGCATCGAAATACTTCTTTTCGTTGGCGTCTAATACCTGTTCATAGCCGGAGGCAAGATCACCTAAAACCTTTCCGATGGAAAAGCTGTAAGCCCCGCTGACGGAGGCGGAGGTGCCGAGGGCCTTGAAGATGAACCCAAGAAGGAGATTACCGAGAGCGATCGATGTGGTGACTTTGGCCATGGCTGCATTGTCATCGATATAGTAGCCGATGGCGTTTATCATGGAGTTGCAGAAGCCGAGATATCCGACTATATCTCCCATATCGCCGAGGAAGCCGTTGTAATACTCCTCGTCATCCAGACCGACGGCCTGCATGATACTGAGAAGATCTCCGGTCCCCGAGATCTGATTATCATATTTCTCAAAGGCCGGGCCGTAGATATCCTTCAGGATCCTTTTTGCTGCCTTGAGTGTGCTTTCGGAATACTGCGTTCTGGTTTCATCCAGATTCTCTTCGATGCCCCTTACGCTCTCCTCGGCTGTCAGCTCCACCACATCCGCGCCGTAGACCTTTTCGATATAGGCCTTCGTCGTATTCGGATCCTCGATCCAGACGCAGCTTCCGTTCGGAAGGATACCGGACCAGTAGGTCGAAAAATGGGTGGTCGTGATGGTCAGCTTTCCGTTCGCGTATGTGGCATAGACCGGTTCGTTCTGCCCGGTTTTCTCGTTGTAATATCCGGCTACGGGAGTGCAGCTTGATGGAAGGGTAAAGGGAACCGTGATCTCCGCCACATCCCCTTCCGAGAACGACGCCCCGGAAAGGTCAAAATCATAGGCTGTCAGACCTTCCACGCCCTCTGGCGCAGGAACACCAGTCACGGAGGATACCTTAACAACCGGCTCCTGTCCTTCCTCGATCAGTCCCGGCATCAGATCCACCACGATCTCCCCGGAGGGGCTGGTGATCGAAGCCGTGGTCTCATCCGCGGTCAGGCTTTCCGTCCCGATCTCGGTTTTTGTGAGCTCGGGAAGTACTACCTTGACCTTACATTTTGCCTTTTTCTTTTTAAACTTCGCGACGATCTTTGCGGTTCCCGGTGAAAGAGCCGTTACCAGGCCGTTCTGATCCACCCCGGCTACCGCCGGATTCTTCGAAGACCATTTTATCTTTTTGGCCTTCGCTCCCTTCGCGGTCAGGGAGAAGGTGTCTCCGACCGTAAGAGTGGTCTTTTTCGGGTTAATCTTCAGTTTCTTCCCTGTGGCGACCATTTCGTGCAGCCCCGAATTTCTTTCGAGAGCCGTTTCACAGGAAGAGACTTCTGTCTCCGCCGCTTTCAGCTTCTCTGCCGGTATGGCTTCCAGGGCCATCACAAGTGCAAGCGTAAAAGCCAGCAGGGTTCTGAATACGTTTCTTTTCATCATTTTTTCCTCCGTTTCCGCTGTTATTGGAGCATTAGGACGGCGATTTGCAGCGGTTTCTCATCCGTCCGCTCTGTCTGGATCCGTATAATACTAATCTACCACAGACGGGGCTTTCTTTCCACATTGGCACAAAATCCTTCATTGAAATATTTTGTGCCAAATGTAGACCATCCGATTCGGGAATGGTAAAATGAAAATCAAAAAACAGATATCAAAGGAGGAGAAGCATGAAAAACCGGAAGAACATAAAAAGGATTTCGGCATTCGTACTGACTGCGGCGTTGGCATGGACAAGCGTGCCGGCGGTGTCGCTTCAGGCGGAATGCGGATCGGGAGAGCAGACAGAAGCCCCGGCAAGGACAGAGATGAGCCAGAAGGAGGAGAACGCTTATCAAAAGATCATCGCCATGAAGGAGAAATACCCGGAAGGCTCGAAATGGGGAAACAACAAGGAATACAAGGGCTGGACGGCCTGCCAGGCATTTGCTTTTATGATGAGCGATATCGGTTACGGGGAAAACGCTCCCTATTATGCACATTATGATTTCGGTGTATTGAAAACGGGGGATGTGATCATTCAGACTCCCTACACTACGACCTCGGACGGAGCATCCACGACCGATATCCACGCGATGGTCGTCCTGATCGCCGACTATGACAGTGACCGGCTGGTTGTTGCCGAGGGAAACTACGGCGGAAAGGTACATTGGGACGCGGAACTGACGATCTCCGAGTTCGCGCTGGGCTGCGGAACGTCCGTGGTGTCCCGGTTCAAGTATAAGGCGAACCACCCGGTCAGTCTGGAAAAGCCCGGGAAGCAGAAGAAGGTAAAATATAAATCCCAGGACGGCTACGGCTACTTTTATGCGGCCGAGCTCGAATGCTCCGGGTACCAGTTTACGCTTTCGGATTCAAAGAACTTCCCTTACACCAGCACACGTACTTACACCAGGTCCTCGCCCACCAACTATATCTACTGGGAAGGGGATGAGAACGTCTGGAAGCCCGGCTATGTCAGGGTCCGCTCCTTCAATATCTCCGGCGGCAATGTGAGCTACGGGAAATGGGGAAAGGTTAAAAAGATCTGATCTTTTCCAGTTCTTTCAGGGCGTGAGTGCGGTCCATCGGATGGGATTTGATCATTTCTTCAAGATAGGCGGTTACAGAACGGGTCAGGAGACGGTTCTGAAAGGCGAAGGCCATATAGGGCTCCCTGCTTCGGAGCACGATAACGGCTTCGGAAAAGATCAGGATACGGATATCCCGGAAAGGGGAATCCGTAAGCACGGTAAGGTGGAAATGGGGCTCTGACTTCAGAAGCGAGGTCACGGCTTGAAGATGAGCGCGTCTTTCTTCCATGGTATAACGGAGCGTAACGGGGAGCAGCTCCGCCGAGAGATCGACGGAAAGCTCCGCTTCGGGGCCGGGGGCGCTTAAGATCAGATGCAGATGGTTCTCCTTAAGGTCAGACGCGAACCTTTCCCTCTTCTTCTTAAGGGACCGGCGCACTTCCCGTTTTTCCTTTTCGGAAAGGGAGCTTCTTTTCAGCATACTGTTTAAAACAGGGGCCGGCAGGAGGGCAAGGGGGAGCCCTGTAAAAAGAGCCATGGAGGCGCAGCCGGCTTCCTCGCAGAAAATGTCGTAGGCCTTTTTCCGATCGGCAGTGAAGACGCGAAGGAAGGGTCTGGCCTGAGAGAACATGAAGGAAAGCTGCTCCTCCAGAGCATGAAGTCTCTTTTCATCCGTGACGTAGTCATACCATCTGTCTTCCGTTTCTTCCAGGGAGGGGAAAAAGCCGTGGATGCAGGAAACTCCCCTGTGGAGAAACAATGTGTGACAAAAGCGTACATTCTGCTCCTTCGGATATTCATAGGGCTCGATCCTGCCGGAGATATAGAGCGGGAACCAGCCGATGATGGCGGAAGCCATCTCCGCAGGATTCCGGTCGATGTTGTGGATGATCCTGACCGACACACCGTGGCGGACGGCCTCGGCCATAAGATAGGCCCAAAGGGCAAAATATTCCCTGTCTCCGCTCATCCACTCCATGGGTTCGTCGGAATAGAGAAGCAGCTCGCCTCCCTGCCTGGCCGCTTCCATCAGAAAACGCGCGGCGGCGTTTCTTAACCCCTGCGTTCCGAAATATCTGTCCTTTTTCATGAGCTTCGGAAGAACCGGACCGGCGTCTTCCTCACTGCCTGCCGGACGGAAGGCTTCGATGGACTGCAGGACCGGTTCCGCCAGCGTTTGCGTTCCGTCTTCATAAGGATTGATCAGCCAGTCTTTTAAGGCTTCGGGAGACAGCTCCTGCCTTGATATGTGTAAAAGAGAGGCAAGGGCCGTGAGCTTTCCCTTTTTCTGCGCATCCGCATAAAGGGAGGTTACCAGAGACTGAAGGATCGTCGTGTTCCCATGGGAAGGGAGGTGCATGCTGTTCCGGTACCGGCTGATCAGGGAAGCATCCACCTTCATCCGGAAGGCAAGCTTTGCATTGGACAGGGAAAGCAGCTCCATGCACTGATTCAGGCGTTCTCCGAAGCGCCTTTTTTTCTTTTCCATCAGCTTCCGGCTTTTCGGCTCCACAAAAGCCGGGAGAACCGGATCCTTTGTCTCGTAAAGCCAGCATATCAGAAGCCCGACAACAGCTTCTCTTTCCGTTTCCTCCGTGCCAAGAAGCTCTGTCAGCACAGAAAGCTGTCCTTCATAGTCCGCGTAATCATAGATGCCTTCGGCAAGGCGTCTGATAGATTTGCTTTTCTCTCCGGGATCCCTGAGACCGCTTTTCAGGCGGGAGATATTGGAGGGAGTGCAGCCGGAAAACCGGGCGATATCCGTATTCGTACACTGCAGCAGCAAAAACAGCTGTTTGATCCGGTCAGATAACATAAGAACTCCTTTTTTCCACTCTCAAATCATTTAGAAATTATTCTGGTAACGGATCAGAACCCCTCGGGGTTTCCGCTCTGCTACAGTATATTGAATTGCACCTTCGAAATCCTTCCAGTCTATGGCAAAAGCAGTACCAATGCCAGATCAAGAGGTCTTCCGGCGTAATGACACAATGATCCAACTAAAGTGTATCGAAAATCCAGCCTGGAATCAACGAAAACTCGAGCGTATCCTCACTTTCCTCGTCTTCGCTTCCCCCTCGAAATCATCCTGGTCCCTTCCTTAACAGCTCCGGATCTTTCGAATATACCCATCAGCATATCTTTTTCTTCCTCTGTAAACTTGCTGAGTGGGTAATGGATTCCTTGCGAACGCGGAAATTTTTGATTTTTGACGAGTTTTCCCGATTCACGGAAAAATCCGATGTCCCCTATTCTTTTGTAGCATAATAGGACCACTTCTTGTGAGTTCAAAATCTTTGCTTGAATAAAGAAAAACAGCCAGGCAAAGGTAATATTACTATACTTCGAGAATCAAAAAGAAAGTGCCAGAAGCCAGATATAGCAAAGCTTTTGGCACTTTCTTGTAATGTCATACTGTCAAAGATGAGATTATACGGGTAAATCCACGTTGCTACAAATGTGAGGTCACTTCATATTATCTAAAGACCACTGTTATTTGGTGTTTGCCTGCTTCCGGAATACGGTGGGTGTCATGCCGGTTCGTTTCTTGAAGACACGTATAAAAGGTTCCGTGGCTTCGAAGCCGATGGCATAGGCGATGGCGGAGATGGTCATGTTTGTATTCAGGAGCATTTCCTGTGCCCGTTCCAGCCGAACCCGGGACAAAAGCGAGGAATAGGACATGCCGGTGGCTTCCTTGATCAGGCGGGATGCGTATTCCGGCGTATAGTGAAATTTTTTTGCCAGCGTGGAGAGGGAGATATCCTTGTAATTATCCGAGATGTACTGGATCATGGCAAACCGCTGAACATCCATGCGGTTCTTGAAGTGCGGCATTTCCACGGAATCCACGTAAGAGCGTACAACATAGTAAAAGAGAAGCATCAGCGTACTCGAAACGCATTCGTTGTAGTACAGATTTTTGTTTTCATATTCCCAGAGCATATGCAGAACAGCGCTCTGGACCGCGGGATCCGAACCGGTCTTGAAGAGAATATATTCGTTGGCATTTTCTGCATAAATGTCGCTGATAAAAAAGGAGGAGAGAAGATTGTCATGGTTTAAAAACTGATAGAACATATTATGAAGCGTATCACGACGGAGCAGGATATTGAACATCAGCGTTTTTTCATCGAAGATGGAAACCGCATGCTCAATTTCGGGAGGAAGTACGCACAGATCCCCTGCGTGCATGGTGACTTCGTTTCCAAGAATCTCCTGCCTGCAGACTCCGTCATACAGATACATGAGCTCGAAATAATTGTGCGCATGCTTAAAATAGGGCGAATAACGGTTGTGCCGCTGCATCACAATGCTGTTGGAGTCGGTCATGTCAAAAAAGAAGGTGTCCAGAAACTTCGGCGGGAGCGTTTCCTTTTTTTCAGGGATCAGGAGCCTCCGGCGAAGCACGTCTGCCATGTCCAGTTCGGACAGAAATTTCTGCAGGGAATATTCCTGCTGTCTTGCATAGTAATACTTCTTATAAAAAATCTCGTCTTCATTCAAATCATAGAGATGAAGAATCATGTTGTTATAGTCCATAATATCCCCCGGTAAAAACACATACTTTGCTTAAAAAACTGACGAAATCAGAACCATATATAACTGAAATTCAGCTTAAAATTAGCATATTTTTGATCAAAAGTTAAGACCAAATCAAAACAATATTATATTCGGTCAAAAAGAATGATTAAAACAGAAATCCGTCATAGAAAAGGTCAATAAACATAGCCTGATTTATGAATTTGAAAAATCGTACAGGCCACTATAATGAAAAACATCACAGGAAAGGACCGCATTTATTCTGTCCTGCGGCAAATAGCAGAGAAAGGAATTTGGATATGGAGGAAACGAATCAGGGAAAAAGAACCGTGCTGGAAGTCAGCCATATCGTCAAGAACTTTGGCTCCACGAAAGCGCTCCGGGATGTCAGCCTTTCCATTCGGGAGGGAGAAATCCGGGGACTGATCGGAGAGAACGGATCCGGGAAATCCACAGTCACATCCATTGCTGCGGGGATGCAGAAAGCGGACAGCGGAAGCATGACTTACGAGGGGAAAGCCTGGGAACCGAAGTCCATGATTGATGCGCTGGAGAAAGGGATCGGGATGATCGTTCAGGAAAGCGGTACTGTTCCAGGGATCTCGGTTGCGGAAAACATTTTCCTTGCGGATGTGGATTCTTTTCGATCGGGGCCGTTTATGAACCGGAAACGGATGATGAAAGAGGCTCAGAGGATTCTGGACGAGATCGGCGCGGATGACATTCGTGCGGAGATGCCAACCGGGGCGCTGGATATTCAAAGCCGGAAGCTCGTGGAGATTGCGCGGGTGATGAGGCAGAAGCCGAAGATCCTGGTGGTGGATGAGACCACCACGGCGCTTTCCCAAAAAGGCCGCGAAATCATCTACAGCATTATGAAAAAGATGCGTGACGAAGGGAAATCCGTGTTCTTCATCTCTCATGACATGGATGAGATCATGAACGAATGTGACGCATTGACGGTACTTCGGGATGGCGAGATCATCCGCACCTTTGATAAAGAGGAATTTGACGAAGAAGAGATAAAAAAATGCATGATCGGCCGCGCGCTTGAAGGAGATTATTATCGCAGCGATGATGATGGCTCCTTCGATCCGGAGGTTGTACTGGAAGCGAAAGACGTGACGGTGCTCTCCTCGGAGCCTCTCTACGATTTTTCCATCCAGCTGCACAGAGGAGAGATCCTCGGAATAGGAGGCCTTTCCCAGTGCGGGATGCATACTCTCGGGAAGGTGCTGTTCGGAGCAGTGAAGCCCCACAGGGGGGAAGCGCGGATACTTGGAAAGCCGGTGAAGGATGAGGCAGACGCGATGAAGCGAAACGCGGGCTATGTGTCGAAGGATCGGGACACGGAATCTCTGGTGCTTCAGGCGCCCATCGGCGACAACATCGCTTCCGGCGGGATCGACCGATTCGCTCGCGGAGGGTTCCTTGTAACGCCCGGAGCGGAGAAACGGTATGTAGAAGCACAGATCAGGGGGCTCGAAGTGAAATGTCAGGGGAGAAAGCAATATGTATCAACCCTGTCAGGGGGAAACAAGCAGAAAGTAGTATTTGGAAAATGGATCGGCAGGGGCAGCGAAATCCTGATTCTGGACTGCCCTACCCGCGGCATTGACATCGGTGTCAAACAGGCCATGTACCAGCTGATGACACGGATGAAGAAGGAAGAAAAGGCCATCCTGATCATCTCTGAGGAAATGGCGGAGCTTCTGGGCATGGCGGACCGGATTGCCGTAATGAAGGAAGGAAGGCTGGAAAAAGTGTTCAGCCGCAAGGATCATCCCACGGAAGCGGATATGATCCGGTACATGATCTGAGGGAGAAAGGAGAACGAGATGAAAGCAAAAAATCTGATCTTCAATCTGGCACCGCTTCTGGGACTTCTGATCCTGGTGATCGCGTACTTTGTGGCAGGAGGAATCAAGGATATCAACGTGACCTATGGATTAAAGGCTGTCGTGAACCAGAGCGTGGTGGTGGCGGTGGTGGCCACGGGAGCGGTGTTCATCTATACGCTGGGCTCTTTTGACATTAGCCTCGGAGCTTCTACCGCGGTAAGCGCTCTGGTGGGAGGAATGGTGTATCTTCGTACCGGAAATCTGTTTTTGATGTTTGCTGTAGCCATCGGAGTGGCTGTTGCGGTGGCCCTTATCAATTCCGTACTGGCAAGCGTGTTCAACCTTCCGGTCTTTGTGACCACCATCGCCATGCTTTCCATATTGAATGCCCTGGTGCTGCTCCTGATTAATTTAAACGGAACCGGCTCCGAGATCAAGGTTCCTTCGGAAGCGGTAAAGGCCCTGGATACGTTGGGTTTTAAGATCGTGATTTTGGCTCTGTACTTTGCCGTCTGCCTGTTTTTCTTTGAATTCACTCCCATCGGAAGGCGGCAGAAGATCCTTGGAGGCAATGCCCTGTGCGCGAAGCTCACCGGCATCTCCCTGAATAAATACTCCATCATTGCTTTTGTGATCTGCGGTGTGGGGGTAGGACTCGGAGCTTTCCTCTCCATCGTATACGCACCGACTCTTACCAGAAATACGGCGTCCTCGGTGGGAATGGATGTGATCATCGCCATTGTGTTCGGCGGTATGCCGGTCTCGGGCGGAGCCAGAAGCAGGATTTACGCTGCGGTGATCGGAGCGTTCTCCATGTCCTTCTTAAGCCAGATCATGGTGATGCTGAATTTGAATTCCGGCGTGGGACAGATGGTAAAAGCGGCGATATTCCTTTTGGTTGTTTTTGTAGCCGCGGGAGAGCGGAAGCTGAAAACCCTTCCGCGTTAAGAAAAGCGAGCCATAAGACGGCGCTTCCTAAAAATTGGTAATCATTAATCTATGAATATAAAAACAGGAGGATAAAAAGAATGAAAATGATGTTTGCAAAAAAGGCTCTTGGACTTCTTCTTGCGGGAGCCATGACGCTCGGCCTTGCGGCCTGCGGAAATACCGCGGCCGGAAACGCGGGAGGAAATGCCGCGGAACCAGCTGCTGCGGAAAGCAGCGCAGGAGGCGATTCGGCTGTTCCGGGGAAACCCTTTAAGATCGGGGTGCTCGTTGCGGATGCGACATCGGCTGAGGCACTGGGGCGCCGCAACTATCTGGAAAACTATATCGCAAAAGCATACAACATGGAATTTGTTTATTCCGATGAGCTTGCCGATTCCGCGGGAGAAAAATCCGCGATCGATACCATGATCACCAACAACTGCAAGGCGATCCTGTCCGAGTCCTCCTTTGACCGGCCGGCGCAGATCGAGCAGTGTGAGGAGGCCGGCGTCTATTACGCGGTGGGTGCGGGCGCTCTGGAATCCGATCAGTATGAAAACTTCAAGACCTATGAACATTTTGTCGGTTCCATCGGCCCTTCCGACAACACCGAGTTCGAGACCGGCTATAACATGGCAAAGCATTATCTGGATCAGGGAAAAAAGAATTTCGCGATCTTTGGCGGCGCAACGGCGTACCGCAACAGCATGCACGTCAATCGTGTGGCGGGAATGCTGACGGCTATGGTGGAAGCCGGGGGAGACGGAGCCTCTTATCAGGGAATGACCGATCCGGGCGCCATCATCGGGCAGCTGATGGCGGACGGAGAAGCGAAAACCGGCGCCATCGGGGATGTAACTCTTTCCGGGTATCTCGGAGGCTATGATATGGATGATGCCTGGTTTGCAAAAGGTGCGGAAATGGTGCAGTCAAATGGCGTGGAAGTGCTCCTCGCGGTGGGAAGCGGATCCGATTTCTTTGGTACGGCCACGAACGGGACGGATGTAAAGATCGCTTCCGTGGATGCCTATGCCGACGATTACCTTGAGGCCATGAAGAACGGCTCTCTGGATTATCTGGCAGGAAAGTTCTCTGCCTATGACGGCCCCGTATTTATGGCGCTGTACCGTGCCGTGAACGGGAATCCCCTTCGTACCCCTGAGGGAAATGCCCTGGCACTGGATATCGGCTATTGGGTGGCCACCTCCGCAGAGGAATGCCAGAAGATGCTGGATGTGGATGGAGATCTGAATAATCCCGTTTGGAAGGCAGAGGATCTGAACAAGCTGTATGACGCAGACTATAACACCTTCGAAGCCTTTGTGAGCAACTACAGGTTTGAAGACATTCAAAAATAAAGCAGAAGCTGCAAAACCGTTTATAACAGGAAAGAAATCGAGGTAGGAGTATGAATCGAGGCAGTTTGAATATGGGGAAAAGAATTATTGGAACCATCGCAGTACCGCTTATCGCTTTTTTGATCACCTTTCTGATGTGTGCCGCCAGAGGTGTGGCACTGTTTGAAACCCAGAGCAACTGGATAGCGTTTTTCCGGGCAACGGCCTCGGTCATGCTTACCACCTTTGCACTGTCCATCAATCTGAATTCGGGGCGCTTTGATTTCTCCATCGGTTCGGTTGCCCTGCTCAGCTCTGTGATCAGCTCGTCTCTGGCTCTCAATCTGGATCTTCCCGCGCCTGTCATGCTGCTGATCAGCATCCTGGCAGGCGCCCTGCTGGGGCTGATCTCCGGAGGAATTTATGTATTGACGAAGCTTCCGCCCATCATAGTATCTCTGGGCGTGACGCTGCTCTTTGAAGGTGCGGCCTTCGCTTTGACGGATGGCTATGGCGTCTCCTTTGTTACCAAGTCCAGGCTTACAAGCTTCCCGGGAATCGGAAACTATCTGCTGGTCATTGCGGTCGCTCTCATCATCATGGTTCTGGTCTTTGACCACACAAAATTCGGCTATGAATATAAAGCACTGGTATCAGGCCAGACGGTTTCCGTCAATATGGGCATTCGGGAGATTCCGAATACCATAGCCTGCTATATGATTTCCGGAGGACTTATGGGGGTGGTGGGCTTCCTGTCCGCCACCAACACCGGAACCATTCAGATGTCTTTGAACTTCGGTTCCATCGGAGTCATGTTCACGGCCTTCCTGCCCATGTTTATCGGCGGCTTTATCGGACGGTTCTCAAACGATAAACTGGGCTATCTTCTGGGAAGCATGACAACGGCGTTTATCTCCATGATGTATGCAAGACTTCAGATGGACTCTTCTGTCCAGCAGATTATCACGGCACTTATTCTCGTGATCTTCCTGATCTATCTGAACAACGAAAACAAGCTGATCGAACTTCGCATGCTGAAGGCGAGAAGAAACACCGCAAAAGAATAGAGGAACAGCGAATTATGGATATAACAAAAGCACCTTTTCATCTGGACAAAAAGGCTGTGGAATGGGTGGAGAACACCTTGAATTCCATGAGCCTCGAGGAGAAGATCGGACAGCTTTTCTGTCCCATCGGGTTTTCAACGGATCGGGAATACCTGGATCATGGACTTCTCCGTTTCTACATCGGGGGGATGTTCTTCCGCGATGGAAAGAGCACGGAAATGAGAGAAACCTTCGCCTATGCCCAGAGTCATTCGAAAATCCCGCTTCTGATCCCCTCCAATCTGGAGGCGGGCGGCGACGGGGCGGCCACCGACGGAACGCCCTATGGAAAGGAAATGTCCGTGGCGGCTGCCGGAGATCCGAAATATGCCTACCGTCTCGGAAAAATTGCCTGCTCCGAGGGAGCGGCTCTTGGCATCAACTGGGCGTTTGCCCCGGTGGTGGATCTGGATCGGAATTATCATAACCCCATCACAAATGTGCGGACCTTTGGCGACGATACGGATACCGTGATTTGCAATGCGAAAGAGTATCTTCGTGCCGCAAAGGAATGCAATGTAGCTACCTCCGTCAAGCATTTCCCGGGAGACGGAATCGATGAACGGGATCAGCACCTTTTAACCTCCGTCAATTCCCTTTCCGTGGAGGAATGGATGGAAAGCTACGGAAGGATTTACAAAACGCTGATCGAGGAAGGAACCCTTACGGTCATGGCGGGACATATCGCCTTCCCCGCTTATGAAAACTCCGTATTTCCGGGACATAAGGGAAGGATTATCCCGGCTACCCTTTCCAAAGCTCTGCTTCAGGAGCTCCTTCGAAAGCAGCTGAATTTCAACGGTCTGATTATTACGGACGCGACGCCGATGGTCGGGTACACTTCAGCCATGGACCGGCGCACGGCAATCCCCACCTCCATCGAAAACGGCTGCGACATGATCCTGTTCAACAAGGATCTGGAGGAGGACTACGAGTTTATGATGGATGGCTATAAAAGGAAAATTCTCACCGATCAAAGGCTGAACGAAGCCTGTGAACGGATCCTTGCAACGAAGGCGGCCCTTTCGCTTCACTCAAAGCAGGAAGCAGGGAAGCTGGTGCCGGAGGAGAAAGCACTTGAGGTTGTTCATTGTGAAGAGCATGTCGAGTGGGCAAGGGAACTGGCTAATCAGAGCGTTACCCTTGTAAAGGACACGGCCAAAAATCTGCCGCTTTCCCCTCAAAACACAAAGCGCGTGCTGCTTGAAATCCTCGGAGAATACCCTTCGAGCGAACGGGTGACGGACAAAATGACCAGGCTCTTAAGAGGGGAGGGCTTTGATGTGACCCTCTATGAAAAAGAAGACTTTGAAAGAGGCGTTGATACCGTTACACAGTTTCACGGGAAATACGATCTGGTGATCTATGTGGCCAACATCGAAAACGCATCGAACCAGACCACTACGCGCCTGAACTGGTATACCTTCTGGGGCCAGGGGAACAATGTGCCATGGTTCGCGAATGAAGTGCCTGTGGTCTTTATCAGCCTGGCGAACCCCTATCACCTTTTGGACGTGCCCATGATCCATACCTTCATCAATGCCTATTCCAACAACGACTATATGATCGAAGCTGTGGTGGAAAAGCTTATGGGGAGAAGTGCTTTTACGGGCGTCAGCCCGGTGGACCCGTATTGCGGAAGAGAGGAACTATCCTGGTGAAACGAATTGCGGTTTTTATCTGTGCGATCAGTCTGGAAAATCAACAGAAAAACGTGCGTGGAATCCTGCGCGCGGCAAAAGCGGAGGGCTTGGTGGTATATATCTTCACCTGTCATCTGAATTTCATGGCGAGGGTGGAGAGCCAGGAGGGCACCTACAACATCATGAGGCTCCCGGATCTTTCCCATTTCGACGGAGCCATCCTTGTGAAAAATACGATCCAGTACGCGCCGGCGGCAGAGGAACTGGAAAAGCGAATCCGCGCTTCCCAAATCCCATGCGTCAGCATCGACCAGGAGCTGAAGGGCATGAGGAACGTGATGGTGGATAACTATCGCGCCCAGTATGAGATGGTTCGTCATATGGTTTCCTCTCATGGCGCAGGAAGGCTCTGTTTTGTGGCGGGATATCCGGGAAATCCGGATGGGGAGGAGCGAAAGAGAGGGTTTCTGGATGCCTGCCGGGATTTTTCCATCGACGAAGAGAATTGGGAAATCTTGGACGGAAATTACAGCATAGACAGCGGAATGGTCGCCGCGGAGCAGGTCCTTTCGAGGGGAAAGGGTCTGCCGGATGCCTTCGTATGTGCCAACGATCAGATGGCGATCGGTGTGATCGAGCGGCTTCGGGCGGAAGGCGTCCGGGTGCCGGAACAGGTAGCTGTGACAGGCTTCGACGCGGACGAAATCGGAGATGCTTTCCATCCGATGCTGACAACGGTAAAGAAAGGGCAGGAGGAGGCGGGCGAGATCGCCGTCCGCATGCTTGTGGGAAAAGAGAAGGAAAGCACGGTCACACTTGAGGGAACGCTGATCCCGGGAGAAAGCTGCGGCTGCGTTCTGGAAAACAATTTTCGCGTAAAGGCTCTGCGAGGCGAGTATGTAGCGCAATCCCTTCTGATCCGGCAGACAGGCGATTTTATCCGCAATATGTCTTCGGATTTTGCCGAAGCGGAATGCCTGGAAGAATTCTATGAACTGCTGAAGCATTACATTCATGTGGGGGACATGAAGTCCTGCTATCTCTGCTTGTGTGATGAGAAGCAGGTGTTCCATCGGACAGATGCTTCTGAGGTTAAAAGAATGGATTTGTCTGACGTAAACACGCGCTACACAGAAACCTCCTCAATCCCCGTGGCTTACCGGAACGGAAAATTCGTGGAGGGATGCTTTTTCAAGACGGGACTCGTTCTGCCCGAGCATTTTGAAAAGGAGGATGCTGCCGGCTATTATGTCGTGACGCCGGTGAGCTATCGTCGATGCTGCTTTGGCTATATGGTGACCGCAGATTCGGAATTTCCGATCCAGAGCGACCTGTTTTTTTCCTGGATCGCCAATGTATCCATCGCTCTGGAAAACATCCGAAAGCATATCCTCATGAAAGAGCTGGTGGACCGGCTGAACGAAATGTGGGTATATGACGCCATGACAAAGCTTTATAACCGGGGCGGTTTTTTCCGCGTGGCGGGTGAGTATCTGGAGGAGCTGAAAAAGAAAAATGCCAGCGGGTTTTTGATTTTTCTTGATTTGGACGGATTGAAAACAGTGAACGATACCCTGGGACATGAGATGGGGGATGCCTATATCCGTGCCATGGGGGAGGTGCTAAGAGCAGTAAAGAAGCCGCAAGACCTGGCCATGCGATACGGCGGCGACGAATTTGTGCTTTTCGGGGAATGCGAGGACAGGGAGGCCTCGGAGAAGCTTGTCTGCCGGATAGAAGAAGAAATGAAACATCATGTGTTCGGAGAGCAGAGGTATGTTCTTTCAGCAAGTATTGGCTGCACCTTTGCCAGTCTTTCGGACTTGAAGGACCTGCACCTGGCCATTCATGAGGCCGACCAAAAGATGTACACACTGAAAAGAACAAAAAAAGCCGTGGAGGCGGCGGGAGGTAGAAAATGAGAAAACGTCTCGGCTCGAAGATACTGGTTATGATTCTGGTTCTGGCTTTGATCTTCGTGATTAATGCAGCCGTATCCTTTCTGTCCTTTTCCAACATAGAACGCTCCGGGAAAAAGATTTCGGAAGAATATGTGGAACTGGTGGCGGAGTTTGGCACTGTGGCACAATGCGTGGAGCGCAGTCAGAAATACATGAACATTCTGGCAGCAGTGCCTCCGGACGTGATGCTCCAGTCGGGAGCGGATGAGAGTGTATATGAGGGGATCCACAGAGGGATCGACGACGACTATGCCATTATCCGGTCAGCCATGGAAGAAATGAACCGGCATGTGACCGTGATCGGGGATGAAGAACTGATCGCGAAATATGCAGCCTATCAAACCTATATGGAAGCGGTGTATGAGAAGATCCGCATGATCCGAGACCTTACGGATGCTTTTGAATTCGGACAGGCCAACATGCTGCTCGGGACAGAGGTGACGCCCTTTATTCTGGGAGGACAGTCCATTACGGAGGATCTGCAGAATACCATCGGTCAGGGAATTGATAAATCCGCGGCTTCTTATGAAGCATCCATCGCTCGCGCACGGCTGATTTCATGGATTGCACTTGGAATCTATGCGCTCGGCGTGGTGCTGATTGTAATCGTCGTAAATCGCGTCATAGCGAAACCGGCAAAGGAGGCAAACAAACAGCTCAACAGCATAATGGAGGACATCCATAACAACAAAGGGGATCTTACGGAGCGGATCAGGGTAAAAAGCGAGGACGAAATCGGAACACTGGCCGGAGGAATTAATGAGTTTCTGGAGCAGCTTCAGAAGATTATGACCAAGATCCGGGACGATTCTGAGAACATGCAGGTTTCGGTGAATCTGATCAACGAAAGGCTGGGGCAGTCCAGCGACGATGTAAACGGGGTATCCGCCGTCATGGATCAGCTTTCCGCCAGTATGGAGGAGATCACGGCAACCCTTACGGAGCTGAATACCAGCGCGGAAGAGATCATCGGGCATGTGGATGCGATGAATGCCCGTACCGATGAAGGGACGGAGCTGGTTTCCGAGATCAAAGATCGTGCGAATGACATCCGGCGTCTTACGGATGAGAGTAAAAAGAACATTGTTATCATGATCGAAAGCAAGAAGGGAGCCTTAAACGAAGCGATCGAGGAAAGCCATCAGGTGGAGGAAATCCGTGGCTTGACAGAGGACATTCTGGAAATTTCCGGACAAACAAATCTGCTGGCCTTGAATGCATCGATCGAAGCGGCACGGGCCGGGGAAGCCGGACGAGGATTTGCCGTGGTGGCGGAGGAAATCGGGGCGCTGGCGTCCGACAGCAGACAGGCGGCAAACAATATTCAGGACATCAGCGGAAATATCGTAAAAGCCGTGAAGCGGCTGGCAGACAGTGCGGAGGAGATCATAGAATTCCTGAACGAAACCGTGCTTCCGGATTATGACAATTTTGCCCGTGCCACGGATACCTATCATGCGGATGCCGAAAACGTGGACAGCTTTTTCGCGGATTTCCGTGATCGGGCCAAGGAACTTCAGTCTATTATGTCCTCTATGGGGGAAGGGCTGTCCGGAATCACAGAGGCCCTGGATGAAAGTGCCAGGGGCGTCACAGAGGCGGCGGCAAACACGGGGGATCTGGTAACGGAAATCACAAGCATTCATGGAGAGGCGGAAAAGAATATGATGATCAGCGATTCTCTGCATGATGAGGTGGAACGGTTCAAGAATATGTAAGAAAAGGGTAACGGAGAAAGCTATGGCAAGAAAAGAAGACTTATTGAGAAAAGCGAAAAAGCTGATCCCGGAATTGAAGAAAACAAGAGTGTGGCCGACGCGAACCGTAGTCCCGGAGAAGGACAAGGACGGTTTTCGTGCAGCGGAAGCGAAAAAGTATTCCGAAACGAATCTTTCCACCGGAGAAGGGGTTGTTCTGGATTTCGGAAGGCATGTGACCGGGTATCTTACGGTGCGGTTCTGTTCCTCCGGTTCCCACCAGGATGCGCCTGCATGGATCCGGGTCCGCTTTGCGGAGCGGCTTTCGGAGTTTTTTGAAGATGCGGAGGCGTACCGGGGATGGGTCAGCAAGGCCTGGATTCAGGAAACCCAGGCTCATCTGGATATTCTTCCCTGTAAGGTCAGCTTTCCGCGGCGTTATGCCTTCCGGTATGTAAAGATCGAAGTGCTGGACTGCAGCAGAAAGTATCAGGTGGTTGTGGAAGAGGCGTATGCAGATGCGGTTTCCTCCGCAGATGAGGGAAGCCTTTCGGCTTATTCATGCAGGGATCCTGAAATGGAGCAACTGGACCGGATCGCGGTGTCTACCCTGCATGAATGCATGCAAAAGGTTTTTGAGGACGGGCCGAAGCGTGACCGGCGGCTATGGATGGGGGACCTTCGGCTTGAAGCCCTTGCAAGCTATGAAACCTATCACGCGGACGACCTGGTGAAGGAGGGACTCTATCTTTTTGCAGGGGACACGGATGCCGACGGGCGCGTATCCTCCAATATGTTTCTGGAGCCGGAGATCGAGGCGGATGATGCTTCAATGTTTGACTATTCGTTGTTTTTTACAACGGCATTAAGGGACTATTACGCCGAAACCGGGGATGAGGAGGCGCTTAACGATCTCTATGAGACAGCGATGAGACAGCTGGAACTTGCGGAGGAACAGGTGGGAGAGGACGGCACGGTCCGGGATTCGGACGAGATGGGCTGGTGTTTTGTGGACTGGAATCTGAATCTGAATAAGCAGGCATCCGCCCAGGGCATCTATCTGTACGCACTGCTGGCGGGGGCGGAGCTGTCTGCCTGGAAAGGAGAGACGGAAAGAGAAAGATCGCTGCGCGAAAAGCATGAAGCAGGTGTAAAGGCCGCAGTACGCTCTTTCTGGGATGAGGAAAAGGGTGTGTTCGTGAGCGGAAAAGAAAGGCAGATCTCTCTTGCCAGCCAGTGCTGGCTGATTCTCGGGAGGGCAGTTTCCGCGGAACAGGGAGCGGCTGCGCTGAAAACGGCAGAGACCCTTTCCCAAACCGAGGGGATGGTGACTCCCTATATGTATCATCACTATATTCAGGCACTTTTGGACTGCGGATGCGAGAAAAAGGCGAAGGAGGTTCTGAAGGCTTACTGGGGCGGCATGGCAGGAGATGGAGCGGATACCTTCTTCGAACTGTATCGTCCGGGTCATCCGAACGAGTCGCCCTACGGGGGAACCATTGTAAACAGCTACTGCCATGCCTGGAGCTGTGCCCCGGCTTATTTTATCCGAAAATACGGGTGGTAAGGAGAAGAAAATGATAAAAGCGGTAATTTTTGATTTGGACGGGGTGATCTGTTTTACGGATCATTATCATTATCTGGCCTGGAAAGAGGTGGCGGATTCACTCGGCATCTATTTTGACGAAAAGATCAATAACCGGCTTCGGGGAGTGAGCCGGATGGCATCCCTGGAAATAATTCTGGAAAAAGCAGAGCGCCCTTTTTCCATGGGGGAAAAGGAGAAAATCGCGGAAAAGAAGAATCGAATTTACGCGAAACTTTTGGACCAGATGAGCGAACAGGATCTGTCCGAAGAGGTGAAATCCACTCTGGAAGAGCTAAGAAAGCGGGAATATCTTTTGGCCATCGGATCCAGCAGCAAAAACACGAAGAAAATCCTTGCGAGGCTTGGCCTTTCGGACTTCTTTGACGCCGTTTCGGACGGCACCAATATCAGCCGTTCCAAGCCGGATCCGGAGGTTTTCCAGAAGGCCGCGGAGATGCTTTCTGTTTTGCCGGAAAACGCTCTTGTGGTGGAGGATGCGCTGGCCGGTATCGAGGCGGCTGCTGCCGGAGGATTTAAAAGCGCGGGACTCGGGGAGGCCGCTGCCCATGAAAAGGTGACCTGGCCCCTGAATACGATATCGGAGCTTTTGCCCATTCTGTAAAAGATCCCCCGTTCTTTAGGAACGGGGGGTTTTTCACTGGACCTTCAGGGACTCGAACCCGGGACCGATCGGTTATGAGCCGACTACTCTAACCAACTGAGCGAAAGGTCTAAGTGCCCTATCATTATAGCGATTTGTGATTTAAAATGCAGGAGCTTCGGTTATGTCCCGGCTTCCGCTTTTGGAAGCTCACGCTCGTTGACCACAATCTGCGGCATGGCGAGCCGGATTTCATTTCGCTCACACATCAGCAAAAGGTCATGACTTAACAGCCGTCTTATCCAGCCGTAATACTTGCCCTTGCAGAATACGGCAAAGGACAGTTTGATCCCGTTTTCTTCGATACCCTGCACGCCGCGGTATTTCAGCTTGATCTCTTCTCCCACCAGTTCGCATAAACCGTCCTGAATCTGAGGAAGCTCCTGTTCGATCACATCCTCCACATGGGTCAGGGACTCCTTCAGGTCAATGGAGAGATACACGACTACACGGTCTGTTCCCTCTGCCGGCATATTGATATAGTTCTTGAATTCGTTGTTTCTGACTATCGTTATCTCGCTGAACCACTTCAGCTTTGTGGTTCGGATGCCGATGGTCTGGATCACTCCGAAACTGCCGTTATAGGAAACAAAATCACCGGCACAGGCCACCCCTTCAAAAACCATAATGATTCCGGCCAGAATATCCGCCACAACGTTCTGACAGCCTATGCCGAAGATCATGCCCGCGACCCCCGCGGTCCGGCTCATGGCCGTGACATTCACTCCAAGGGTGGCAAGAACGATAAAGATCTCCACGATAAACAGGACATAACCCGAAAAGCTGTTCAGAAGATGACAGATGGATTCGCCCCTCCTCTGCGATGCCCTAGCAATCAGATACAGCACCTTATGGATGATCTGCTTCAGTAAAACCAGGAGGATGATCTGAAAGAGATCACGAAGGCTGTAGAGGATCTGTTCTCTGATGATGAACAGGCTTCATAACAGGTGCTCGGGGAAATTTTATTATTTGGTGTAACGTGGCAAAAATCTACAAAAAAGTACTATCTCAAAAATCTTCAAAAAACGGGAATCCATTGATATTACTGGATCCCCGATCTATGGAACCGAAGGGATTCGAACCCTCGGTCTCGGCGGGTGGGGGACCCGCCTCGGTCGGCCGCAAGAAGGCGCCACCGGCGCCTGCGGCCCTCTGCGTTGCATCGAATGCCTCGGAGCAAGGGCTCGAGACTGCAGTTAGATAACAGAAGGGATTCGAACCCTCGGTCTCGGCGGGTGAGGGACCCGCCTCGGTCGGCCGCAAGAAGGCGCCACCGGCGCCTGCGGCCCTCTGCGTTGCATCGAATGCTTCGGAGCAAGGGCTCGAGACTGCAGTTAGATAACAGAAAAGACCGGGCTAAAGCCCGATCTTTTCTGTTAT
>JAEEGL010076145.1_pt1 | contig 23401 bp, 19 predicted proteins | sample 9134231 | NCBI WGS metagenome assembly JAEEGL01 (sample SAMN16246548, study PRJNA631951) | gut metagenome | biome: gut microbiome; feature: rumen; material: fiber-attached | host: Bos | place: Iran: Karaj | collected 2018-10
CAAGTTCAGAATGACAAGGCTGAAAGTGCCATGAAAACGATATTAGAACGACAATTCTTCCAGAGCTTTCTCAGCTTCTTTCAGCTCATCGTATGGCAAAACATGGTCTTTGTAGATTATTGAATTCTCATGCCCCTTTCCCAGAAGAAGCACGATGTCGTCTTTTTTTGCCATTTTGAATGCCTGCCTGATTGCGCTAGGTCTGTCCGGAGTGATGAAAAGATTCTCACCAAGTTTCTTGCCGGCCTTTTCAGCACCAACGGCAATCTGTCCCAGAAGCTCCTCTGGATTTTCGCCGCGCGGGTCTTCATCGGTAAGAATCAGAATGTCGCAGAATTTACCTGCAATCTCTCCTTGCAAAGGTCTTTTCTGTAAGTCGCGCTCACCGCCTGAGCCGAACAAGGCAATCATCTTTCCTTTGCAGCGTCGTCTGACTGGCGGAAAAATTGTCTCAAAGCTGGAAGGAGTGTGGGCATAATCAATAATCAGCTCGAAAGGCTGCCCCTTGTCAATGACGGTCATGCGACCGCGGACGCTCGTAAGCTGTGCCGTCTTTTCCGCGACATTTTCCACGCTCGTTCCTGTGAGCCGTGAGACAGCCGCAATCGCTGCCATAAGATTATATGCGTTGAACGCTCCTGGAAGCGGGGCTTTCACATGAACCAGCTTGTGCAAGGGCTTGTATTCCGCGTCCGCCATGTTCGGCTCTGTCATGTCGAATGTAAGCCCGAACCTTGCGCTCGCAACATTTCGCCCCACAAGAATCGGGATTCCGTCTGGAATTGGCGGAAGTGGCTTTGCGTTCACGCTTTCTGCGGCCTGCTTTCCTGCTTTTCCTTCTGTGGTAAAGCCAATCACCGGCTTTTTTGTGGCATGAATGAAATAATCGGCTGATTCATCCTCAAGGTTCACGATTCCGAACGAAGGAACTTTTACTTTATTTCCGCAGATTATTTTCTCATGGTCACATTCGTCAAGTTTCCTGAACAGATTTGCTTTGTCGTCCCTGTATTGCTCAAATGTTTTGTGGAACTCAAGATGCTCCAAAGTCACATTCATAAAGATTCCGCAGTCAAAGTCGATGCAGCCTGTCCTGTTCAGCTTTTGCGAAAGTCCGTGGCTGGAGCTTTCTATAACCGCGTACTCACAGCCGTTTTTGACCATTTCGGCGAGTCTGCTCTGAATTATTGGGGATTCGGGCGTAGTCTGATGCTCGGAGTTGGCGATTGCCTCTCCGCCCGTGGAATATTGTACAGTGGAAATGAATCCTGCCTTATGCCCCGTGAGCCTAAGGAGCTGCCAGATGAAAGAAACGGTTGAGCTTTTTCCCTCAGTTCCGGTCACACCGATTACGCCGAGTTTTTTAGAAGGATTATCGAAAAATGATGCCGAAACAGGAGCCATGACGAAGCGCGCGTCGTTCACTTGGACAAAAGCTGTGTTTTTGTTTTGGTCCAGAATCTCAGGGGCAATGCTCCCCTGAAAAATTACGGCTGTAGCACCGTTTTTTATAGCTTGCGGAATGAACACATTCCCCGTGGTATGAGTGCCCGGGAGTGCAAAAAAAAGTGCGCCAGGTTTTACGGCCCGTGAATCAAAGGCAAGAGAGGCAATTTGTGGATTCAGGTTTTTATCTGAAATAATAGTATATTCAAAATTGTTAAGAAGTTCAAAAAGACATTTCATATATAGAAATATCGACAAATAAAATCCCGATTTTAGGAGCAAATCTCACATAAAAACTGTGGTTGAGCCTGTCAAAACCAACAACACTAAATGCGGTGGTTGAGCTTGTCGAAACCACCTAATGGTCATTTCGACAAGCTCAATGACCGTATGCACAGAACTTGCTGTATATGGTCATTTCGACAGGCTCAATGACTGTATGCACAGAACTTGCCGGCATAACGGATTTTCAATTCAAGAACATATTTTCGATTTTTTTGATTTCGATTGCGTACTTCTTTTCTTTTTCTTCGAGAGAGTTTCCGTCAATGTGGCGGTTGTTGATATATTTCATAAGAACTTTGAATGTTTCTGGGTCAAAGAAAATCTTGCGCGGGTTGACTCCGCCTGTGTCCGATTTTACGACAGGGATATTGAGCTTTTTGAGGAATTCAAATGCGAATTTGCTGTTCGTGTCTCCAACCTGATTCTGAGATGCGTTCATATTGAAAATGTTTCCGCCACCAAAAACTTTGGCTTCAAGCCGGGAAAGCACGCCGCCTTTCTTGATGATGTCATTTATCAGAAGGTCAATTGCATACTCCCCGAATTTGCCCATGAGCTTTTTTTCAGCGTCTTCGTCAAGGCTCGTGTCGCGGGCAAGCATAAAATGATTTATGCCGCCCACTTTTGCGACTGTATCGTAAAGGACAATACTCACACAGGAACCTAAAACAGTTGAAATCATTTCGGTTCCTGTGGTTGAGTAATATTCGCCTGGATAAATCGTTACAACTTCTTTTTTGAAGTGTGAGTCATAATACCTGTTCATTTACAAGCTAAAAAAGAGTGACTTCTCCTGACGCAGAGCCTTTTTCTACGGCTAGGCCGGAAAGTTTACCTGCTGCCTCTTTGTGTGCTGTAATCGTGAACTGTTTGATAAGCTCGCTGAAACGGTTGTTCCTGATGTCCCATGTTGAGAGTCCCTTCTCGTTCAGAAGCCGTGCTTTCTGCTGGGAAAGTTCCTGCTCGGAAGCTCTCATAGATCTGATGAAAGATTCAAGCTCGTCTCCGATTTTCCTCAAATCCTTCAAATTCTGCTGAACTGTGACGCATTTGTTCTGGAATCCTTCAGGGAAAACCGTGAAGTCCTGGATTACATTCGCAAGAAGGTCTCTTTTCTGCTTCAAATCTTCAAAGAACCTGTTTTTCTCCACGCGGAGCGCAACCATGTTCTCGTTGTCCTTTGAGATTGATGTGGTGAATGTTGTGAGCATAAGGCTTGTTTCTGCGATGAAGCCCTCAAGAAGCTCCTGCATTGAGTCAAGGGATGAATTTGCGGACTGAATGAGGTTATCCATGTCGGTTACTGAGTCCTGAACCGATTTGATTGCGTCGTTCTTTGCGACTTCAATCTGCTGGAGGATTCGGACATGGTGCAGACGGCTCATAACAGGCTTGAGGTTGTCGAACACGGCGTAAATTGTTCTTGCGCGCTCAGTTATGTTCTGGCAAGTGTGGAGCAAATCTTTCTGAACTACATGATAGTTGTTGAATTCGCCGAGCATGAGCTGGAAAGCTTCAATCAAAGCGTTCATGCGTTTCTCAAGATTCTCCGTTCCGATTGTGTTCTCGGCAAGGAATCGATGCTCAAAGTTGTTCTTCTCATTTTCTACTGAGTCAAGTTTCTCTACGACTTTGTTCCAGTTCGTGTCGAATATTGAGCAGCTGTCAGAAACATATCCGCTGATGTCGCGGAGAACTTCGCTCATAAGCTGGTAGATTGCGATGTTGAAGCTGACATAATCAAGCTGCTCGTCAATGTTCGATGATGTTGAAGGAGTCTTTCCAAGCTCATCGAAGCATCTGAGAACATGATCCAGAGCCTGACGAATCATGTCCTGAAGCTGCAGGCCTTCCATTGCCTTTTGGATAGGCGGATAGATGCTGTCAATATTGTATTCCATCGTAGCGATAGGGTCAGATACGCTCTGGATAACTTCACGGATTTCGTTGGAACCTGTGTTTCCTTTTGCGGAAAGGCTCTTCTGTGAGTCGAGGATTCCCGAGAAGATTTTTTTCAATGTGTTGATATGGTCAAGGAGCTGAGATTCCTCATCGCTGAGTTTGTCAGAGAATAGGAACATATCGTTTGAAAGCCTCTGCAAGTTCTCAGTGATTCGGGAGAATGCCTGTCCTTTTTCGCCTGACTTGATGGAAATAACCATTGCGTTAAGTGCAATAAGTTCCATTTGCTCGGAGTCTTCCTTGATTTCGGCAATCATCTTGTCCAACTTCTTGATGTCGTCAATCTTTTTGTTCAGCTGATCAAACAAAGGATTGTACTTTGCCCCATAATCAGTGAATAATGCGCTTTCTTTCGCAGAAGAATCAACATCGCTTTTTGAAAGAGTACTGAAAAGACCTTTCAGTGTCTTGAGCGATGTTCCGCCGTCACGATTCAAAAGAGACGGAAATAGATTCCCAAGCTGCAAGAAAATCTCTTCAGAGCGAGAACTGATGCTTCTAATCTCTCTGATAGTCTGGTTGATTTCCATAAAAATTCCCCTCAATATATATTGAAAATAGTAAACTATTTTACGGCTATTGGTCAAATTCCGAAGCCAAAGCTTCAATATCGGAATCCGATGTTAAATCTGTATTGAACATATTTTCGTTCAACTCATAAGAATGTAGCAGAATTCTTTCTGCCGCAGTCCTTATTCCGCTCACGAACTTGCAGTCTGGTTCGGAAATGGCCAGCGGAGTTCTGAGCGCAATCGCATAACTTATTTTTGGATCCCGAGGAAGAAATCCCACAAAATCCACTTGGATTCCGAGCTTATTCAGAACTAAGGCCCGGAATCTTTTTGCCATTTCAAGGTCGTCAGTCGTTTCGCCCATATTCACGATGACCTGCGGTCTGAATTTCCGTATTTCATCCATGAATTGCGCGTTCTCGCCCCCAAACTGAGCCTCCGTTTTATGCACGAGGTCTATGAACGACATTTCCGTTCCGGAAGTGCTGTTCTTTATGTACTCATCGATGAACTTGCGTTCTGCGCTCCGTGCCTTAAACTGCGCCGTGAAAAACCTGAAGGCCGCCGATTTCATAAACGAGTATGCGTTCAGTATCGAAGTAAGCTCAGGCGTTGTGACGATAACGGAATTATGCGTCAGAAGAAAAAAATCAAGGGTGTTGTAAGTCGTTCCCGCGCCCAAATCAAGAATCAGGTAATCGGCATCAAGGGATGCAATCTTCCTGATTATTTTCTTCTTAGTCATAGTATCGATATTTGAAGTCCCAGGGTAAAGGCAATCTCCTGCAATAAATTTCAAATTTTCAATACCAGTATCTTGCAAAAGTTCCGATAAATCGTCCGCTTGCTTATAGATAAAATTTCCCATTCCAGCATGGTTATTTTTAAGCCCAAGGAGTGTATGCAAATTTGCCCCGCCGAAATCAAAATCAGCAAGGATAACTCGTTTCCCATTTTGGGCAAGAATAACTGCAAGGTTAACGGAAGTTGCGGACTTTCCGACTCCGCCTTTTCCGCTTGCGATTGGAAGAATATTTATCATATTTTAAATAGTATAAAATCAAAATTTGGATTTTACAATCGAAATTGTTCAGGTTAGCCGTAAAATTTGCAGTAAAAAGTGATTTATCGTGATAAAATTGAGATTATGAAACATTATATGGAACAGCTCAAAGAATTGAGCGAAAAAAACGGCCCTCTTTGTGTTGGTCTTGATACGGACCCGTCGTATCTGCCTGAGAATATTGTGGGAACTTTTGGAGCGTGTCCTCAGACAGTTTTGAGGTACAACCAGGAGATAATTTCCAGAATTGCGGCAGACAAATCTGCTTGCTGTTGCAAAATTCAGATTGCCTACTATGAGGCTCTCGGAGTTGCCGGGCTTAAGGCGTACAAAGAAACAATCCGCCTTGTGAAAGAAGCTGGTCTTATTGCAATTGCTGACATAAAGCGCGGCGACATTGCGGACACGGCAAAGGCGTATGCGCGCGCCCATCTGGGCAAGAACTCGGATTTTGAGGCGGATATTATCACGGTAAATCCGTATATGGGATTCGACACTTTGAAGCCTTTCACTGAGTACGGAAAACCTGAGAACGGTGGTAAGGGAATGTTCGTTCTGCTCAGAACATCAAATCCAGGCATGGTTGATATTGAGCAGCAGGAGCTAAAATCGGGCGGGCGTGTTCTTGACAGGACAGGAAGCGAGCTTGCGCGGATTTCTTCTGAATTTAAGTCCATTTACCCTGAGCAGGCTTGTTCGCCTGTGGGTGCTGTAGTGGGCTGCACTGAGGAGAGCGATGCAAGGGCTTTGCGCGATGCGTACCCGGATGTTTTCTTCCTGATTCCTGGCTACGGGGCGCAGGGCGGGGCTGCTCGCATTGCGGCAACATTGCTCGACAAGGCCGGCGGCACGGTTAACTCAAGCCGCGGAATTCTTTGTGCGTGGAAAAAAGACCCGGAGCTTTCTGGGAAAGAAATCTTGAGCTTTGCGGATATTGCTGACGCGGCGGCAAGAGCGGCTCTTGCAAGCAAGCAGGACTTGCTTGCCGCAAAGAAAGAGCTTGGAATAGCGTAATACAGCGCGGGCGGTGGTGAAGTTTCATCACCGCCTTAAATGCAGATGCGAGGATTAAATCACTTTTTTCTCCAGCCATCGGTTTCTGTGGAAGCGCAGGCCAAAGCACAGTCCGCGGCATACCCAGTCAATGTACATTCCGAACCAGATTCCGTACAGGGCAAGGGCTGTATTCTCAGGATATCTATATAGGAGATATTTTGAGATTATGAAGCTGAACAATACGCGGAAAAGCCACATGCTGATATTTGAAACGAGCATTGTGAACTTTGCGTCGCCAGAGGCGCGGAGAATGTTCGGCATGGTGAAAGAAAGCGGCCAGAAGAAAATGTTTGCCACCATGCAAGTTCTGATTACGCCCACGGCAAGTGCGCGGGCTTCGTCTGACAAATTGAACGCGCGTACAAGAACTGGCGCGAGTAAGAAAATGACTGACGCGACCAGAAACATTCCGAGATAGGCTTCTTTCATCAGCTTGCGCCCGAATGATTTTGCCTGCTCTTTTTCACCCGCGCCGATGCACTGCCCGATGACGGTAACGCTCGCAAGGCCTATAGCCTGAGCAGGAATGTTCGAGAAGCTGGCGATTGTGTTCGTGATTGCGTTGGCTGCGATTGCGGCAAGACCGAATCCCGACATGAACGAGTAGACAAGAATCTTTCCTATATGGAAGACCGAGTTTTCAATTCCGCTCGGAACGGCTACTTTCAGGATTTTTTTAATCATGTTGAAGCGGATTTCGATTTTCCAGAGCTTTTCAAGATAAATCCTGCCTGAGTCTTTTGCTGATTTTCGTCCCAGAAGGTACATCATAAAGAGTGCGGCGGCAAATCTGCTTATAAGAGTTGATATGCCTGCGCCTGCCACGCCGATTTTCGCGCCGTAAATCAAAACTGCGTTTCCCGCGATGTTAATCAGGTTCATCACAAGGCTGACTTTTAGCGAAACTTTGCTGTTTCCCATTGAGCGGTAAAGCGCGGCGCATGAGTTGTAAACGGCAAGGAACGGGAAGGAGAGCAGTACCCACACGAAATAAATCAATGCGTTCTGCATGACTTCTTCGCCCGAGCCGCCATAAATCTTGCTGAGGATTGTTCGGCGGAGCGGAAGGCAGAGCGCGATTATAACAAGCGCAGAAAAAAGCGAGATGTACAGAAGCTGCCTTGCTGCCGTGCGCGCGTTTTCGTCCGATTTGTGCCCCAGATACTGGCTTGAAACGACGGCTCCGCCCGTAGCGAATGCGGCGAAGAGCTGGATAAAAAGCTGTGTGAGCTGGTCAATCAGCGAAACTCCTGAAACCCCTGCTTCGCCCACGGACGAAACCATAACAGTGTCGCATGCGCCGATTGTCATTGCAAGGAACTGTTCCAGAACGAGCGGAAGAATGAGGTGGCGTAAGTCTTTTTTTGTGAATAAGGTGTTTGGCATATTTGAACTGATGTTTTTAGATATTTTCTTATGCCATTATACAAATATAGGATTTTTAAATCTGTACAAATATTAGCATTTTGCGGAAATTTGTGCATATTTTGATATTTTTTTGCTGATGAGCCAGAACTTTTCTGAATTTGGCTGATTTTCTTTTTATAGAAGCATGGCTCAATAATCTGATCACAAAAAATGAAAACATATCTTATGACCGCCGTTCAATCTTGTGCGAAATCTTGAAAAATCGTGTTGATGAAACGGCGGCTTTTTTGCGTCAGCTCTATTCCTTGTTCTTGAAAGAAAGTGATGGAATCGTTTTGTCCGTGAGGACGGAAACATCAACTCTGTTGTACGGAATATTGATTCCGCTTTCGTTGAACGCTTTGACCACATTCAGGCAGACTTCCGTTTTCAAATCGAAGAAATTGGCTCTCTCGCACCATACAATCAGGTTCATTCCGATTCCTGAGTCAAGGCAGGAAGTGAGCAGGGCTTTAGGCTCGTAATCGGGATTGTCCTTTACAACGAGCTGGCATCGTTCTGGTACGCTTTTCAGGACTTCGAGAGCTTTATCCAAATCCGTGGAGTAGTCCACGCTCACTTCAAAAACATAGCGGCGGTAATCATAAGTTGAGAAATTCTTCAGCTTTGTGTTTATGATTGCGGAGCTTGGAATTCTTATGAGCTGGTTGTCCGGCGTGTGGACGCGGATTGAAAGAAGGCTCACCTTGTCAACGGTTCCCGAAACGCCATCAACCTCAATGAAGTCGCCGATTTTCATCGTTTTCTCCGTTACGATGAAAATGCCGGAGATAAGGTTGCTCACTGTCGTCTGAGCCGCAAATCCGATTGCGACTCCGGCAATTCCCATTGCACCCCAGATAGCCGTCAGCTTTATTCCGAACAATCCAAGAATATACATCGTGATTATGATGTAGAAAATGTAGCTGATGACTCTGGTAATCGTCTTTACGGAATTCTCCTCGAATTTTACCGAAGCACCTCTGTAAACGAGATGGCGGATAAGGCGATATACGAACCAAAAAATCAAGATTGAGAGAATGCTCGTTATGATTTTAACAAGATTCTGAAAATTCCAGTATGCTTTTAAATCATCGAAGTGAATGAAGCTGGTCACTTCGGTTGCAAGGCTTGTTCCGATTTCCGTTACGGCATCCTTAACATTGTCCGGAGCCGGCGTGTCTTCTGTAGAAAGATAGGCACTGATTCCTATGGCTGTGGCCTCTTCCTGAGTCGGAGTTCCGTCAGGGGCAGTTTCAGTTGCGAATACGAACGAGAACAAGCACAAAACTGAGAGTAGGGCAATAATTTTCTTAATCGATTTCATTTTAATTTTCCTTTTTTATGATTCTATCACATTTGCATTTTTCAAAATACTCTTTGACTCGGATTTTTGCGTCCTCATTGTCCTTTGCGTTCAGCATCTGCGTCTGAAAATAATGCGCGAAACTGAAATTGAGGCAGTAGTACGCAAAGAATCTCTGTAGCCGCGTTTTCCAGAATTCGGGCGGCTGGTATTTTTCAACATTGTCGATGAACTCAAGCGCAAGTTCTTGTGCGTCAATTTGGGCATTTTCCTGGGCGGAAGTGTTTTTCAGCATTGAAAAAATCCACGGCTTTTGCGCGGCGGCGGTTGCAATCATCACTCCTTTTGCGTTCGGGGCGGCTTTCATGGCATTGTCAAAAGAAGCTCTGTCCTTAACATCGCCGTTCAGAATGACAGGAATCTGCGGAAAATTTTCTGCAAGATGCTGGACTATTTCCCAGCGTGAGTGACCGCGATGTTTCTCCTTTTTTGTGCGCGCGTGGAGCGTAATCATTTGAACGCCTTCGTCCAAAAGCATCTGGCAGAATGAGAAAAGTTTTTCTTCGGTGAAATCCTCCGCGCCGAGCCGCATTTTTACTGAAAGCCGGTTTTTATGCCCGTCTTTGGCTGCATTCTCAAGCTCGGTCTTTACGGCGCGAACCATTTCCGCCGTTTCGGAAAGCGGCTTTGTCATCCATGCGATTCCAGCCCCCGTGTTGGCAATTTGCGGCGCGGAGCAGCCCATGTTCAAATCCACGCCGATTCCGCCAAGTTCCCCCACGATTCTTGCGGCAGAAGCCATTGGCGCGGCGTTTTTTCCTGTGAGCTGCCAGACGATTTTCTCTGGCTCAGGGCCTGAGAGAAGGTAGTATTTTTCAAAAGGGCCTGCATGGATTAGGGAAGCGGCGTTTATCATTTCGGTAAAATACTCATCGCATCCGCCGAACCGCGCCACAAGCCGCCTGAACGCCTCGTGGCTCAGAGTCGCCATAGGCCCTAGAATAAGCCGTGTTTCGCCCTGATTTTCGCTTGTCATGGCAGGTGGATTATTTCACGCGGCTTAGAGCCGTTCGCAGGACCAACGATTCCGCGCTCTTCCATTTCCTCAACAAGACGCGCCGCCCTGTTGTAGCCAATACTGAGCTTTCGCTGAATGTAGCTTGCGCTTGCTTTTCCAGCCTGAATCACGATTTCAAGAGCCTGGTCGTAAAGAGGGTCAGTTCCGTCCTCGTGGAACATAGTTCCGTTGTCAGAATCTTCCTCCTCATCATCGATGAACATCTCGTCGTCAATATAATCAGGTTCGCCGAATGATTTTACATAATCAACGACATTCTCAACTTCCTCATCGCTAACGAGAGTTCCCTGAATTCGGACAGGATACGGGGAAGTAGAGCCAGAATAAAGCATATCGCCTTTTCCGAGCAGTTTTTCTGCGCCTCCCTGGTCGATGATAATGCGGCTGTCCATCTTGGATGCAACCATGAACGCAATGCGGCTCGGAAGGTTCGCTTTGATTAAGCCTGTGATAACATCAATTGACGGACGCTGCGTAGCAAGGACAAGGTGTATTCCGACGGCACGGCTTTTTGCCGCAAGTCGCGCGATTGATGTTTCAAGCTCTTTGCCCGTTGTCATCATCAAATCAGCAAATTCGTCAATGATAACGACTATGTACGGAAGTTTTTCCGCTGCTATGTGTTCCGCCTGAATCTTGTAATTGTATGAGATTATGTCGCGGACGCTCATTCCGCTCAGAAGCGCGTACCGCCGTTCCATTTCGCAAAGACAATACTGTAGGGCTTGCAATGCCCGCTTTGGCTCCGTGATTACAGGAGTGAGCAAATGCGGAATGTCATTGTACAAACTAAGCTCTACGATTTTTGGGTCAACAAGAATTAGCTTGACCTGAGCTGGGCTTCGTTTGAATAATATAGAAAGAAGTATTGAATTTACGCATACGGATTTTCCAGCTCCGGTAGAACCAGCAATCAGAAGGTGCGGTGTTTTTGCGATGTCGATAATCTGCGGTTCTCCAGAAATATCTTTTCCCAGAACGACAGGGATGCCCATCTTCGTGAAAGCTGCGAAATCTTCGTCGATGATTTCACGGAAGCTGACGATAGCCCGGTTTTTGTTCGGAACTTCGATTCCGACTGCGTGCTTACCCGGAATTGGAGCTACGATGCGGACAGAGCTTGCTGCGAGCGTGAGTGCGATATTGTCTTGGAGAGCTACGATTTTGCTCAGTTTTACGCCTGGAGCGGGAAGAATCTCAAACATCGTGACGACAGGACCTTTGCAAATTCCGGTTACTTCCGCCTCAATTTTGAATTCGGCAAGCGTTTTCATAAGTTTTGTTGCCGCAAGCTTTGTATCCTCGTCAATAATCCAGTATTCATTGTTCGGGTATTCTTCGAGCAGGTCTGTCGGAACGGCATAGTTCGCCCAGCTATGAACTGGAGCTGTGTGACGCGGCGGAACTTCTTCCTGCGTATCGACTGATTGCGGCACGGCTAGATTTTGTGCGGCGGGTGAATCAGACTCAATCTCTATGTCGGATTCAGTTTCAGCCTCATTCTGAGTAAGCTGATAGTCGTTTGTCCGGGGAGTTTCTATTTCGCTCTCCGAAACAACATCTTCTTCAAAATCATCGTCATAATCAATGCCATCATCGACAATGTTCACATCGATTTTGTCATCGCCCGCGCTGTAATTTTCAAAACCGAGCGGCTTTGAGAACGAATCTTCCGCTTCATCTGCGGTGACGGGTTCATCATCATCGGACATTGAGCTTGTCGAAATGTCGCTATCCTCAGATTCATCGCTAGCCGAAATTGTTTCGTCATCATCGGACATTGTTTCATCGCCCGCGGACATTGTTTCGCCATCAGCGGACATTGTTTCCTCGCCCGCGGACATTGAGCCTGTCGAAATGTCACTTTCCTCTGGCTCAGATTTTGTCTGACCCTGCCATTGCGCATCGGCTGTGTCTTCCGTTTCGATATGAAAATTTCGGTCTTCTTTTGCGACTTCGGTTTCAATTTCAAATTGCTCGCCATTATCATTGATTACGCTTGCGTTTGAGAAATTCACCCGAACTTCTGGACACGGCTCTTCCGCCTCATTTTCGGCGACAGCTTCATCATCTGCGGCGACAGCTTCATCGCTAGCCGACATTGTTTCGTCGTCTGCGGTCATTGAGCTTGTCGAAATGCCGCTATCCTCAGATTCTGGCTCAGAATCATCGGCTTCGCGTGTGGCAACATTTTCCGCCTCATCGGCTGTGACGGCTTCATCATCTGCGGCGATAGCATCATCGCTAGCCGACATTGTTTCCTCGCCCGCTGACATTGTTTCGTCGTCTGCGGTCATTGAGCTTGTCGAAATGACATCTTCTTCTGGCTCAGAATTGTTCTCCAGTTCGGGAGAAACGACATCTTCTTCTGGCTCGGAAATTTCGTCCTCAGAAACTGTGTCAGGCTCAATCGTGTCGTCATCATCAAAATCATCGTCAAACACAATTCCATCAACTGGAGCAAGAATCGGCTCAGATTTTTCCTCCAAAGCCTTTTTCCGCGCCTCTGCCGCAACCTGGGCTTTTTCTTTCGCCTCTTCTTCGCTTTTTTTCTTCTCGGCTTCATCGAAAATCGAAGCGTAAGGATTTTTCTTTCCGCTCAAATCAAGCCTGTCAACATCATTGGCAAGATTGTCAAAAGAGATAAAATCGTTGTTATGTGCGTTCTGCTCCTGAATTGAATCATGCAGAAGTTTTCCGATGTATGCGGGCGTTCGTTTTTCGCTTTGCGGAAGTTCTCTGGCTTTTTCCTGAACAGGCTCAGGCTCGCTTTTCGGGGCATCCTCGGTCTGGGGCGCGTAAACGGACGGCTCAGGAGTTTGCTCAATGATTTGAATTTCAGAGTTTGAGCTGTACACTGGAACAACAACTGAGTCTTCGTCAATGTCCAGAGGTCTTTCTGAATCTTCGTCTATATGCCTGTCAAGGAGTTTGCGCTCAATCATGTCGCCAAGAATCGAGAGAATCAAAAATTCAAGGGCAACGACCATAAGCCCAATCAAAATCGTCACGAAGATTTTTGCACCGGAAAGGTCTCCGCTTTCGGAACGGGCAAAGAAACGGCAGATTTTTTCGATTCCAACTAGCGTAAAAAACGGAATGACTGAACCTGAGAGAAGAACGCCCGTCCTAAAATGCCACTTTGCGATAAAACAGTGGCTTGCGGCGACAATCAGGAATATCGGAATGAATACTGAGCAAGCTCCGTACGCATTCGTAAAGAATTTTCCAAGCCCGAAGAAAAAGGAGTTGTGCGCCGCGCTCATGCCCCCGAAATCAAAAAGAACAAGAAGCAGTGACAACGAAAAAAAAGCCGCAATCACGAAAAGAAAAATTCCGGCAATATAAGATTTTTTCATAAAAAAGATTTTCCCCACCCAAAAATATCTTCTCTATTATCGGATTTAAAAAAAATGAATTTAGTACAGCAGTTTAGGAAACTTCAAACGCGGAGAATATCGACCACATGGCTGCTCGCGCCCAGAAGCTCGCGCCTTTCGCATACGGCAAGCTGATATTCTATGAATTTTGCGAATTCTTCCTCGCTAAGGGCGTTAAGCTCGCGCCTCATATAATCGGCGGCTCCGTCCGGCGCGAAGATTTTTGTCCTCTCAAGCCCTGCCATATCGTTAAGCGCGTCCATATCCTCAATGCGCGTATAGCTGTACAAATCATTCTCGTCCGTCGTGAGCGCGTGGAAATCATCTGTGAGCGTTCGCGCGGTAATGCAGTCAAGAATTTTCTTTTCCTTGAAACAATATGACAGAATAGCGTATTCGTTCATAACATACCCCACGAAAATAAGACCTTCTTTTTTTGTTACGCGTTTTGCTTCGGTAAGGGCTTTGAGCTTGTCCTCTTTCTTGTGCAGATGGTACATGGGACCGAACAGAATCGTAATGTCGAAGGAATTGTCGTCCAGGAAAGAAAGGTTCCGCGCGTCCCCCGGCCAGCACTTTACTTTCTCGTGCTTGGACATCAGGATGTCCAGATTGTGCTGGACAAGCTCCACTGCCGTAACATCGTATCCGTCTTTTGACAGCGCGACGGAATACCGGCCTGTTCCCGCGCCAACATCAAGGATTCTTAATTCAGATTTTTTCCTGTTTGTTTTCAGTGCGATTTCTTCAAGTGCGTTTTTGATAAAATGCATGGAAACGGAAAATTCCACGATTCCGTGCCTTGTGGTAAGGCGGTGGTCTTCCTTGAATTTGCCGTAGTATTTTTCAAGTTTTGTCATGCAATAACGATACCCGCGTTAAAAGTGAAAATCAATAGACCTGTTCGGAAAACTGATGTTTCCGAACGCGTCTAATATACTTTCAGTTTTGAGGAGAATATGAGCGTAAAAATCAGAATCAAGCGAGGATATTTTTATCTTGATGTAATTCAGAACAGAAAGCATCATTGGGAATCGTTGCATATGAAAATCTCTGCGGATGCAAAAATCAGGAAGAAGCAGATTCAGTTTGCGGAAAATTGCAGGACGAAGAGGGAGCTTCAAATCGCTATGGGCGAGTGGAATATTGCGGACAGGGGAATTGTTCGCATTACGCTGGTTGATTATATAGAAGGAATTGTTGGAAAGAAAAAGCCCCACTGTCCGATGTGCAATTGCCTTTACTGGATAAAAAAGTTTCGGAACGGCGGTCGGATTCAGCTTCACGCGCTTTCTGAAGCGTGGGTGCTTTCTTTTCAGTCTATGCTTTTGGAAAGCCATCTTTGCAAGGGAAGCGTGAACAAAATCATACGGTGCCTGAAAGTCATTCTGAACAGGGCTGTCCGCGAGGGCGTTCTATTCAAAAGCCCTGCCGCGAACATCAGGATGGTCAAGGAAGTTCCTGTTGAGAAAGATGTTCTTTCGCCCGATGATATTTTTCTTTTTCAGAACGCAGAAACAAAAACTGAGCTTGAGCGTGAAGTGAAGCGGGGATTTCTTTTTTCATGCTACACAGGTCTGAGGATTTCTGACTTAAAGACGCTCAGATGGGGGAATATTGAGAAAAGAGCTATTTCAAAATACAATGCCTGCCAGTTCTGGATAAAAAAGATGCAGATAAAAACGAAAGGTGTTGTTGAGATACCGATACCGCCTTCCGCCCTGGGGCTGCTCGGAGTTTTTGGGGAGCCTGGGCAGGCTGTGTTCAAGATGCTTTCCGTAAGGACTGAGCGGCCCGGAAATGCTATTTTGAAGAAACTTGCCAAGCGCGCTGGCGTGTGTAAGAGCGTTTCATGGCATACTGCCCGAAGAACATTCGCTACGCTTGCCCTTGAAAGCGGTGCGGATCCGTTTACGGTACAGCGGCTTATGGGGCATAAGAGCATAAAAATGACTGGAATTTACGCAAAGTCCAATAACATCAAGTCGGGGGCTGTTCTGGGAATGGCAGGCATGATTGAAGAAGCCGGTCAGAAAGAATTATTGTGAGCAGTTCCGGGTGAAAATCCTGCGGATGAGTTCTGATTGAATCTTTATGATTTTTGCGGTAGGTTACCCAGTCTGGGAATAATTATCCACAAATCTTTTTTTTGTGATTTCCCAATCTTGTGGTATAATAGACCAGTGTGGAAAAATGAAGTTTCCGAACAGCTCTAAAAAAAGAATCTTTGATTCGCAAAAGGGGTATTTATGACGAGAGCCGAGCTTGAAGAAGATGTTAGCGTGGGCGACATCGTGAAGATTACGACAAAGAGCGGAGAGTACACGGGACGCGTAGAGGAATTTGGGGAGAGCGCGGTAAGGCTCACGAACCTTGACAACGGAAAGCCCAAGCGCATAGCCTACGACTTTATCATGGAGTACGACACGAACATTAAGGGGGCTGATGTCATAAGCGTGGGGTTGGACTCTGAGTCCAAGCTGGTACCAATTCCGGGGACGAACTACAGAATGGGGCAAACCCCAGTGACGCAGAGACTCTACAAGAAAGTGATGGGAGAAAACCCGAGCTATTTTCAGCTATCAAATGATAACCTTGATGACGATAGGCGCGAGGCACTCGGACGGAACACAGCCAATAATCCAGTGGAAAACATGAGCTGGTTTGACGCGGTGTATTTTTGCAACAAGCTGAGCATGATGGAAGGTCTTACCCCCGCATATTCCGTGGACGGAGAAACAGACCCCGAATACTGGGGCTACACGCCGCATCAGGGCGAAGAAATAGATTCCGAGGTTGAGTGCGACTTTGACTCTGACGGCTACAGGCTTCCCACGAACGATGAGTGGGAGGAAGCCGCAAATGGTGGCGGGAGCTACACCTACTCTGGAAGCGATGACTTGGACGAGGTAGGCTGGTATAAAGACAACAGCGACGGTATGACGCACCCCGTGGCGCAGAAAATGCCGAACGACTACGGGCTGTACGACATGAGCGGCAATGTGTGGGAGTGGGTGTGGGATTCCGCCCGAGGCAACCCCGCCAACCGCTGTAATCGCGGCGGCAGCTACTACGGCTTCGCCGGCAACTGCGAGGTGTCTTACCGCGGCGGCAGCTACGCGAGCAATCAGGACAGCGTCTTTGGTTTTCGTCTGTTGCGCCCCATGGACTAGCAGGAAAACAGCAATCCGCAGTGGAAAGCCAGCAGCGGGCGGCGTTAAGCGCCCAGAGCGGGCTTGGAATCTGCGGAGAGGCTTGTAAGAAAAAGTCGGACTAGTACAGCGAACGCTCTAGTTTCGGAATTAATCCCTGCTACTTGAAAATCTCCACTTTCTTGAACTGACGGATTAATCCCAGCCAAACAAGCTGTTCTAAATTCTAGGGATTCTTTTCAACTACGCGCAACCGTGGATTCTGCCGAAAATCAGATAAGTTTCACTGGTGGAACTGCACAGTCATAGGAACTTTCACGAGTTCCGACAAGGCTGGCGGTAGCTCTTTCTGGCTCTAGTGGCTTTGCCATATGGCGAAGTCATAATACTAAAGTTGGGGAGGCGTGCGTTGTCAGTGAGAATCATTATGATTTTAGCGATAATCGTACTCTTTTCAGTCGGTTATCCAGTCTGGTAGAATGCACCTCTTTTCGTATAAAAAAGGAAAAGAGCAAAAAATAGCCGCCTAGTCTGATTCACTAAGCGGCAGTGTCCGAAAAGACATTAAAACTCAGTATGAAGACCAACCGTAGCTTTGGCTGTGCTTCTCTTTTTAATATATCGTATTCTGAAAAAAAAATCCACACTTTTTCTGCCCCCGACTAGTCCCGAATTTAAAATCCGTCCCAAATTTAGAACGGGTTGCTAGTTCGGGCTGGGGGCGCGAGTTTTGCGAAGCAAAATCTCGGCCACTTTGGAGCTTCGCTCCAAAGTGCGAATGCACCTCTCTTTGCACAATAAAGCGGAGAGCAAAAAAATAGCCGCCGAGTCTGACCCACTAAGCGGCGGTGTCCGTAAGGACATTCAATGTAGTGATGAAGACCAACCGTAGCTTTGGCTGTGCTTCTTCTTTTAATATATCGGATTCTGCGAAAAAAATCCACACTTTTCCGCCCCCGCTCGGTTCCAAATTTAAAATCCGTCCTAAACTTAGAATGGACTTCTAGTTCGGGGTGGGGCGCGTCCGCTAGAATAGTTCTGCGCTCAGAACGCCGCCCCGAGCCAGCCCGAACTGACGATTCGTTTCCAAGTTAGAATTATTCTGACAAGCAGCCCCGACTCAGCCCAAATCTGTAATCCGTTCTAACCTTAGAACTATTCTGACAAGCAGCCCCCCGACTCAGCCCAAATTTGCAATCCGTTCTAACCTTAGAATCCTCCCGGACAACTACCTCCCCAGTATCTCTATTCGCTTGAAGGGGCGGACAAGTCGGAACGAATCTTTTAGCCCCGCCGTTATTGCAATAGAGTCTTCGTTCAGAATAAGAATCATTTCAAAGTCGCCCGATTGCCGCCAGAAATCTAGGGCGGCATCTTTTCCAAGCACGAACATGGCGGTACTGAGACCGTCCGCATACAACCCAGAGCTGGCTACAATTGTTACCGAAGCTATGTTGCTCTCGGCGGGTTTGCCGGTCTTTCCGTCGAAGATGTGAATGTACCGTTTTCCGCTATTGTCCTCAAAGAACCGCTCGTACCCGCCGCTTGTGATTACGGCCTTATCGCTTGTTTTGATGGCGGCGGCGGTTTTTCCTGAGAACGGGTCTTTGATTCCAACGAGCCAGTCGCTTCTTTTGATAGCACCGGCTTTTTTCTTTCCGATAACATGCACATTGCCGCCAAAATCAATTACCGCCGACTTTACGCCAAATTCTTTCAGGATTCGTACCGCCTCATCGCTTGCAAAACCTTTCCCGACTGCGCCAAAATCAATCATCATGTTTTTTTCCAGAGAAATATTTTTTCCGCTGGCACGGACTTTTGAAAAATCAGTGAGCGGAAGAAGCTCCATGATTTCAGAATCGCTTGGTATGCGGAAATTGTCTGTGGTGAATCCCCACGCGCTCGTAATGGGATAGAGGCACGGATTGAGCGCGCCACGGGTCTTTTGAGCCAAATTCAGAGAAAAGCCCATGAGCAGCGCGGTTTCATCAGACACGGCTGAAATCGGTTCGTCAGAATGGTTAAGCCGGTAAACATCGCTTGTTTCGGCTGTAGTCGAAATCAATTCTTCAATCTGCAAAATGCGTTTTCTGACGGCTTCGTTCGCTTTCTCAGGATTTTTTGCGAAGGAGCGGACTGTCATAAAAGTGTTCATGGCATAAAAGGAAAGCGTGGCTTCTTTTGTGCATGAAACAAGTAAAATCGAAACGAAAAAGAGAAAAATCGATTTTGGAAACATGAGTTTCATAGGAAATATAATAGTGATAACAGATTGAAAAAAAAAGCTGTCACATTATAATAGAAGTAATCAAGACAGAAAAAAGGATTCAAAATGAAAATTTACAAGCTGGGCGAAGATGTTTTAAGAAAAAAATGTGAGCCAGTGGCACAAATCACGCCAGAGATGAAAGATATTTTCAACGAAATGTTCGATACGATGAATGAGGCTGAAGGCGTTGGGCTTGCGGCTCCTCAGGTGGGTATCTCGCAGAGGTTCTTCGTTGCGGTTGCCGATGACGAGGTGAGGCGCGTTTTCGTGAATCCTCAGATTATTGCCACGAGCGCGGAAATGACGGACTATGAAGAGGGCTGCCTTTCGCTTCCGGGATTCAACGAGTCTATCAGGCGGCCTGCAAAAATCAAGGTTCAGGCTATGGACGAGAACGGAAAATCGTTCACGCTTGAGGCTGACGGTCTTCTTGCCAGAATTATCCAGCATGAGTACGACCATCTTGACGGAATCGTTTATATTGACCGCGGAGACCCGAAATTTGCCGCCGAGGTTACAGAGAAGATGAAAAAGCGTCTTGAGCGCGCCGCAAAGAAAGAAGCTGAGAAAGCAAAGAAAGCAGCTAAAATCGCGGCAAAAATCAAGGCAAAAGAAGAAAAGAAAAATCGATAAGGCGAACATCAGCTATTTTGGAGGAATAAATAATGAAAATATCAGATTTGAGTGAAATTTTAAAAGCGAATGAATATCCGGGACGCGGAATTGTCGCAGGAAAATCTGCGGACGGAAAGTATGCTGTTAGCGCGTACTGGACTATGGGGCGGAGCGCGGGCAGCCGCAACAGAATCTTCGTCGTTGAGAACGAGGACGGAAGCGAAGTGGTGCGCACGAAGGCGTTTGACCCGAGCCTTGTGGCGGGCGATCCAAGCCTTATCATCTACGCGGCTGTAAGGCAGCTGGGAAACAAAACAATCGTAACGAACGGCGACCAGACGGACACGATTTTTGAGGGAATGAAAAAAGGCGAGACTTTCGAGCAGTCTTTGCGCTGCAGGAAATATGAGCATGACGCTCCTAACTACACGCCGCGCATTTCTTCTTTGCTCAATGTTGAGGGCGGAAAATACGATTACGCTATTTCTATTTTGAAAAGCGATAATGGTAACGGCGATAATACTCTTCGTTTCACTTTTGCTTATGACAACCCGCAGAACGGGGAAGGTCATTTTATCCATACTTACATGGGAAACGGAAATCCGCTTCCGAGTTTTGAGGGCGAGCCTGAGCGCGTCAAAATAAGCGGCACGATTGATGAGTTTACGGATATGATTTGGACTAGCCTTAACGAAGAGAACAAAGTTTCTCTTTTTGTCAGGTTCATAGACATTGCGAGCGGAAAATACGAAGAGCGCATTGTAAACAAGAACAAATAGCGATGGTTGAGCCGCAGATTCTGCTTTATATCATAAAACTTGTTCTCGGCGGAATCGCTGCTTTTCTTGCGATAATGCTATGGAGCCGAACGCGCGACTCGGCATGGATTTGTCTTGTTGCGGGGGCTGTTACGGGCTATGCGGGAATTGTCTACGAGCTTCTTGAGAAATTCGGAATAATTCTTGCGAGCAAAGCGACATTCCTGGGAATTCCGCTCTCATCGCTTTTGTTTGCCTCAATTCCGGGCGTGTTCGTCATACTCGGATTTATACTAATGATTTTGAGAAAATAATGAGCAAAATTTCAGAATACTGGGATAAATTCCTTGCGGAGTCAAAGCAAGACCCCGATGAAGTTGGTTTTTCGGGCGAGCTGTATTTTGAGGACAGAGGCGTTACCGGAATGACGCAGCTTGCGCTTGTTCTTTCGGGGCAAAAGACGGCTTTGTTCTATCCATACGAGTCGTTCATTATAAATCACGAACCGCTTCCGCTTAGCGATGAGATGTACATCGTTGAGGACAGAAACGATGAGCCTAAGTGCATCGTTCAGCTGACTGATGTGAATGTGATTCCTTTCGGGGAGATTTCCTGGGAGCTTGCCCGAAGAAGCGGCGAGGATGAGAATCTTGAGCAGTGGCGCGAGAGGCAAAGAGCTTTTTTTGAGGAAGAGGCCGACATCTGTGGTTTTGATTTTAACGATGGCACAAGAATCATCTGCGAGATTTTCAGCGTGGTCTACAGGTAGTAGGATTTTCGAGTAAAATTTGAGTATATGGAAAAAAGGGGTTATAATAAAAGCTCTGATTGAGTCATTCTGAGCAAAGTAAAATATCACATTTGTTCAGAATGATATTTTAATCAGCCTAATCAAATTTTTTTATCAGGGGCTTTTTATGGCACACAAAAAATCGACTTATTCTTCAGTTTTCTGGCTTATTCTTAACCTTGCTGTGGGCGCGATGCTCGCCGTGGGCGGAATATGGGCTTTGCAGGGCGGCGGAGACTTTGCTGCTGATGCTCTGAAAGGGCTTTTTTCAGGAGATGCAAGAAAAATCGTCTTGATTGTATTCGGAGTAATAGAGCTTCTTTCAGGAATTTTCATCATAATTCAGTTTTTCATCGGCGACAGAACCGGCTCGTTTGGTTCGGCTCTCAAGGTCATAATCGTTGTTGTTTGGGCAATCGCAATCGTAATAGCAGATTTCCTGAACGGTCATTTCCTTGCGCCGAATTTCCTCTCATGGATTTACACGCTTGCAATGCACTTGATAGTGCTTGGTGCTTTGCTTATCACGAGAGATTAAAATAATCGAAGTCCGCCGGAATCCTGCTGCCGCATCCGCCGTTGTTCGCGTAGATGCCTGTCAGCGTTCCGGTGTGACGCTTTCTCTCTTTCGGAAAGCCCTCATCGCTCAGAAATGTGCAGTTCTCCACCGTTGCGGCTTTTTTCCAGTCCGTATGCTCCGTTCTGAACAAGAATGTGCGGCTTTGTTTTTCAACTAGGACTTTCAGATAGATAATTTCTTCTTCTGGTCTTGGAATCTCCGCTTCAATCGTTTCGCCTTCCCCTCTGTTTACTGCCAGAATCAGTTTTTGCTTTCCGTCAAAGCACACTCCCCAGCGGATATATGTTGTTGTGCTGTAGTAGCAGACAAGCCCCGCCTGCTCTCCGTTTCGGCTCGGGGAAAATGAAAGGGCTGTTTCCGCAGAAAAGCTGTGTTCTTTCTCGCGCCTTACGAGCGTGTTTTTTGCCTGACGCTCGCTGAGCTTTCCGTCGCCCGTCCAGATGCGGAGAAAGCCGGGGCGTTCTGAGAGCGAGATGTTGCCAATGTCCGGATTTCTTACAAACTGCCAGTCTTTTGAAAGCTCGCATGAATCAAAATCATCGAGCTTGTTACAATCGAACAAAACTTCCTCTAAGTTCGGGCATTCTGCCTGAATGCTTGGTCCGCGTCCGCCGTTCACGGTAAACCAGCCGTCGGAAGTCCATTCCACGCGGTCAAGCGCAGTCTCTCGTCCGCAAGTGGTGAATTTTCCTTCGTTCGGTCTTCCGCACAAGTAGTAGCACCACCAGCTTCCGTCTGTTGCCTGAACAAGTTTTCCGTGTCCGCTCCTCTGAATTGGCGCGGCCGGGTCGAGCTGGCGCATGACTGGGTTGTACGGGCTTGGCTCGTAAGGTCCGAAAAGGCTCTTTGACCGCGCTGTGTTTATTCCGTGACCATATCCAGTTCCACCTTCGGCAACAATCGCATAATACCAGCCGTCTTTTTTGAAGACATGGGGACCTTCACTGCAACGCTCGCCTGTTCCGCTCCATGCAACAACAGGTTCGCTCTCAGCGCGGGACAAATCTTTTGAAAGACGCACGAGCCTTACTCCGGGGGCAATCGCCATATAAGGCGTTCCGTCATCGTCTACGAAAAGGGAAGGGTCAATATCATCAACCTCAATCCACACGGGCTTTGAATAAGGACCTTCTGGTTTTTCAGAAGACACTATGAGCTGGCGGCGCAGAACTTTGTCTTTGCTAGTGTTGTCGCCTTTAAGACGCAGAGTCGCGGTTATGTAAAATCGTCCGTTTATATATTCGATGTCTGGCGCCCAGATTCCGTGGGAATCGGGAATATCTGACAAGTCAAGCCATTCACTGTTTGTTACGGCGAATCCGATTGTTTCCCAGTGAATCATGTCTTTGGAGTGAGAGACTGGAATTGCGGGAAAATACTGGAACGATGAGTTGACCATGTAAAAATCATCGCCGACACGGATAACGGAAGGGTCAGGATAAAATCCCCGACGCACAGGATTTTTGTATGTTCTCATAAGTTCTATTATAGTGACTATCAGAATTGATTTGCTAGTCTCATTCTGGGCGTGACGAAGAATCTTTTAAAACAGAAGGTTCGTTGCGCCCAGAATGACGCAAAGTTAACGAACGATGTCAGGCGCGTATCGTTCCACCGACTCAAAAATGATAATATCGGGCTTGTATTCCAGAATATGGGCTTTTTCTGAGTCCGAGAACTGCCTCCATATGTACTCGGTCTCGCTGAACATTGGCGAAACGAACGGTTCAAGGGCGCGG
>JAEEGL011617724.1_pt1 | contig 23400 bp, 18 predicted proteins | sample 9134231 | NCBI WGS metagenome assembly JAEEGL01 (sample SAMN16246548, study PRJNA631951) | gut metagenome | biome: gut microbiome; feature: rumen; material: fiber-attached | host: Bos | place: Iran: Karaj | collected 2018-10
CCTGCGCGCGCGACGCATAGCGCGTGCGTATGGAATAGAGGAATTCCAGGATGCTCTCCGGAATCCCGACATTGTCGCGATCCTCGAGCATCGCTTTCATCTCCTCCGATGTGAACGAGAGCTCCTCCGGTACCGTGCAGGGAACGGCGGTCTTTCCCGTCAGGAGCGAGAGGAAGTTCGTCTTGTCCCGGATCGGGTCCACGATGTAGCGCACGAGGAACCGGTCCCAAAGCGCCTCGAGGCCTTCGCCCTGGGCGGGGAGTTCGTTAGACGCGGCGATGACGGCCTTGAGGGGGAGGGGGACGTCCTCGCGTCCGTTGCGGAAGAGCTTCTCGTTGAGGGCCGTGAGAAGACTGTTCTGGATGGCGGGGCCGGCTTTCCAGATTTCGTCGAGGAATACGACGTCCGCCGTCGGCAGATAGCCGTCGGTCACGCGTTCGTAGGTGTCGGCGTCCTTCAGTTTGGAGATGGACACCGGGCCGAAGATCTCGTCCGGGGTGCTGAATCGGCTCATCAGGTATTCGAACCGGCGGGCGCCCCGGAACGCGAGGGCGAGCCGGCGGGCGATCATGCTCTTGGCCACGCCGGGCAGTCCCAGCAGGAACACGCTTTCTCCCGCCGCGGCGCTCAGCAGAGCCAGGCCGACGGCCTCCTCCCGCTCGAGCATTCCGGCGGAAAGGGCTTCCAGCAGCGCCTCGGTCTTATTTCTCAGGTTTTTTTCCATGTCTCAGCTGATAAAGGTACTGGTGCCGGAGCGGCTTCCGCATGAAGGCCCGCATTGCGTGCGCGACTTCCTCGAGGCGTTTCCGATAGTTGTCGATGCCGATGTAGAAGTCGCCCGCCCAGCGCGTGTGCACGACCAGCAGGTCCTCGTACATCGTGATTCCTTTGACGCAGCGGGGCCCGAAGCGTTGCTGGAGCTGCTGCATCGTGACGCGGTAGAGGATGTCCGGAGCCTGTTCCGTCATCCATTCGAATTCTCCCGGAACCTGGAGGAAGAGTTCGTACTGCGCGTCGGAGCACATCCGTTCCGGCCACGCCTCGCGGTAGAAGAGCAGCACGGGGTCGACGGTTTCCAGCGCTTTTTCCAGCGTGAATTCCTCGCCCCGGATCCAGTTCGTGACCCGCCATTCCAGCGGACAGACAACCCGGATCAGGCACCGGTCCGCCTCCGGATCGTATTCCACTTCCGGCCGGAGTCCCGTTCCGGCGAGCATCTCCGCGAGGACGCCCCGCAGCCAGCCGGTCCATGCGTTTCTGTCCTGACTGTCCATCGGTCGTTATCTGAAGGGTGAGACCATGTCCAGGACGTCGTCCATCGTGAGTTTGCCGCTGTAGGCGGTTCCTTCCAGCATTTCGTCCGCGAGCGCCTGCTTGGTTTCGTGCAGCCGGAGGATCTTCTCTTCGATGGTGTGCCGGGCGATGAGGCGGATGACGGTGACCATGCGCTGCTGGCCGATGCGGTGCGCCCGGTCCATCGCCTGGTTCTCGATGGCGGGATTCCACCAGGGGTCCAGGAGAATCACGTAGTTCGCGGCCGTGAGATTGAGTCCGAGGCCGCCGGCTTTCAGGCTGGCGAGGAGGAGGGGGCAGTCCCCGTTCTGGAACTGCCGCACGATGTCCCCCCGCTCTTCCAGCTCCGTCTGTCCGTCCAGGTACAGGTAGCGGCGCTTCTTCCGGTCCAGGAGGGCCCGCACCTCGGCGAGGTAGGAGGTGAACTGGCTGAAGACCACCACCTGGTTCGCCGGGACGGCGGAGATGGACTCCAGCAGGCCCATCAGGGCGTCGGTCTTGCTGGATCCCAGCTGCCAGTCGTCATGGACGAGCGACATGGACAGGGCCGCGAGACGGAGCTTGGTCAGTTCGGCGAAGAACTCGACCTTGACGGTGTCGTCCTTCTTCCTTTTCTTGTTCTTCCCGCCGCCGATCCGGTTCACACGCTCCTCCACATACTGGCGCATCGCTTCGTACAGGTGCATCTCCTCGGGGCTGAGCTCGACCATCTGCTCGCAGACGATCTTTTCGGGGAGTTCGTCCAGGACCTCCTCCTTGGTGCGGCGGAGGATGAACGGCTGCACCAGGTCGCGGAGAAATTCGCTGTGCTGTTCGTCCAGATCGCCGTGCAGGTAGCGGGCCTTGAAGTCCGACCATTCTCCGAGCAGCCCGGGGTTGATGAACTGGAAGAGGTTCCATAGCTCTCCGAGGTGATTCTGCAGGGGCGTTCCCGTGAGGATGAGGCGGCTGCGGGCCTGGAGGGCCATCGCCGCGGCGCTCACCCGCGTGTTGCGGTTTTTGATCTGGTGCGCCTCGTCCAGGCAGACGACATTCCATTCCTTCTTCGAAAGCGCCTCCGTTTCCGTGCTGAGGACGCCGTAGGTCGCGAGCACCAGGTCGCCGGGACCCGCGTTGGCGATGCAGTCGTCGCGGTGCGTGACGTCGTTGAGGACGGTCACCTTGAGCGACGGAGCGAATCTGGCCACCTCGATGTCCCAGTTCGGGACGACGGATTTCGGGGCCACCACGAGCGAGGGGCCTTCGGAGGCCTTGCTCAGCAGGAAGGCGATGCTCTGGACGGTTTTTCCGAGGCCCATGTCGTCGGCCAGGCAGGCGCCGGCGCCCCAGGCGTCGAGGCGCTTCATCCACACGTACCCTTCCTTCTGGTAGTCGCGCAGGGTGGCTCTCAGTCCGGAAGGCGGCTCCGGTGTGGAGTCATAGGCCTGCTGCATTCTGTTCAGAAGACTCTTGAAGCCTTCATCCATTGTTCCCCGCAGGCCGCCTTCATCCCCGAGAATCTGCGCGAGATGGCCCACGCGGTACACGGGGACGACCCGGCTCTTTCCGGCACGGACGGACATCATCTCGTCCATCGCCTGGAGATGCTTCTGCAGGGCCTTGGTCATCCGAACATAATCCTTGTCGCCCAGCCGGATGAATCCTTTCACGTCGGACCGGCGCATCGCCTCCAGGATGTCGGCCAGTTTGAACCGGTCTCCGCCGATGAGCACGTCGCCCTCCACTTCGAACCAGTTGACGCCGGATTTGACCGTGATGTCGATGTCCTTGTCCTTCACCTCCCCCCGGAAGCGAAGCGCACGGCCTTCCGGCCATTCGACGAAGCATTTGTCGCGGTGGTCGTAGGCCCAGGAGAGCACTCCGAGGAGCGATTCGCTGGTGTAGAGCTCTCCATGCTTTCCGTCCTCGAATTCCAGTTCCAGCTCCTTTTTGAGGTAGTCCGTCAGTTCGGCATAGTTGTCGTATTCGGCCTGGAGGTCGCGGCGGATGAAGCGGGGTTCGGCGCCGGTGCTGTCGTAGACGTCCTCCAGACCCCGGCCGGGCTCGCACCGCAGGCCGCCGTCCTCGAGCGGGGCGACGGAGAGGTCGATACCATATCCGTCCCCGTCCTGAAGCGGGGCGAGCCGGATGCAGGTGCGCACGCTTCCCCGGAGGGTCGGGATGACCGCCATGGAGGACAGGTCGGACCTCACTTCGAGTATTCCTTCCAGCGAGTCGATGGTGCGCCGGATGACCGGAAGGGCGGAGACGGGGAAAGTCCCCACCGCCAACAGGCGCGTGAGGATGTCGCGCTGGACGGGGTTCGTCCGGATGCAGGTATACTTGCCTCCGTTCCGGAGGATGGATACTTCCGGGACGGTTCCGTCCGGGCGGCGGCGTACGTTCGAGGAGACCGTGATGGACCCGTCCTTTCCGGAGAAGGCCACGAAAGGCTGCTCCAGCGAAACGGGAAGCGGCCGGTACGGTTTCCGGTAGAACTGTCCCGTGAACAGCCGCCCGGTACCGGCCAGGGCGGGGATGACGATGTCGGTGTCGGGCCGGTCGATGACTTTGCTCCCGAGCTCCCGGGCGATCTTGAGGTCGAGCAGGTCCATCGAGTCGTAGCAGCCCTTGACAAGCAGGCTGCGGGACAGGAGCTTGTCCCCGGTCCATTCCGTCTCACCGGGCAGGCGGCGCTGTTCGATGACGGCGGTGATCCATTTTTCGTCCAGGAAATAGATGATCCGTTTCTCGGAGGCGTCCTCTTCCTTCGAGGAGGCTACGGAGGCCGAGAGGTCGTTCAGCGCCATTTCCCAGGCTTCCTTGCGGGGGACGGAGGACAGGATGCCGGGACCGCCGAAGCGTTCCTGCAGGCGCTGCTTTTCCGCCGATGCCATCGGACAGAGATCCGCCGTCTCATTGCGGAAGACGGGAATGCAGGGGACGGCCGACGGGTCCAGTCCGAGGGCGGAGATCCGGTCGTCGTCCGCCTTGAAGTACCGCAGGACGGCGAGCGCCATGTCCCGCCCCAGGGCGGTCCGGTCCCGGTCCAGGTGTTTCTTCATTTCCCCGGAAACGAGGTCGAGGCAGTTGTTTTCGCTTTCGTCCATGTGGACAAGCAGCGTCTGCGTGACGGCGTGCGTCGGGTCATAGCGGAAACCGGTGCTCAGCTTCAGCGCGTCCAGCGCGCGTTCCGCCCGGCTGCTCTGATACTTCCGGAAGTTGCGCACCAGGCACAGCGCGTAGAACCAGGTCATCAGCCGGTCCGGGAATGTTCCGTCACATCCCGGCGGCGTCAGGGTCCGGGCTTTCAGGAAGGCTTCCAGGGAGTCGGACAGGCTGCCGTGGAGGAGCAGGTCCGTCGCCCGGACGCCGTCGGTCCAGAAGGACCGGCCCGGTTCCGGGTCCTCCGGAAGGGCGCCGTTTAGGTAGTAGGCGTAGGCGTCGGCCCGGCCGGGAATCTCCACTGAACGGGGGAACCGGCCGAGGGCGGATTCCCGGACGGCGGACAGCGTGGCGTCGTCCAGCTTCCCGGCCTCGAACTTCCCTTTCAGGAAGTCGGCCAGGAGCAGCTCCGCGTCCTTTTGCGGCAGGATAGACAGGATGGCGTCCTCGGAGCCGTCCTGAAAAAGGAGTCCCGTGAAATACCGCCAGACCCCTTCTTTGGCGGGGTAGCGGAGTTTCCGGGCCTGGGAAAGGTTTCCGGCGGCGATGCATTCCGCGACGGACCAAAGGTAGGCGAAGGTTTCCGACCGGAAACGGCTGAACTCCCCGTAAGTGCGGGCCCATTCAGGAAAATGCTTCACGATCGGGACGGCGATCCGGAAATAGTCCTGTGGCGGAATCTCTCCGTCCACGAGCAGGCCTTTCTTCTCCAGGACCTTCCGGTCAGCTTCCGTCCGGTTCTTCGGAATCTCGAAGCGGCCGTCATAGAAGGAGACCGTCCAAGGATTGAGCGGAAAGCCTCCCCGGTACGCGCAATAACCCAGCAGCCGGACCTGGCCGGGGGTCAGGTCCGGGAACGCCGAGGCTACCTCGGGAACGGGTATCCTTTCATTCTTCGTCACGGGTGCAAAGTTAGGGTGACATTGTGCCAAAATATGGCAGAATGTCCGGGTGCTATGATATTTTCAGAGAGCCGGTCAGTCCGGATCGATGACGCTGAATTTGTCGTCGACTTTCCTGACCTTGATCTTGTAGATGCTGTCGTCGCCGAGCAGGGCGGCGGTGTGGCTGATGAGGCCGATCCGCTTTCCCTGCATGCGCAGCGTGTTGAGCGCGCCGACGACGGTTTTCTGCGTGTCGCTGTCCAGCGAGCCGAACCCTTCGTCGATGAAGATGTTCTTGAGCGTGACGGAGCCGGAGGAGATGCTGGACAGTCCGAGTGCCAGGGCGAGGCTCACCATGAAGGTTTCGCCGCCGGACAGGGACGAGGAGTAGCGTTCGCCCAGCTCTCCGTCCAGGACCATGATTTCCAGGGACGAGTCGTTCTGCTTTTTGAGCGTGTAGCGTTTGGTGAACTTGCCCAGTTCCTCGTTGGCATAGCTCAGGAGAAGCCCCAGCGTGTAGTTCTGGGCGAGTTTCCGGAACTCCTTGGCCTCCTTGTCCCCCTTCCCGTCTCCGAGCATGTTGTAGAACCGCTTCCACAGGCTGACCTTCCTTTCCGCCTTGTCCAGACTGTCCTTGAATTCAGCGATCGCCTTTTCGGCCGCTTCATGCGTGGCCAGTCTTCCCGAAACGGCCTCCAGGCGCTTGACGACGCTTTCAGGCCCCTCTTCCAGTTCGAAGCGGACGGCGCTTTTCCGCTCTTCCAGCTTCTCCTTTTCTTCGGCCGGCCTGTCTTCCCGGTCCTGATGGGCCTGGAACTCCTCGGCCGCCTGCTTGAACAGGGCGGAATGGGTGATCCTTTCGTTCTCCGCATCATTGACGGTCTTTCTCAGCGCGTTCCAGTCGGTCTTGTCTTCCTTCCAGGAATTGAGTTCCTCCCGGGAGGCCGGGTTCTCCTCTCCGGCGTTGAATGTGTCGATCCAAAGGGACAGGTCCCCGGCCGCCTTGTCCAGAAGCTTTTTCTTCTCATTCCGGACGCCCTCCTGCTGTTTGATCTCGTCCTCCAGTTTCGGGATGAGTTTAGTCAGCGTGTCGATGGCGGTCTGGATATCCCGGACATTCTGGTCGGCCTGCGTGAACTTTTCTTCGGCCTTCAGGAAGGACTTGACATCATACTCAAGATCCTGTGCGTACCGGGCGTCATTTTCAAGCCATCGGGAGCGCCAGGTTTCCGGGAGATACTTGTCGAGGGTTTCCTGGAAACCACGGATCTCCTCCATCAGGTTATGGAGCAGGATCAGGGAGAGGGTGTTCTCCGCGGCGGCCTCCTCCTGCTCCCAGGCCGCTTTTTCGCCGGCTCTGGACTTCAGTCCGCTGATTTGCGCTTCGGTCGAATACTTCGAGAAGACAGTCCGGAAGGAATCGTCACCGGCTTCCATCTTTGCCTTCAGGTCCTTGATGCGGACATTCATGGCCGTTTTCTGGCCATCCCTGTTGCTGATGCCGTTCCGGGCTTCCCCGATCCGGTCGTCAACCTCCTCCTTCTTCTTTGATTTTTCTTTCAGCAGGGTCCTGATGCTTTCGATTCTTTCATTGAAGACGGAAGGCGTCGCATAAGGATGGTGTACAGCGCCGCAGAGCTCGCAGGGTTCCCCTTCTTTGAGAAGGCCCCGCTTGATGACGAAGTTCTCGTTCTCCAGCGACGTGATCTGGGCGTTCAGGGCCGGGATGTCCTCCTCCAGCTCTTTCTGCAGGGGCTGCAGCGAAGCGATTGTCGCCTCGTCGACCTTGTCCAGGGCCTCGATTTCCAGAACCTTTTCCAACAGGGGGTAAAGGGCGCCGGCGTTCTCGCACACCGTCCGTTCCTTTTGGGCTTTCTCCAGCCGGGCCTGCTCCGTTTCCCGGGTCATTTCCGGTGTCAGGACGCCCGTCAGGCGGGAGACGCTTTCGAGGAGACCTTTCTTGCCGAGTCCGTCATATCCGCTATCGGGCGCGTGGCGGGACGCGGCTTTCCGGAGTTCCTGCACGGAATCGCCCAGGCGGGCGTACTCGTGGCGGATCAGCGCGATGTTCTCCTTCACCGGCCGGATCCAGGCGAGTTTTTCCCAATCGGATTTCCGGGCTTCCAGTTCCCGCCCGGCTTCTGCTTTCTTGTCGTTCCCGGAACTGATTTTATCCTGGTTCTCCTGCAGTCTCCTTCGGGCGTCGGCCAGGTTCTTGTCGGCATTGCCGAGCTCCCTTTGCGCGTCGGTCTCGGCATCAAACAGCTTGAGACCTTCCCCGACCTTGTCATATCGCGCCAGCTTTGTCTGTTTGGGGATGAGTTTCCGTTCGTTCTCTTCGGCCTCCTTCTTCTTCGCTTCCGCCTCTTCCTTCTTCTTCGCAAGCGCGTCGAGTCCGTTCCACCATTCCACCCCTTTTTCCAGTTCGCCGATCTTCTTTTTCAAGTCGTCGCGCTCTTTGACCAGGCTTTCTCTTCCGGCTTTGAGCCGGACCAGCTCTTCCTCGTCTTTCACCATCAGGTCACGCTGTCCGCCGATCTTGTCGTCAATCTCTTTCTTCTCCCGGAGAGCGCCGTCATAGCCGTCCACAATGACGCCGGCGATCCGGCCGTAGATGGAGGTGCCGGTAATCTTCTCAAGGATGTCCGCCTTCTCGAAGTCATTGGCCTTGAGGAAATTGGCGAAGGAGTTCTGGGCCAGGATGCAGGCCTTGCAGAACTGGTCGTACCCGAGCCCGATCAGGTCCACGACTCCCTTGGAGACGGTATTGTTCTTCGGGGTGCCGTTGCGGTCGAATTCATGGACCAGATTGCCGGACACCAGCTGCTCCGCCTTCTCCGCTCCGCTTTCGTTCCGGAGGCGGAAGAGCGTGTGGGAGCCGCCGAACGTGACGTTCTTCAGCTCGCAGAGCCATTCGGCCCGGTACCGCTGGCCGGCCACTTCGAAGACGACTTTGGCATAGCCTTTTTTCTCGCCCCGCGTGAGGGCGTTTTCGGTATCGGCGGGGGCGAGCCGTTCGTAGGGGTCTTTGGATTTCGGGTTTCCGTCCCCCTTTTTGCCGTCCAGACGGGGGATGCGGTTGTAGAGGGCGAGCGTGATGGCGTCCAGGATGGTGGACTTGCCGCTTCCTGTGGCGCCTGTGATGGCGAAAATGTCCTGGCCCTTGAGCTGGCCGGACATGAAGTCGATGCAGAATTCGCCCTTGAGCGAATTGAGGTTGCCGATTTCTATCTTTTGAATCTCCATAGTCTTAATCTTCGTCGCCCCCGCGGGCCTGGGTGATGATGCTTTCCAGCAGCGCCTTTTCTTCGTCGTCCAGGGCGTCCCCGTCCCGTTTGTTGGCGCGGGCGAAACGCCGCAGGATCACTTCCCGGACAATCTCATCCGAGGACAGGTCCTCCGGACGGGAGATGACGGAGTTCGTACCGCCGCCGTCGGTCCTTTCCTTGATTTCCGGCTGGTAGACGAACTTGGCGCCGATTCCATCGACGATTTTTTCCAGTTTCGTCCGTGTTTCGGGTTCGGCCTTTTCCAGAAGGACCCGGACCTGGATGAACATACGGGCGTTCAACTGCGGGAGTGCTTCCGTGAGCTTGCGGACGGCGTCTTCCGGGGAATCAGGCCCGAAGGAGACGAACCGGTACAACGGTTCATACTTCAGGAATTCATGGACCATGACCTTGCCTTCCCCGAAGGTAAGCAGGTCGGCGCCGTGCTCGTAGTCGGTTTCCGTGAACGACATGGGGAGGGCGCTGCCGGTATATCGGGCCCAGGAGACGTCGTTGATCATCATCCGCTTGTGAATGTGTCCGCTCAGGAGGAAGTCCGGGCGCTCCGTGAGGGTGGACATCTTGATTTCCGGTTCTCCGCCCACGTAGATGGTCTCGGAATGGCCGTCGTCATTGCTCTTGAGCGAGCCCGAGGCGTATAGGTGCGCCATCATGACGACAGGCTCCCCGTCTTTCTTTTTCCCGTCGGCGGCCCGCACGAGCGCGGACAGGTAATCCGCCACGCTCTGCTCGTAGGACTGGTCGAACTTGAAGTCGCTGCGCCGCAGATAGGGGACGGCGACGATCCAGACCCTTTCGCCGTCCTTGTCGACGGGAATCAGGAGCGGGCTGTCCGACTGGTCCGCCGCATCACAGCCGACGGCCGTGCCCCGTACCTCCACCTGATGGCGGCGCAGGATTTCCTGGGGAGCCTCCAGCAGGGTCGGATTGTCGTGGTTGCCCGCGATAATGATGGTCCGCAGGCCCGGACAGGCCTGCGAAAGCTGGTCCAGAAAAGTGTAATAGAGCTCCTGGGACTGCGGGGTGGGGTCCTTCGAGTCGAAGACGTCGCCTGTCACCAGGAGAACGTCCGCCCGGGTCTCCACCGCCCGGTCTTTGAGCCAGTCCAGAAAATGCCGGTGCTCCGCGGCCCTTCCGTAGCCGTGGGACACCTTTCCGATATGCCAGTCGCCCGTTGCAAGAATCTTCATGGTCGTCCGTTTTCGTGTTCTTCTACAAATATACTTAAAAAGCTCCGAACACTTTCCTGTGCGCGGTCCTGTATTTTTCAATATGCCGGGCAATGTCCGTATCGTACAACTGCACGAAAGAGCCTTTCAAATCTTCGGAGTGTGCGTGGGCGGCAGTGCCGCCCCATTGGTCCACCGTCCAAAGCTCGTGGTCTCCGAAGCGGTAAATCTGACCGGGATAGAAATGGTTGCTTTTCCTCGCGACGGAGCGGGACAGCTCCCGGATGTCCGTCTTTATCAGTTCCTTCTCTCCGCAGATTTCTTTCACGGACAGGTTGTCCGGGAAGAGATCTTCCGCAGACAGCTTCTTGTCGTCACAGTCTCTTTGGACCCAGAGGTCTCCGACCTTCACATACAAGGAATAGCTGTTGCTGAACATCCTTCGGAACAGGGCCTTTCCGCCGATTTCAAGACGGATTTCGTCAATGCACTGCGAGTAAACTTGCACGACCTCATGGAGTGTGCCGCAGTTGAAGTAGGGCCGAAGCTGAGCGGGCGTCGGCCGCTTCAGTTTGGGAATGCGGTCGAACCACATTTGGAGATAGTCCTGGAAGGACCCGTCCTTCAGCATGATTCTCGCCTCGGGTTCTTCGCAGATGCGGATGGTGGTTACAGGCATGGTCGAATACGGTTTTGATTGAAAAAGATTGGCCTATGGACAGCCGGAATTGGGAACAGGGGCGACATCAAGACCGATAACCCGGACGACGCGATATCCATAGCGAGGTCAAAGTCTCCGGGCCGTCCTGCGCGAAAAGGGAGTGGGAGCTCCCGCGACAGAACTGATCCCGGACTGAGATAGAGTAAGTGCTGCCGTCCGGAAAAGGGCATGTATGATGAGGAATTCGGGGAGGTTTTTCAGGCCTGCCCCCGGGCCGGATTTCCCGCCGGCTGTCCATATTCGGGTCTCCGGCCCCCGAAACTGGGGGCCCCGACCCTGGTCAATCCAATCAAAGAACTTCTTTCACCTTTTCCAAAACGCTCTTCAGATTCTGAGGAATCACAATCTTGAGCGCTTTCACGTACGCATTGTATTTCAGCCTTTCGGCTTTCCTCGTCTCCATCCAAAGCCTCATGGACGTGAGTTTCTCATCGGTCAGCACCTTGTTGGCTTCCGCGACCTTTTCGTCCACTTCGGCCTTGAGTTTGTTGAACTCCGCCTGCATGCTTCGGTACTCCTTCTGCAGCGCGAAGAACACGCCGTCCACCTCTTCCACGGAGAATCCGCTCGTATAAGTGTTCACTTCCGCTTCCTGTCCGCATCCCATCACCTTGACGGGGTTTTGGCGGCAGTCGAAAAAGGCGTCCCGCGCCTTGGCGAACACCCCGTCGGGGTGAATGAAAGAACCGATTGTCGCGCATTTCGCCTCCAAAGCGTAGTATCGGGCCTTCTGCTCGGGAGTCAGTTCGTTCAGCTTGTCTTCGATCGTGACTTCCTTCTTGTCAGACGGCTTTTCCAAATCGGTCCGTCCTTCTTTTATCAGTTCGGTCACATGCGCTTCAAACGCTTCGTCCGTGTCCAACTTCGCCTTCGCCTTGATTCCTTCCCGAAGGAAGGCGATCAGCGACTTCAGCTCTCCGATTTCCTTCAGTACGGAGGACAGCGTCTCCAATTCGGATTTCTCCGATTCGTTCTCCACCCGATAGGTGTTTCCGTTTACGGCGAGCGTATAGTCCCTCGAGCAGAGCTTCAGTGTCTTGAGCTTGCTCTCGGCCGCCTCGTACAGCTCCTTTGCAATGTTCGCCACGTGATTGGCGCTTGTAACGGTAAGTCCGTCCTTTCCTAACATATTGTTCTGTGTCATGTCTATAAATACGGTGATGCCGTGGATTCCTTTCCGGGTTTTTGAAAACTGTTTTTCGTTTATGCGTATATTTGTGAAGACTCAGGTTTATTTACGTTTTCATGGCTTTATTCTTTCACGGAAGTTCCGTTTTATTTGACTCGTTCGACCTTTCGCACGCCCTGGAGGGTGACGGAAAGGCCAAGTTCGGCTACGGCGTCTATGTTGCGGGCACCTATGCGTCCGCCGCGCACTACGCGTTCAACAAGAAGCGTCCGGAGAGCCGGGACTATTATGTATATACGGTGGAGATTCCGGACAGCACGGAAGACAACTGCCTTTCCCTGCTGAAGGGGCAGCCGGTCGCGGAATCCATCGTCCGGCGCGCGAAGGGGCGGCTCGGGGAGACGATTCCCGACGAGGCGAAGGTCGAAGGAAAGTATTTCCGGAAGTACCTGGCCAACCGCCTGACCGGTCCGATGAAGCCCGTCGGCCGGATGATCGGCAAGGCTTCGGTGGAAGGGGAGAAGGCGGCGTCGGCCTTTCTGGGCGGCATCGGCGTGGAGCTGATCCGCTGGCCGCATGACTGGGGCAGTCCCGAAGGGGAGATGAACATGGCCGTGCTGGACGCCGCCAAGGTGCGGATTGTCCGGATCGAGCAGGTGGAGCTGGATGCGAAGAAGCACCAGCTGGTGCCGGGCTCGCAGCAGTTGGTCAAAGCTTTTTGAGGAAAGCCGATGCACGTGCGCGACTACATCGAGAAGAACTATCCGGAGTACTACGGCTGGTTCGACTATCCCGCCGACCGGACGGTGTCCTTCTGCAGGACGGACGGGCCGTGGGGCATCCTCGGCAATTTCGGAAGGACTCCGCTCGTGGTGGACGGCGTCCCTTTCGACTGCGCGGAAAAGCTTTTCCAGGTGATGAAGTTCACCGATGCGGAGTCCCGCCGGGCCGTCTACGGGCGGGCGGGCCGGACGATCAAGATGACGGCGAAGCACCAGGAGAAAGTCGGATGCGTCCGTCCCGACTGGGGGGAGATTCTTGTCGACGCGCTCAAGTTCTGCCTGATGACCAAGTATGTGCAAAGCGAGGCTTTCCGCGCCGAACTGGCCCGCACCGGCGACCGGTTCATCGTGGAGGTGCAGCCCAATGCCAAGAGGCCGGCGGACACCTATAACGCCAGGCTTTCGGCCGACGGCGCCACCTGGTCCGGCCCCAATCTCATGGGCCGTCTTCTCATGGAGCTCCGCGACAACGGCGCTTTGGCGTATCATCTTCCCGAAGACGCGACGCGGTTTGGGGATCTGCTTGAACCATAGGTGAAAGGATCGGATTTCAGAAACGTATTTAATTGCATCATGAAAGAATACTTCAATCTCGACTCCCTGCTGACGCAGGCGGCGGAGGCCGATGTGACGGCGCTCCGGCAGTTTCTCACGACGAATCCCGGTCAGCCGCTCGTGGCCGCCGGTTCCGGCGGCGCCGAGTCCGTGGCGGACTTCGCGGCCCTGTTGTACGGAGCCCGCGGCGGCGTCGCCACGGCCGTAACTCCGTACACCCTCAATTCTTACAGCGATGAGGCGCTGAAGACGGCGAAGCTCCTGCTCGTGAGCAAGGGCGGGCACAACAACGACGTCATCTTCGCGGCGGGACGGGGCTTGAAGGTGAACATGGACAAGACGGCCAGCTTCACCCTGAGCACGGGGGAGAAGAATGAAGTCCGGAAGCAGTTCGCGAAGAAAGAATCGGCCCTTTCCTTCGACATCCCGGGTCTGAAGGCCCATGACGCGTTCATATCGACCGGCTCTCCGGTGGTGTACTTCGCGCTCCTCTGCCGGGTGTTCAGTCCGGGCTGCGACCTTTCCAGATACAAGTCAAAACCCGAAGCGCCGTACCGGTTGGAACAGAAAGACGGAACCCCGCTGTCCATGAAGGACTTGAAAGCTGCGAAGAGTCTCATCATCTTGAACGGCTCCTGGGGCCGCCCCGTGGCGAAGAACCTGGAAGGAAAGCTCGTGGAGAGCGGACTCTGCCCGGCCTGCGTGATCGATTTCCGCAATTACTGTCACGGCCGGTTCATTTTCACTTCGGGCCATCTGGAGGACTCGGCCATCGTCATGTTCATTACGCCGCGGGAGAAGGATCTCGCCGGCCGCATCCGGGAACTCCTCCCGGCATCGGCCAAGCTCGTCCTCATCGAGACGGAGGCCGACGCCCCGGAAGCCTCCTTGGACCTGCTGATCCGGTCCACGCTCTTCTTCTTCGACCTCTGCAAAGCCACTGGCACCAACTGGAAAAAACCAGCGAATCCCGGCGATATCGACAAACGGAAACCGATCGCCATATCGTTCAAGGAACAGCTGAAGAAGGCCGGCCCTTTGAAGGTGCAGTGATTCACGCGTAGTCTTCCAGCGCCAGGTCCACGACCTTTTCGGTGATCCGGACATTTTTCTTGCCGACGCTGGCCATCAGCGGGGCGGTGAACATGATGTCCCGCATCACCCGTTCCATGATGCCCCGCAGGGCCCGGGCGCCGGTTCCCGACTCGCTGGCCCGCTCCGCGATGGCGTGGAGGGCTTTCCGGTCGAAGTCGAGTTTCACCCCGTCTTTTTTCAGCAGGGCCATATATTGGCGCACAAGCGCGTTCTTCGGCTCGGTCAGGATATTTTCCAGGGCCTTCCTGTCCAGAGGCTCCACATACGTGATGACCGGGAATCGGCCCACGAGCTCCGGAATGAGCCCGAAGGACATCAAGTCACGGGGCCGGACCTTTCCGTACAGGCTGCCCTTCGGCCGTGGCTCCTCCGTCTGTCCGGTGAAGCCGATGCGCTGCGCGCCCTTTCCGATCCGTCCGGAGACGATTTTGTCGATGCCGACGAACGCGCCGGACAGAATGAAAAGGATGTTCTTCGTGTTGATCCGGATGCATTCCGCATACGGGTGCTTGCGTCCGCCCTGGGCCTGCACACCCACGATGTCGCCTTCCACGATCTTCAGCAGCGACTGCTGGACGCACTCGCCGGACACGTCCCGGGTGATGGACGGGTTCTCGTCCTTCTTGGCGATCTTGTCGCCTTCGTCCAGCATCACGATGCCATACTCCGCCCTGGAGACGTCATAGTCGCAGGAGCGGAGCAGGCCAACCAGGCACTCTTCCACGTCCGAACCCACATATCCGCTCGCCGTGAGCTTGGTGCAGTCCTGGATATGGAACGGGACGTCCAGCAGCTTCGCGAGGGTCTGGACGAGGTACGTTTTGCCGCACCCCGTCTCTCCGAGCAGGATGACGTTGGATTTCTCCAGCTCCACGTCGGACAGGCCGGACTCGTCGTCCGCAATCCGCTTGTAATGGTTGTATGCCGCCACGGAGAGGGTGATTTTCGCCTCGTCCTGGCCGATTACGTATTGGTCCAGGCCCTCCTTGATCTGGTCGGGCCGCAGGATATTCATTTTTTTCACCATGGGCATTCCTCCTATATTATTATATCGTCATTCTGGGCTTGACCCGGAATCTTACGCGCAGTAGCGGAATCCCGCCGGCACCTGGCCGAACAGGTTCTTGAACTGGTTGGAGACATTGTGACGGGTATGGTACCGGGCACCGTTTCCCGCCAGCTTGTCGCGCTTGTTGTTTTTTCTCAGGCTCTGGGCCTGTCTTTTCTCGATAATCCGCCGGATTTTCCGGCAGTTCGCGTTGTCTTCGATGCCGATGCTCACGTCGCCGAGACGTTTCCCGTCCAGGAAGGCAAGGCGCTCGTCGGCGAGTTTGCGGGTTTGCTTGAGGATGAACTTGGCTTCGGAGAAGCGGACTTTGGTATTGCGGTCAGAAGTTTTCATGGGGCGATTAGATTTAAGTGTTCATGAATAAGGGAACGCTGCGCCTTCCCGGCGGCCTTGATAATATACCAAGGTCACAGGATATTTCTTTCAGCTGGCGCGGGGGAAGTTTTATGAGGCCGGGGTGCCCTGCGGGCGACTCACCGGATATGGAGCGAAGTCAGTCATAGGCGGTCCATTTTCCGTTTGGCGGTACAAATGTACTCATTTTATTTGGATCCGCCAAATTTATCCGCCTATAATCGATTGATAATCAGTATTTTGGAAGCGGACATTATGCTTCTGTAAAATAACACAAAAAAGGTAATCTCCAAATTTTTATAGGGTCAGACGGCCCTGGCGGTCCCGCTCCCGAGAATCATATCCTTTGTCACGACAATCTCGCGTTTCCCGTTCTGGAACGCGGCCTTCGGGGCGGCGAACATGATGTCTCGCATCGCCTTTTCCAGGATGCCGCGAAGGCCGCGGGCGCCGGTTCCGGTGTCAGTCGCAAGCTGCGCGGCCGCGGAAATCGCCTCCGGCTCGAAGGTCAGCGTGATTCCGTCCTCCCGGAAGAGCTCCGTGTATTGGCTTACCAGGTTGTTCTTGGGCTTGGTGAGAATGTGCTCCAGCGCCGCCGTGTCGAGAGGGTCGACATGGGTGATGACCGGGAATCGGCCTACGAACTCGGGAATCATTCCGAAATCGCGGAGGTCCTGGGCGGTCACATCGGCATAAGGGTTGCCGCTGTTGGCGGCGCTGGACGCGTTTCCGAAGCCGATCCGTTCCCGATCCCGGCCCGTCCGGCGTTCCACGATCCCGTCCAGGCCGACGAACGCGCCCGCGCCGATGAACAGAATGTCGGAGGTGTCGAGGTAGAGGAGCGGCTGCTCCGGGTGCTTGCGCCCGCCCTGGGGCTGCACGCCCATCCGGTGTCCTTCGACCATCTTGAGAAGTCCCTGCTGGACACTCTCGCCGGAAACGTCCCGCGTGCCCGAGATGGACACGCCCGTGCTTTTCTTCGCGATTTTGTCCACTTCGTCGATAAAGACGATACCCGTCTTCGCTTTCTCAATGTCATACTCGCAGCTAATCAGCAGACCCGAAAGCAGGCTCTCGACATCATCGCCCACATAGCCCGAAGCCGTGAGCGAAGTCGCGCTGCCTATATAGCAGGGAACGCCCAGCATTTGGGCGATCGTCTTGACAAGCATGGTTTTGCCGCACCCCGTGGGGCCGAGCAGCAGAATGTTGCTCTTCTCCACATCCGCCGACCGCTCCGGATCGTTCTTGTGCAGAATGCGCTTGTAATGGTTGTACACCGCCACGGAAAGGGTCCTCTTGGCCTCCTCCTGTCCGACTACATACTTGTCCAGATACGCCTTGATCTGGTCGGGTCTTTTCAACTGAATCTGTCTCATGCCCTTAAATACGTTCGGCGGGAAGGAATCTTTCAAGGGGCGGAACAGATTCTGTCCGTCCTATACCCGCACGCACCCGTCGGCAATGACGAGCGGGAAGCGGCTGAGGACGGCCTACGCCCGCGAGTCCGGGTATGAACAGGGTTTGGAGAAAGGCCTTGAACAAGGGATGGAGAAAGAGCGCGAAGAGGGACGCGAAGAAGAGCGCGCCCGTATGATGGAGGAGCTTCGGAGGCAGGGCGTTCCGGAGGAGGTTGTCGCGCGAGTGACTGGTGAGACCAAGTGACAAATACGGAGAACGAATCCGGCGTTGCCGCCGGAGGATCTGATAGGTTTTGTACAAGGTGTGATTTTATGCGTCACACCTTGTACTGCATTATGGCCTTGGGGGTAGCTGACGGCTGGTTTTTGTGTACAAGATGCCCCCGGAGAAATCACACCTTGTACGTTTTCGTGTATCATGGTAACAGTTTTTGAAAGAAACGCGCATTCTCTTGGTACATAGATAAGGTCCGGGTTGCAGAATCGCCTTTGTGCGCACTCAAATGCAACATGCCGCACCTCGCGCAGCGGAGCATATGTCGCAAATCATTGCACAGGAGGTCTTTTTTGCAACAGGGGTTCGGGAAATCATGGGGGTATCAACCACCCATACAGGGCGCCCAGGCCACGATTTCAACTTGTTTTTGCATAAATTTTACGCAGCGGCACGGTTCTTGTATAAAAGGCACGACGCATGAATAACACTGAAACACACAATCGGATTGTCGAGATACTGAAAGGTCTTGATCGTCCCGGCACGGAAGCCGTTATCAACTACTTGGAAACTTCATCTTACTTCAAGCGTGGATGCTACAGTCATCATAAGGAGCAGGGGGGCTTGGCGAAGCATTCGATGGAGGTCTATGAGCATATGATAGCTCATGCGGAGGGTCTCTCTGCAGACAGCATTGCGGTAGCAGCGTTCTTTCACGACCTGGGGAAGACGGCTCGTCGTGACGGTCGGGGGCATGGCCGTCGCTCTTTAGACATTCTGGACAGGCTTGGATTTGAACTGACTGACGACGAAAGGACTGCGATCGGACGTCATCACGACGCTTCTTTCGACTTCTTCTCCTGCCCTCTCCGCAGGGCTCTCTCCATCGCCGACTGTCGCAGTACGGGCGACTGGAAACAACAACATCGATAAACTGTGAAAGACATATGATAGTAGTGCATCCTCACGACCCAAGCACGGTCATGCTTGGAAAAGTTTACGAGGGTTTGGACAATGTGACCCTCTTTGACAGCTACAAGCAAAGGAAGGAATTGCTTGAGGCCCTTGCGGCCGCTCCTCTCGAGGAGCCCGTTCTCCTTCTGGGACATGGTTGTCCATATGGATTGTATGATATGCGTTACGGCCTCATCCTCAACGACGGGGATGCGGAACTTTTGAAGAATCGTCCCAATCTGATCGGGATCTGGTGCTATGCTTCGAGCTATGCCGCCAAGCATCACTTGAAAGGCTTCTTCAGCGGAATGTTTATTTCCGAAGGCATTGAAGCGTCCTGCATGGGGGTCGATGCGACGGAAGAGGAGGCCAACAAGCATGCTTGGGACTTCTCGCAGAGGCTTGGAGACCTTCTTCGTCAGGGGCTTCCTCTGGAGAGCGTGGCGAAGGAATTGATGGACCCTAAGCATATTACGAACGAGCTTACCCATTACAATTACACGCGTCTTACGTTGCGTCCGACAGGGAAGGAACCCCACCCTGAGGAGGTTGAGTGGAAAGGACAATAGTAGATTCACCATGACAGAATACGACATCAAACTCTCTCTCGGCCACGTTCTGATCAACAGTGGCAGCGGATGGCTCCTGATGGACACGGGGAGTCCGCTCAGTTTTCACAAAGACGGCCGCATCATCCTTTGCGGCGAGCAGTTTTCCGTGCCCACATCCCTGCTGAACGCCGACGCGGACTATGTTTCCAGGAACGTCAAAGAAACCGTAAGCGGTCTGGTCGGCATGGACATCATCGGGCGCTTCGGCGTCAAATTCGACCTTCCGGTGGGGAAGCTGACTTTCGGCTGTCCGACCGAAGGCATGACGCGGCTTCCGTCCCGCATGGTGATGGGGTATATGACCGTGGAAATGACCCTCAACGGCCGTCAGGCCCGCGTGATTCTTGACTCGGGCGCGCCCGTCTCCTATGTTTCACGCTCCTTCACGGAGGGGCTCATCCCCGTCGACCGGATCAAAGATTTCAATCCGATGGTGCCCGGGGACACTTTTGAGACGGACATCTTCACGTTCCCCGCCTCCTTTGCGGGCAGGGACTTCACGATGCGTGCGGGCCATCTGCCCACGCTCATGGGCATGGCCGTCTCCCTGCTGGCCGACGGGGTCGTCGGTCAGGAAATCCTCAGCCGTTTTCCCGTCGCCATTGCCGACGGGGCCGTGTGGGTGTAGCAAGCAAGAAACAGGAGCATGAAATACAAGGGAATCATTTTCAACTCCGCGACGGTACGGGCTCTTCAAGGCCCGCTTGCGGAGGCGGTCCGGGAGCGCCGGATCCATACGGCGGTCGTGTCCAATCACGGCAAGTCCGAGGTCTCGGAAGCCCTCGGGCGCGCGGGCCTGAGCGTCGACCTGGTGGTCGGCGGCTACGATCTCAACCGCCGGGGCAAGTATCGCAAGCCCATGCCCGATCTGCTGTTCGTGGCGGCGGCGAAACTCGGGTTGGAAACGCAGGACATGGTCTGCGTGACGGACTGCGAGCGGGACGAGCAGGCGGCACGCGCGGCGGGAATGGATACGACTCCGTTCACGGCATCGGAGTCGCTCATCGGACAGCTCGATGAGAATCCGCCCGCCCCGGCGCCCCGCGACTTCAGCGGTATCGAGGCTCCTGTGACGGGCCTGATGGGCACCATCGTCGGTGACGTCGTAGGCTGTGTGTATGAGCATGACCGTACGACGGACTACAATTTCCCCCTTTTTCCTCCGAAGTCCCATCCCACCGACGACACGGTAGGCTCGCTCGCCATCGCGCGTTGGCTCCTGGGCGACCGGACACGTGAGAACCTCATCCGCAGCATGGTACAGCTGTGCAACAGCTATCCCCGCGCGGGATACAGCCACCGCTTCAAGGCGTGGCTCCGCTCGGTGGAGCACGCTCCGTACGGAGGCAACACCAATGGATCCGCCATGCGTGTGGGGGCTTGCGGGTGGGCCGCAAAGAGCCTCGAGGAGGCGCTGGATCTGGCCCGGCAGACGGCCGAAGTAAGCCATAACTCCGATGAAGGCATCCGGGGCGCCCGGGCGGTCGCGGCCGCCATCTACCTCGCCCGCACCGGCCATCCGAAGGAAGAAATCCGCAGCTATGTGGAGAAGACCTTCGGCTATGACTTCAGCCGGAGTGTGGACGAAATCCGTCGCACGGCCACGCACGACTACAACTGTGACGTCTCCATCCCCCAGGCCTTCTGCTGCTGGCTCCAGTCGGGCACCTACGAGCAAACGGTCCGCAATGCGGTGTCCCTGGCGACGGACGCGGACACCATCGCCGCCATCGCCGGCGGACTCGCCGCGGCCACACCGGGTATGGAGATCCCTCAGGACTGGGCCGACAAGGTCTTCGGCATGCTGAAGCCGGATCTCAAGGCCATTCTCGCCGACTTCAATACAATGACGGAATAGAACGCCGCCGGATCCTTACAGCACCTTCGCGTCGCCCCGCACGAACACCGGAACCGTCGCCAGATCGGCGGCGGTTTCGACGTATTGTCCGCCTTCGTAGGTTTCACCGGTCCAGAAGTCGCGCCAGCCTTCCTCGCAGGCGGGGAGGTAGGTGCGCCAGGTGGTGACGCCGGGGGCGGTGACGGGATGGACCAGCAGGGCGGGGCCGAACATGAATTCGTCGTCCTGCCGCAGGGCTTCCGCGTCGTCCGCGAAGTCGAAGACCAGCGGGCGCATGATCGTGTATCCCTCCTGCGAAACGCGCTTGGCGCAGTCCAGAATGTAGGGCTGGAGGCGTTTGCGGAGGTCCATGTATGACGCGATGATTTCGTAGGTCTCCGGGAAATAGTGCCAGGGTTCGGTTTCACTCATGTAGCCGTGGACGCGCATGAAGGGCAGGAAGGTCGATGTCTGGACCCACCGGATGAGGCGTTCCTGGTATTCAGCCGAGGTGTACTGGTCACCGGGGCGGAAGAAGCCGCCGGCGTCAAAGGTCCACCAGGGCAGGCCGGAGGCCATCTGGCCGAGGCCGCCGGCGATCTGCCGCTTCAGCGTGACGAAGTCGTTGCCCACGTCGCCGGACCAGGTGACCACGCCGTAGCGCTGGGCGCCCGGGAAGGCGCTCCGGGTGAGGATGACCGGGGAGGCTCCCGCTTTCGTCAGCGCCTCATACATCGTCCGGTTGACCATCAGGGGATACACGTTCCGGTACCATTCTCCCGGAATCCGGTCCTTGCCGATGCGACGGCCCGCCAGATCGTCGTTCTCCGGCTCCGTCGCGTCAAACCACCAGGCGTCGATGCCGTAAGGGGTCGCGAGGCTGTCCACGAAGTTCCGGGCGTAGAAATCGGCCACGTCGGGGTTGAAGAAGTCGATCCAGTCGGTCCCCTCAATGTAGCTGCCGTGCTCCTCCAGCCGTTTGCCCAGGTTCGAATTCTTATCGACCTTGGACCAGACGGAGATCATGAAGCGTGTGCCTTGCGCGTGCAGGGTGTCGGTCAGCGCCTTGGGATCGGGATAGTGCTCCCGGTCGAACTCCATCGAGTTCCAGCCGGTGGGGCCCCACCACTGCCAGTCCTGGACGATGACGTCCAGCGGCAGGTTGCGGGCCTTGAACTCGCGGGCGTTGGCGATGATTTCCTCCGACGAATGATAGCGCTCGCGGCAGTGGATGTAGCCGAACATCCAGTCGGGCATCTCGGGGACGGGGCCCGTCAGGGTGCGGTACGCGCCGATGGCCTCGTCGGCCTTGCCGGCGAACACCGTGTAGTCCAGCGCCGCGGCGACGGGGGAGCGGAAGGTGGTGGCGTCCTCGATTTTCTTCCAATAGAGGACCGGATTGTCCGTGCGGACACCCTCGACATCGATCGAGTGCGTTCCCGGGGTCAGGGTGACCAAGGCCGAGGTGGTCGGCGGCAGCCACGTATTGGATACGTTCACCACGGGTTCGCCGTCGATGGCAAGGTAGTGCCGCCGCGACATCTTCTGGCCCACGTCCAGCAGGAGGGAATAGGTCCCTTCCTCGGGAATGTCGATGCTGCCGGCGAAGGACCGGGAGAAGCGGCGCTCCCGGCGGTTGCCGGCCGTGCCGGTGGCATTCACCGTCTGGCCTTCGCCGTCTTCGCCGACCACGGCCAGCGCGACGGACTGGTCAGCCGGATTGAAATCCGTAAGACCGTAGTTGTTCCAGAGTAGGCCGTACCCCTTGCTGGACAGGATGAACGGCAGGGCGATCTGGGTGTTCACCTGCGTGAGCCGCCGGGATACGCCGCGGACGTTCAGGAAGCCGTCCTGAAACTGGCCGGTGCCGTAGAGGAATTCGTCTTCCGGGGATAGGAAGCGCTGGGTGACCGCATAAGTGGGCTCACCCTGGACGGTGGATTTCTCCAGGCTGTGGCAGTCCTCCCGGAGGAGAACGTTGCCGTCGGCATCAAAGAAGGTCAAGGCGCCGTTCTCGTAGCGGGCGCACATCTTGGCCGTACGCACTTCGACGATTCCGTCTTTCTTGGTGACGTCGAATTTGGGGGCGGCCACTTCCTCCGTGTAAATCAATTCGGGGAGCGGCTGATAGTCAGCCGGTTCCAGCCGGACTCGGATGGCGTTGTCCGTCAAGGGAAGCAGGACCAGGGTTCCGTCGTCCGTCGGGATGCGGACTTCTTTCTGCGAACATCCGGCGAGCAGCAGGAGGCCCGCCAGCAGAATCAGTATCTTTTTCATGATCAGAAGGTTTTCGTGATGGTCAGGACGCCGGCGGAAAGAGGGTCGACGTGCAGGGTCACGGCATTGTCCCTGAAAGCGGGAGAAGCGTGTTTGAGCGCGACGGCGTGCTTTTCCGCCATGCTGTTCGCCGCGGTCAGGGAGCCGGGGGCGTAATAATCGTAGGCCGTGCCGGCGATGCCTTTCCAGTCGCCGGAGACGGTCAGGTCACAGGCGCTGTCGGTGGGGTTCACTACTTTCACAATGACGTCGCGGCCGTTCTCCGAAAGGGTGGTGACCACGCTCAGACCGCCGGTTTCGCCCTCGTAGTCCAGCAGATACCGGGAGAAGTGGTCGTACCAGAGTTCGGTGACCTGGTAGTTCGGGGCTACGAAGAGGTCTTTGTAGTCGAAGTTGATGAAGGCGTTGTTCCAGTCGGGCGCGTCGGTCCGGCGGATGAACAGGGCGGCGGCGCCCATCGCCACCACGTCGCGCTTCTCGCACTCGTTCAGGAAGCCGCCGGCGTAGAGGCCGGTGCGCCAGTCGGTGCTGTTCAGATTCCATTCCGAGATGAACAGCTTCACGTTCGGGATCGGGCTGGCGGCGATCATCTTCGCGTAGC
>JAEEGL016071146.1_pt1 | contig 23400 bp, 15 predicted proteins | sample 9134231 | NCBI WGS metagenome assembly JAEEGL01 (sample SAMN16246548, study PRJNA631951) | gut metagenome | biome: gut microbiome; feature: rumen; material: fiber-attached | host: Bos | place: Iran: Karaj | collected 2018-10
ATGAATGTTTTAAAGAACTTATTTATTCAGCTGAAACTTTTATTAAAAATCAGAAAATAAATGAAGCAATAATTTCAATAAATGAAGCATCAGCAATAATAAAAAAAGCAATAAATGAAGTTTTATCAGTAAATATAAAAGAAAAAAAAGAAAGTAAAGGAAAATTTTTTTCAAAAGAATATTTTTTAACTAATAAAGAAATTAAATGTTTTGAATCTTTTATGAAAATAGAAAACTTTTTAGATATATCTGATATAAATAATATAATAAATAGATTATTAGACTATGAAAATTTTGAATATTTATGTAATAAAGATGATATTTTTTCTTTTATAAAAATATTCAAACAAATAATTTTATTAAATAATCCTTCAAAAATAATTTTCCAAATTTTAATAAAAAAATTAAAAAATTATATAAATTATAATCTATCTTTTTCACTTAGAAATAATGAAAAAAAGAATTTTCAAGAATTATTAGATTCATTTCCAAATAATCATTCTGAAGAATATAATAATTTTAAAGAAATTTTAACTAAAAAAGATGTTTATTATCTTTTAAAACAAGATTTCCAAATAAAAAATTATATTGAAATATTAAAACACTTTAAAGATTCTCTTGAATCATTACCATATTATTTTGAACAATTTGAATTAATTGGAGTTTTTTCAAAGGATATAATTCTACAAATGTTAAATTCTCCAACATTTGAATTTGTAGAATTATATAAAGAATTAGGAAATTTTTATATGAGATTTTTATTTTTAAAAAATTATATTATTGATACTTCTCTTTCAGAATCAGAAGACTGTATAACAGCACATAATTTTATTTTAATAAATAATGATTATATTGAATATGATTTAAGAAATATGAAATTTTTAGATATGGAAAAATATGAATTAACATATCAATATGATATTTTACAAGCTTATTATAATGAAATAATCAATTTAATACTTGATTATTATATTAAACCACTTATTTATTTTGATATTAGTTTTGAAATACAAATGATAATATATAAAATGTTAAAAAAATTATATTTTATATTTCCATCTCATAGAAAAAAATTTATTGAATATATTCCAAATATTTTAAATAATATATCATATTTTAAAGAATTAAAAGAATGGAATGAATCATTAGAATGTAGGCATTTTAGTTATTATTTACTTTTAAATAATAAAGAAATAGGTCCAAAAATAAAATCTTTAACTGCTCTTCCTATTAATGATATTAAAACAGAATTTTTATTATTCAGAGATATAAATTTAAAATTAGGATTTTATAATCAATTAGAAATTAAAGCTGGTTCTTCAAAAGAAATTAAATTTGATTTTGAAGTCGATAATTCAATTTTATATTTTGCTTTTAATATTGAAGGAGGTTATGATATAAATGTTAGAATTGCTAAATATATTGATAAACAATATAATATTATAAGTGAAATAGAAAAAATTACTTCTTTTAGTGAAGATGGAAAAAAAGAACAAGATATTAGAATAATAATATTTTCAAAAAATGCAGTTCCCTTTACAATAGAATTTGATAATACATATTCATGGTTTAATTCAAAAATAATTCATTATTCCTCAGCAATTTTACAGCCTAAAAGCTAAAAAAAACTAATAATTAAATTTTAATGTTTCAAATAATATAAATCCTATTTTAATAATATTTCCTTTTAAATTATTATCAAAAAAAAATTAAAAATTTTAATAAAAAATAATTAAATTAAAATAAAACTTATGCTTGCTGCGAAAATAACAAAAGCAAGAGAATTAGGACAAAAAATAGTTCATAAGCCAGAATTAAAAGATCTGTCAGAAATAGCATTAAAAACAGTAGCAAATAACTACTTATTATATAAAAAATTAGAAGGTTTAGATTTTAAATATAAAATAAAAGTATATGAAATAATGTCAGTTGATTATGACATTGAAGACATATTTCCTATAATAGATTATGAACCTTATTGGGAAAGAGTTTGTAGAAAACAATTTAAAAGTGAAAATTGTTCTTCTAATGGTAATTCTTGGAAGCAATGTTATGCTGAGAATTATGTTAAAAATTTAATTACAAATTATAGAGTTTCAGAAGGAGAAAAAATATTAGAAGAATTAAAAAGAGTTTGTAATATTGTTAAATATCATATTTTTAATTTAGATATTCCTACTTTTTCATGTAGTTTTGATATTAGTTTTATTCCACAATATTTTTTAAATTTAACTTCTCTAAGTTTAAAATATTCTCCTATTTTAAGAGACCATGATGATGATAAAAATCAAGAAATTTTTACTAAAAAATTAAAACCAATTGAAGATGAATATTCTCAATTTGGAATTAGAATTCCCGATTTGAAAAAATTTTGTGTTTTAATAACAGATTTATCTTATTTTTTATCTTTAACATTATGTGGAAATTTAGTAGATGATGAAATGATTAAATGGTTAGTTCCAGGTTTAATAACCAATCAAACTTTAAGAGAATTAGATTTATCAAGTAATAGAATAACTGAGAAAGGAATGATTAAAATTGCATCTTATTTAGTTAGAACAAGAAGTTTAGTTAGCATAGATTTAAGTAATAATTTAATTGGAGGTGAATCTTCTTTTGCTATTGGTTTAGTTTTGAAAGAAAATACTAAATTAAAAATATTAAAATTAGCAATGAATAGATTTGATGATTTAAATGGTTCTAGAATTATTAAAATGTTAGCTAAGAATAATTATTTAGAAGAATTAGATTTATCTACTAATTTATTAGGTGAAGAAACTATTAAAAATTTAAATTTAGCATTGAAATTTAATAGTACTATTAAATCTATTGATTTAAGTCATAATGAAGTTACTATGAATGAAGAAACTTTAAAAATTGCAGAAACTCATCCTACTTTAGGTACTTTAGATTTAAGACATACTAATTCTGATCAAAGTTTATTAAAAAAATTAGATGAGTGTTTAATTAAGAAAGCCATTAAATTACAATTATCTAATAAGAATCATATAAGTTAAATAAATAAAAACAAAAATATTTTAATTTTTTGAAAAAAAAATATATTAAAAAAAAATAAAAATAAACGTTTAATCATAAAAAAGAAATATAATAACAAATATATAATTAATATAAATAAAATAATCCCAATCCATAAAAAAAAATTATTTTAAAAATGTCAAAAAGGATAATAATAATCTTAATAACATTAATATATCAAATAAATTCACTTCAATTTAAAGTATCAGGAGAAAAAAAGCAATATTGTTTTACAAAAACATTATTAGAAGACGACATAATAACATTAAATTTTGTAGTATCATCAGAAAGTCCTGAGAATATAAGAACAACATTAATAAACACAGATAAAAATACAATAATATTTGAAGAAAAAGAAGCAGATTATGGATCATATAAAAGTGAAGAAGGTGAAGATTCAGGAAAATATGAATTATGCTTTTATCCTCTTAATGATCATAAATATTATATTTCTTTTGATTTTTATATTTCTAGTGAAGAAGGAATTATTAATGAATTAGCTCAAGATAAAGATATTCAAGAAATGGGAGAAGAATTAAAAGCTGTTACTTCTGCTTTTATTGAAATTGAAAGTAATTCTAGACATATTAATGATAGAAGATATAGACATAATAAAATTCTCAGAAAAATCATTCATAGTGTTGATAATTTAACTTTAATTAAAATCACTGTTGTTACTCTTTTAAGTTTATTACAAATATGTATTATTAGAAGATTTTTTGGACCAGATAAAAGAGTTTCTAAAGTTAAAGGTGCTTTTTCAGGGGAACTTTAATTTAAGAATTATATTTTATTTTAATAATGAAATTTTTTGTACTTTTTTATTTTTTTTAAAATATATTTATTGAAAAAACATGGATTCCGCTCCTGTTGAAAAACCAACAATGGATATATCAGAAAATGAATTATTAAAAAAAGAAATTGAAGACTTAAAAACAGAAATTAAAATATTAAAAGAAAACTGTGTATATAAAATAAAAATTGACACATTAACACCAAAAGATTTATTAGTAAGCGGTGGAAAAGTGTATGATGAATATATTCGTGTTGAACGAAAGGGGGTGCAATATGGGCCTTATAAACATTATGAACAAGGTAAATATTTAATTGAATATTATGGAGAAAATTTAATGAATGCTAAATATGATTCAATAGATAATGGGATTGAAAAACCTAATTTACCACTTACTTTTATTATTAAATCACCAAAAAAAGTTGTATATGAAGTTATTATACCAGGGAATTTAAAATCAGGAATTGAATTTAGGGCATATGATGTAATTTACCCAATACAAATTCATAGAATTGAAGTTTTTAAATACAACATTTAAATAATATATTTTTATTTTATTAACTCCTGAATTTTTTCAATCTAATTAAATAAAATTATTCATGAAATCTAAATTAAATGGAAGAATTATATTAATTATAAAGTCTTTTTTCCCCTTTTTCCCTTATATCAAATAAAAAATAAATATAATTGTTTGTATTCAATAAATGAGTTTATTTAAAATAGTTTATAATTATTTAGAGATTGAAATAGTTTACAAATTATAAATTATTTATTTTTTTATATTTATTTTGTTTGTTATAAAAATATAATTCCTTTAAAAAGGAATAATAAATCAATAAATTTCATAAATTCATTTTTAAATGAATTTCATAATTTTTTCCAATTCTAATAAAAAATATTTTTATATATTGTATTTAATTAAACTTCCATGAAAAGCAATTTTAGTTTCAATAACATAAGCTTGAAAATTAGGATGAATTTTATTAAAATTTGAAACACACTTATAAACTTCATTAATAAAATTTGACTTATTAGAATTTTGTCCAATGACAACAATACTATCATAACCTCCTGCTCCAGGACAAATTGAATAAAATATTTCTTCTTTTGAAATTAATTCATCTAATAAAGAACTTAATATTTTTGGTTCAATTTCAACATTTGATTTTTCACTTATTTCTTGTATTATTTTTCTATATTTGATACAATTTTCTTTTAATAAACTTAAACTTTTTTTATTTTGAAAAATTAATATTATTTCTTCACAAATTAAATTTAAATTAGAAAATAATTCATCATCAAATAATTCATTTTGCATATTTTTTTTAGCGTATTCTAAAACATTTTTAACAAATATTCTTGTATCACTTCCAGTTTCAATTGAAATTAAAGAAATAATTAAATTTTTTTCTTCGAGATTTTCTAAAAATTCTACTTTATCTAAATAATTATTTTTAATTTCATTAACAAAATTTTTAATTAAATTAAAATTATTTTCATTAAATTGAAAATTATCAATAAATAAATTATAAGGTATTTGTTGAAAAATTTGATTTCCTGTTAAAGAAGAAATAATATCAAAGCAACTTCCAATTTTATTTTGAGATATATTATTTGAAAGAATTGAAGAAACAAGAATGCAACTTTTAAATTTTTTATCTGGAATTGAATTAATATTTGAATATTGAGGAATTTGTTCATTTTGTTTTTTTAAATTATATAAATAAAATATATTCATTAAAGTCGAATTAATACTACATGTTAATGCACTTGAACTTCCTAATCCTGTTTTAATTGATTTACAATCATTATTTTCAAATTTTTCTTTGTTATATGAATAAAATCTATAATCACTTATTATTTCAATTGAAATACATTTTGAATTTATTTTTAAATTATTAAAAAAATTTTCTAAATTTTCAAAATTTAATGAATAAATATAAATTGAAGATTTAATACAATTTAAAATCCATTTATTTTTATCATATTTATCTTCTAATACATTTAAAGAATTATCTTTAAAAAAAATATTATATTTATATTCTTTTTTTTCATAATCAGAAAATAATTTAATTAAAAAATATTCATTTTCTTTATATATATAATTTTCAATTTTCCCTTTTGTTTCAATATAAGTATCAGAATTAATTACTACTCCTTTTTTATTTTTATTTAATATTAAATAACCTCCACATATTAAACACTTTCCAGGAGATTTTGAAATAACTTCAATATTTATATTTTTCATCAAAATAAAAAATTAATAGTTTATTAATTTTATTATTTAAAAATATTATTTACTTTTTAATCTTTATTTTATTTTTTGATTTATAAAATATTCATTAATAAATAAATTATTCATTATTTTCATCAACATATTTGTCTACTCCAAATTCATTTGAATCTTGAGATTTTTTTTCACTTTTATTTGAATCTTGAGATTCTGGTTCTTTTTCAATTTCATTTTCTGGTTCTTTTGTAAAAATATTTATTCTTTTAATATCAATATCATATAAGGATTTACATTCATCAGTTTTAAGTTTATAACAAAGAAACATAAATTCATTTTTAGAAAGGAAAATATTATTTTTATAAAATATATCATTTAAAGTCATTAAATTAATTTTATTAGGGAAACTATCAATTAAATTATTTATAGTATTTTTATTAGGAAATAATTTAAAATTTACAATTTTAGTAAATTCTTTATCACTTTTAATAGTTTTTAATTCATTATGATCAGGAATATTATTAAATTTATCATAAAAATTATTTTTAAATTCACTATTATCATCTTCATCATATAAATCAGATAAATATTTTTCAATTTCTTTTTTTTCTTTTTCATTATCATTACAATTTAAATTAATAGAAATAACATTACTTAAAGAACTTATAATTTGATCTTTAATATCATCATCATTATCTAAATCAGCATCATTAAATTGAGAAAAAACTATAGAAAATAAATTTTTAGCATTTTCTTTATTCATATTTTTACTTTCAAAATTAATTAAAATAATATCTTCAAAATTAATAGTAAATTTATCTAATTTTGGAATTTCTGATTTTAATAAATCACTCATTAAAGGTAAAGTATCTGTTTTATCATTTATTTTTTCATTTATTAATGAAGATTCTTTTATTTCTGAAGTAGTATTTTTTAATTGATTAATTTCATTGGTTTTTGAATTATCATCGATTAATATTTTAGAATTAATAATATCTTTTTTGGAAATAATCGTTTGATTAAATCCTGGTTTAATGTTAGATTGAGTATACAATTGATTTTCTAAAAATTTAATTTTTTCTTCTAAATCATTTTTATCTTTTGTTAATTCTTTTATTATAGATTGTAAAAGAAGAATTTGAGTGTTTTCTTTTTCTTCTGGATTTTCCATTTTATTATTTTTTGAAACAACTCTAAATAAAGATATATTACTTTCATTTAATACACTTTTATCATCTTGATTTTGATTATTTTTATTTTTTGGATTATAATCTTTTAATTGAACTGCTAATAATCTATAATGATCTAAATCTTTTTGTAAAACTTCTATTTTCTTATTTAATTCTTTTTTTTCTGTTATCCAATCTTCTTTTTCAACTTCATTTTTTAATATTATTTGTATTTGCTCTTGAAGTTTTTTATTTTCATTTGATAACATTTTAGAAGAATTTTGATTGCTTTTACATTTTTCTTTAAGGAAATTTAATTCTTTTTCTAATTTTTTTTTTTCATTTTTTAAAGTATTTAAATTAGTATTTAATTGAACAATAATTCCATGTTGATTTTCTATTTCTGTTTTCATTATTCTATTTTGAATATCTAAATCACTTTTTGAATAATTTATCGATGAAATATTATCATATAAATTTTTTATTTTATTTAATTCTTTTAATAATATTTCACTTTGGATTTTTTCCTCATTTGCTTTTGTTAAAATTGTATTTTTTTTTAATTTAAATATTTCATCTTCTTTTTCTTTTAAAAGCTTATTTAAATTATTATATTGAACTTTCATTTTTGAAAAAAATGATGATTTTTCTATTTTTTCTTCAGTCTTTTCAAATTTTTCTTCTGATTTTTTTTCTTCTTTTTCTTCAGTTTTTTTATTATTTTTTTTTCCTGATTTTACTCTATTTATATTTTTATTATTATCTTTCTTCATATTTAATTTTTCAACTTCATTTCTTAAATTTATTATTTCTGTTGTTAATTCATCAATTTCTTTTTCTTTTTTCCCTAATAATAACGTTAATCTATGATTATTAGCTTTTAAAAAAGTATAATCTTCTTTTAATTTATTCATATCTTCTTTTAAACTTATATTAATCTTATATAAATTTTCTTCTTCAATTTTAGGAATAAAAGTTGAATTTGGATTATAATTTGATCTAGATTCATTATATGTTGAAATTATAGAAGGATATTTATTATTTCCTTTTAAACTTCCATTCACATAAGGAGTACTATATTTTGTTCTTTTTGGATTTTTTGTTGAATTTGCTCTTGGTAATTTATTATTATTCTGTTTCATTTCCTTTTTTTAATTTTTAAATTAATTAATAAAAAATAAATTTTATAATTTTATAATTTTATAATTATTTATTTATATAATTTTTTTTCTATTATTCTATAATTCTCTGATTATGAATAAAATCTTTATTATTGGATTGAATATAAATTAAACTAAATTTTATAGGTGTAATTTCTTTTACTTTAAATATATTTATCATATACTTTTTAAAGAGAAATTGTTAGCTTAACAATTAAAATAAATAAATATAAAATTATAAATTTGTTTTAATCTTAATATTTAATTTTTTTTTATTTTTTTACAAAGATAAATAATGATTTACAAAAAATATTTTTTTGCCATTAATTATTCTACAATTAAATCTTTGAAATAAAAATAAAAAAATATCAAGAAATACAAATATATATGTTTATTTTTATAATTATTCTTATATGTTTTAAACTATGCTTTATCTATTAATATAAACAAGTAATAATATTATCATTTTCGATAAAAACAAAAAATTATTTATTTTTTTAACTTTATATATCTATATCTTTTTACATTTACATTAAACATTAATATATCAAACACTTTTTTAAACTACCTCCTTCATCAAGTTTTCCATCAATTAAATCATCTATTTTAGAATTTCTATCATTATCATCGATAACTTTTTGACATAATAATAAATTATTATTATTACAAGTTAAACATATTCTTTCATTAATGATATTTCCAATATAATTTTCTCTTACAAAAGGTGGCATATCATATTTAGGTTTGAAATTTTTTTTTTTACAAATTCTTATCTCATAATTTTTAAAATCATCAATACTATTATTTAAATATTTTAATTCATAATCTTTTCCATCCAAATTTATTCTATACTTTGAATTATTAAAAGTATTAATACCCCAAATTATTATATCTTCAACAGTTTGATTCGAATTTAAAATTAATGTATTTTCGAAATTAAATTCTTCTTCTTTTATATTTATATAATAATGTAATTTAATTTCTACTTTTTTGACTGCAATATTTCTTTCATTATTATATCCAAAATCATCATCTTCTTCAATACCATATAATTCTTTATCTTCTTTAATTAAATCTTCATATTCTTTTTCATTTAAATTTTCTTCGAGTTTATTCAATTTAAGACTTATTTTACTTCTTTTTTTTGTTGTATTTGCATCTATTTATATTAAAAATATTATAGTAAATTTACTTGTTTTTCCTAAAGAATTTGTATAGGTTTTTGATCTTGGAATTTTATTGTTATCTTCTTCTTGATTCATTTTTATATTTTTTAAATATTATTTTTTATCAATCATAATTAGAGAAAAAGAGAAATAAATAAAGTTTATAAAAAATTTGAGAGTTTTGTTTTAAATAATTTATAAATATACAAATGAGAACATATATTAAATAATAAATTAAAATTTAGATATATATATTACCTATATAATATATTATATTATATATTATAATATTTTTATTTTATGTGCTTTATCTAAATAATATCTTCAACATTAACAGTTGAGAAATTATTTTTTATTTTTTTATTTTTCAGAGAAGTAAAAATCAAAACATAATAATGAGCGAATTTACATTTTGAGGTAAAGTGTTAACTTATATTTTCTATTTCTGAGTCATTTTTTTTTCTTCATTTAACCAATTATTTAATAATTGAGTATTTAATTATTATCTATTAATATGAAAATTTTTATATTCCTTTCTTTTTTTCTTTTTTCCAAATTTTTGAATTTTAAAATATTCAAAAAATAACAATTTTATGTTTTAAATTTTTATTTTACTATAAATATTTTTAATTAAATTATTATTTTATTTCCCAAAATATTTAACATTTATTTATTTTTAAATAGTAATAATTAAAACATTTCATAAAAAATTAAGTATATTGTTAGAATGGAAAATAGAAAAATAAAAATAGGATTAATAGGTGATATAAATACTGGAAAATCAAGCATTATTGATGTGATTTGTAATCAAAATTCTGAAAAAGAAAAAATTAGAACATTTAATGATTTCATAGAAATAAAAGAACCAACCATTAAAATAAGAGATAATTTAGAAGTAATTTTTATAAATATTATTGGAAATAATGAATTAATTAAAAAAACTGATGGAATATTTCTTGTTTATTCAATCATCGATAAAAAATCTTTTCAAAATTGTGAAACTCGGTTAAAGAAATTAAAAAAATTGTTGAAGGATAAAATTCCTATTATATTAATTGGAAATAAATGTGATGAAGAAGAAAAAAGAGAAGTGAGTTTAAAAGAAGAATTAGATTTGTCAAATAAATATAATTTGAAAGTATATGAATGTAGTGCAAAAAAAAATATTAATATAACTGAAATATTTAATTATTTAATTGATATAATTTTAAAAAAAGAAATTAAATACAAACCAATAAATTCAATAGGAAATCCAATTATAATAAGAGTTTTAGGAGATAAATCAGTTGGAAAAACTTTTCTTATAAATAATATGCCATCAAAAATAAATATTAAAATTAATGATTCTTATATTTCAATATTTGTTAAATTTTTGGAAGATAATTTTGATTCAATAAATTTGGATAATTTAGCTTTGTCTTTCGGATTTATTTTTGTTTATTTAAAATATAATTTGAATTCTTTAAAGAAATTAAAAGAATGGTTAAAAAAAAAAGAATTTATTAAAAATAATATTTTCTCTTATTCTTTTTTAATGATAGAAAATCATTATAATTTAAATGAACAAATATTTCAAACAGAAAGTGAAGAAGGAGAATATTTATCAAATAAATATTTATTTTATTTTTCAACAACAAGTGATGAAAAGTTAATAAAAACATTTGAAGAATTTATAAAAGATATAATATTATTAAAACCGGAAAATTATAAACCAAAAATATATAAATTTGATGGATTTACAATAAAAATACCTTCAATAATAGAGAGCAATAATTTTGAGGAATATGTAGCAACAAAAAGATATTCAGAAAATTCTTCTTATACAGGATTTTTCAAATATGGAAAAAGAGAAAAGAAAGGAACAATGAGATATAATAACAATAATAAATATCAAGGATGTTGGTTAAAAGATATGAAAAATGGTTATGGAATATTTACCTATAATAATGGAGAAGTGTATAAAGGATATTGGAAAAATGATTTAAGAGAAGGAAAAGGAGAAATGAGATATAGTAAATCAAAAGAAATAAAAAATAATTGTATTTATTATAATGGAGAATGGAAAGATGATAAATGGAATGGAAAAGGAAAATGTATATTTGAAAATAATGACTGTTATGAAGGTTATTTTGTAAATGGAAAAACGAAAGGCAAAGGAATTATAAAATATAATAATGGTGATAAATATGAAGGAAATGTTGATGATTTAAAAAAAGAAAATTATGGTGTTATGAATTATAATAATGGAGATTTATATAAAGGAAATTGGAAAAATGATAAAAAAAATGGAAGTGGATTTTTTCAAAAAAATAATAGTTATATATTTGAAGGTTACTTCGATGATGATCAAATTTATAATGGTATTTTATTTTATAATAGTAGTGATTATTTGTTAATTAAAGAAAATAATGATTTGAAAAAATTATTTAAAAATAAATTAATTAAAGGAATCATTAAAAAAGGTTTTTTTAATAATAATGAATTAAATGGATCTTCTTTTTATATAAGTCCAAATGAATATTTTTATATGGGAAATTATGAAAATAATCAAAAAAATGGAAAAGGAAGAATAATATATGATAATGGGGATGAATATTTTGGAAATTGGGTTAATGATAGAATGGAAGGAAATGGAACTTATAAATATAATAATGGCAAAGTATATTCTGGTATATTTCACAATAATAAATTTGAAGATAAAAGAGAAATTGTTTTAAGAAGAAATAATAATAATAATTCAAATGAAAATATTGATATTAATACTCCTGAAAATGCAAATGAAAATATTGATTTTTTTTATTTAAATAATAATAATTTCAATTTACAAAGAAAAAAAGCTTTACAAAAAACAATAATAAAATAAATTTAAAATAATTAAATATATGATAACATATATATTTAAAAATAATATTAAATGAATTTATTAAAAAAAGGTTTTAATATATAAAATAGGATGAATTACTTAAATGAAACATATAGTATAATAAAAATTCTTCATTATCATGATTTAAAAGTAATAAAGAATGAGAAAGAACAAAATTGTTCAATATGTGATAATCCAATAAATAATGATACAATAATATTTTCTTGTGAAGAATGCTCATTAAATATTTGTCCTCCATGTCTTCAAATGTTATATTTAATAAATGAATACAAAATTCCATTATCAAAATTAAAATTAAAAAATCTTTTAAACCATAATAAAAACTGTAAATCAAATTTTATAATAATTCCTAATGAAAACACAGAAAAACAATGTGATGAATGTAAATCTTCAAATAATAATTTTATGTTATTTTGTGATACATGTAAAAATTTTAATTTATGTTTAAAATGTTATTCTAAAAGTTCAAATGAAAAAATAGCATTATCATATTATTTTCATGAACATCCAATGAAAGAAATAATAATGGATAATAATCATGTTTGTGATTTATGCAATGGAAAAGGAGATTTTTCTTTTTCTTCTTTTCAATGTAAAATATGTGATTTAGATATATGTGAAAAATGCTTAGATAAACTTATTGTTATTAATCAACCTATTAATTCTTCTAATAAATTTTTAGAATTCAAAAAAAATAAATTTTTCTCTTGTACTAAATGCAAAAACGACTTTAAAGAAGAAAGAGAAAATGAATTCTGCTATATGTTAAGTAATGATGATATGAATTTATGTATTGATTGTTATTGTAGTAATAAAAAAGTTAATTATGAAATTTTAAATCATAGAAAAAATTATATTACTCTTTTTTCTAATAGTATTTCAACTGATTTAATTAATGAAAATGAATCATTGAGAAATAATAATTCAAAATTAAAGCTTTTATTAGATGCTTTGTTTATTGAATTGTTAAAAGAAAAGAAAAAAAATGACGAAAACAATGAAAATGATGAAGAAGAAAAAAGTGAAAATGATGAAAAAGAAGAAAAAAGTGAAAATAATGAAAAAAAAGAAAAAAGTGAAAATGATGAAAGCAAAGAAAAAAGTGAAAATGAAAAAAGAAAAGAAAAGAATGATAATAGTGAAAATAAAGAAAATAAAGAAAATAATAAAAAAGAAAAAAAAGAATTAAAAGTAAAATTAACAAAAAAAGAAATTGAACAAAAGGAAACTATTGATAAACTAAATTTATTGATTAAAGAAAAAGAAAATGAAGTTAAAAAGAATAAAGATGAAATGAATGAAAAATTTATTGAGATTTATAATTCAAAAGACCAAATGGAAAAGAGATTAAATAATGAAATAAAATTATTAAAAGAAAAATGTAAAGGTAATAAAATTACGACCAATGATAAAGATTTACAAAAAAAAATAACGGAAAATGAAAAAAAAATTGAAGAATTACAAAAGAAAATAACTATTCAAGAAGAAAAAAATGAAAAAGAAAAAAATGAATTAGAAAAATCAAAAATAGAACAAATAAACAAATTAAATTTAATAATTGAAGAAAAAGAAAATGAAATTAAAAAAAATAAAGAAGAGATTAAAAAATATATTGAAAATGAAGAAAAAAAAAATTATGAAAGTATAATTAATAAAAAAGATGAAATAATCAAGGAATTAAATTATAAATTAAATAATACAAAAAATCAAAAACTTGAAGAAGGGAAAAATTATAAGGAAATATTAGTAAGATTTAGGTCCGAAAAAAGAAAACTTGAAAAACTTAAAGAAATTGCAGGTGTTGATCAAAAAACAATTGATCAACTTTTTAAAGAAATAGATAGAGACTTTAAATAATAAAAGAATACTTTTTTTTCTAATTATTTATATTAATTCTGTTTATTATTTTTTTATTTAAATAAATTAATTCCAAATAAATTCACAAAAGCTTTTTTCAAATTTTGAAATGATAATTTACAATCTTTCTCTTATAATTAGTTTACTTTAATTTTTCATTTCTTTAATTTTTTTATTTATATAAAAAATGACTTAACTTAACATAATAGATGTAATAAATTATCTAAAATCTTTTATTTAAAAAAAATAATACTTAAAATATTAATTAATTAATACTTTTGTGATAATTTTCTATTACTATCATTATTTCTAAAACTATGATTTCTGAGATAATATATATTTTGACTATTTTGTTCTCTTAAATTTGGACTAAATTCAAAAACAGATTTTGAAAAAGATTTATTTTTTTTAAATCCATCATATAAATCAATTAAAGTATAAATTGTACTGAAAAAAATTAAAATACTTGAAGAAATAAAACAACAATAAATTTTATAAACATATTTTGAATAATAATTTTTAAATTCTTCGTAAAATTTCATTAAATCATATTTTAAATTATTACAATTAAATAAATCATCAAATTTTCCATTTTCACCAATTACTTTATCATAAATATTTATTAAAATATTAGTTAAATCAGAATTTGATTTACGATAAATTTTAATTAATTGTTCTATAATATTTGTATATAAAGTAGATAATGAAATTTTACCATTTAAACCTAAAAAAATATCATTTATTTTATTTAATTCATTCATTAATTCTTCATAAGAATTTGCTATTAAATTATATTTAATTATACAATTATTATCATTAAATAAAGTATATGGATTATATGAATAATCTATTGAATGACAATTTTTATCTTGTGTTAATTTATTTTCACAACTTCCAAAAACAAAAATATATTCTTCATTACATTCATTTAATATATTTAAATTAGTTTGATAATCTTCATTTTTATTTGTTTCAATATCTGTAGTATAAACTGGCTCTAAGAAAATATTTTGAATATCATTTTGAGCAATTATAATTGGTTGTGGTAAAATTCTATAATATTGTAATTTAATTTCTTGTTTATTTACTTTTTTAGAAATATTTAATAAATCATATATTAAATATAATTTACTTTCTGATATTTTCATTTTTGAATATAAATTTCCATCATCATTTAAGCATGTATCTAAATAGTTTGAAATTATTTCATTTCCATTAAATATATTATCATTCTTTTTAAGATAATTTGAACTTAATAAATATGAAATTGCAGGAATTGATTCTAATGAAATTGTACTTATAATTCCAAAAATTGAACCTAATATTAAAGATATTAAACATATTAAAATACAAAAATTCCAAAAAATTTGAATACTTATATTTCTAAATTGAATTTTATAAAAAATAAAAAAAGTAAATGATATAATTGAAATTGAAGGGAAAATGATTAAAAAAATAAATAGAACCATTCCAAATTTAATAAAAGTATTATTATATTTTTTATTCATCTTTAAAATATAATCTGTAATTTTATTATTGGCATTAATAATAGTATTTTCTAATTGTGAGAAAATTGAATAAATATCATTTAAAGAATTTAATAAATTTTCTCTTTCATTATTAATAATATCAAATTGGTTTTTTAATTTAGTTAAATTGCCAATTGATTCAATAACACTTGAATCATATTCATAGTAAATTTGTCCTAATGTAGAAGATTTATTATTTATATTATTATATTGGTAAAAAAATTTAGGAATAAATTTCCAATTATCATTAATAGGACTTTTAATTGGTTTTGTTATCATTTCATTTAATTGTGTTATAAAAATTTGATTTTGACTTAATATTTCTTCATAATTAGAAAATATTTCATCATAATTTAAAGTTTCAATAAAATTATTTGTATCTGAAAGAGTTTTTAAAATAGTATTTGTTCCAACCCATTTTGGAAAATTCATGTTTTCTTCTCCATAAATAAAATGTTCAAAAAATTGTGTTAAAAAACAAGTTGAATAATTAATTGAATTTTTAGATTTTTTTAAATATATTATTCCAAAACTTGAAGATATTAAACTTCCAATATATAATACTAGTGAAAATCCAAATAAAATTAATTTACAATTTCCTGCGTTTAAATCGTTTATAAATTTTAATTTATTTTTACACCAAAATACATATAAAATAATCCATCCTATATTTATTATAAAATTAAATAATATTTTTACCAATTAAAAGAACTAATGATAGACAGATATTAAAAATATATAAACCAATATCTCCTGAAAAATGTCCCAAGTGATTTACTTTATTATTTAAAATTAATTCAATTAAAAATGGTCTGCCGTTATTTTTTTTTATATTTAAAGATTCAACATATTCATTTAAAGAGGAATAATTTTTTTCAAATTGAATATTTTTTGTTTTTAAACAATAATTCTCTTTTTCTTCACCAGAAATTAATTTTCTCATTTTTGTTTTTTTTTGGCTTGAAACTATTTTTAAAAGAAAAATAAAGATAATATAATAAAATTTCATTTTTATTTAAATAAAAATATATTAAATATTTCCCCTATTAAAAACAAATCGAGCACACTATGTTATTTTTTATTTTAATAAATATCTACAAAAAAACACTAAAATTACCTAATTTTACATTTTCGAATAGATGATTTCTTTAAACTATTTTCTTTGATTTGTATATTAATATTATTAAGAATTATATCATTTTCACAAAAAGAATCAAATTTTTCTCCTTTTAAATTAAAAATATTACCTCTTCCATTTCTTTTATTATCAATAAAATCACCTATATAACAATAATTTGAATTTAATAAATAACCTTTTCCAAATAATTTATCTTCAATATAATCTCCACAATAAATTTTCCCTTTAAGATTTAATTTACCTCCTTTAAAATCTAAAATAATTCTTTCAATATTATTTTCTTCATAATAATCATTTATATTAGTAAATAAAATTCCATTTTTTTTTTTATCATCTTTCCATTTTCCAATAAATAAATTTCCATTTGAATATTTCATTTTACCTTTTCCATTTTTTAAATCATTATTAAAATGACCATAATATATATCTTTATTATTATAAAAATATTCTCCGTAACCTTCTTTTAAAAAATCTTTAATATTTCCCTCATAAATATCTCCATTATTATAAATTATTTTCCCTTTTCCATTTAAAAATCCATTTTCAAAAATACCTTCATATTTTCCTTTATCTGTAATATAAATTCCATTTCCATTCCATAAATTATTTTTCCATTCTCCTTCATATATAAATTCTCTTTTTGTGATTTCATTTAAAAAAGTATTATTTGATTTATATATTTTAATATCTCTTTTTATAATCTTTGAATTTTTATATATATATTTTCCTTGACCTTCTTTTATATTATTTAACCAATTTCCTTCGTAAATATCTCCATTTGAATATATTATTTTTCCAAATCCATTTCTTAAATTATCTTTAAAATTTCCTTCATATATTGAATTATCTTTATAAATAAATTTTCCATTATTAAGATTATTATCTTTAAAGAAACCAATAAATGATTCTCCATTTGAATATTGTAATTTTCCAAATCCATTTCTTTCATTATGTCTCCATTGACCATAATATTTATCATTATTTAAATATTTAAAATAACCTTTTCTATTTTTTTCTCCTTTTAAAAAATAACCTGTATATTCACCTTCTTTTGTTTCTTCTCTTCCAAAAAATTCTTCACAATACTTTTTATCCATTATTTTTGGAATACTTATTCTTAGTATATTATTTTTATTTTCAATTTCATATTTTAATGGATTTAAAGATTCATTTTTATATAAAATTATTTGAGTTAATAAATCATTTATTGGAAGGATTAAATTATTTAAATTAGAAATTTCATAATAATTCCACAAATATTTATAAGATAATATTAAACCTTCTTTATAACTTATTTCTCTTTTTTTTTCTGAATTAATTAAATTTCCTATTATAATAACAGGAAAAAAAAAATTATTTGGAATTTCTACAATTTTTTCAATCCATTTTTTCAAATCAAAAGATTTTTTGTCATTAAAAGAAAAAAGTAAAATTATTCCTTTTGATTCATTAATTATCTTTAATTCTTTTGAAATATTTTTATCATTTATTTCAGAAGGTATTTCTATTAATTTTATATGAACTGATAACAATGATTTATTCATTTTAATTATAATATCATTTGGAACTTTATTTGTAATAAATGTTTTTCCAGTTGATTTATTTCCTAAAATTGAAATTAAAATTGGATTTGTGTTTTTATTTAAATGTATAATATTTAATAATCCATTCATTTTTATTGTGAGATAAATTAATGAATTTATTGGATCTTTTATATTTATATTATTTTTAGCACTACATTCAAAAAAAATCATCTGATTTTTTTCAGCGAATTCTTTTCCTTCTTTATATAATACTTCTCTATTTTCTTCATCATCACATTTATTTCCAAGTAATAATATATTATTTTGTAAATCTAAATAATTGGATTTTTTTATTTCATTTAACCAATATTCACATTTTAAAAAAGAATTTCTATTAGTTATAGAATAAATAATGATAAAACCTAAAAATTGATTATAGTAAAAAAGATTAAAATTTGGTTCTGGATCATATAATAAAATATTTAATTTTTTATTATTTCCAATATTTATCTTAACAATATTTATATTTTCACCTTTTATTTTTATATGCTCAATGAAAGTTTCTCCTGCGAAAACATTTGATAAATTGGATTTTCCAACTGAATTTTCTCCTAATAAACATATTCTAATATTAGAATTTTTCATTAAATTTATTATTTTACAATTGTTTAAAATATGAAAAAAAATATTTTAAAAAAAAAATGTAATTAAATAATAATAAACAGAATTAAAGTTTAACAACACTTTTTCTTTTCCACTGTATTAGTTTTTTGAATTTGAGTACCTTTATTATTTTTAGGTTGAAATCCTTTTTTTAGATAAATATCAACCAATTGATTAAAAGCATTATTAATACTTTCATAATCTTTAGCACTTGTTTCAAAGAAAGAGCTATTTATAGAATCAGAATATTTTTTTCCTTCTTCCAAAAAAACTTTTTGTTTTTTATATAAATCATTTTTATTTGCAATAACTCCAAAAATCATTTTATTTTTATCATTTTCTTCACAAATAATATTATACCAATAATTTAATTCTTCAAAACTTTTTCTATTTGTTATATCATATACTAATAATGCTATTTGTGTATTTTTAATAAACAATTGAGATAAAGTTCTATATCTTTCTTGTCCTGCTGTGTCCCATATTTCTAATGATATTTCTGTGTCATTTATATTTATTTTTTTTATTGTCCTCTCATTAGAATATGTTGCTGTATATTCTTCTGAAAATTGTTGGTCGAAATATTGATTTATTATACAACTCTTTCCTACATTTGATTCTCCTACTAATATACATTTAAATTTTTTCATTAATTTTTTATAAATAATTAATTTTTTTTAGGTGTTGTGAAGTTTTTTATCATTGAAATTATGTTTTTTTTTGTAAATTAATTGAAATAAATAAATTTAATATAATTTTATTCTTTAAATTAATATTAACACAACTTGATTAAACGAATTAATATATATATAATTAAAAAAGCATTAAAAAAAAATGAAAATCTTACTGATTTTAATCTTAATAACTTTTTCAATATCAACTCCACCTCCTGAAATGCCAGAGCCATCATTTATATTTCATGAATATTACTTAAATGACACCTTATTACAAGGTTCCCAAAATATAATAATAACAAAATCGAAATTAATAACAACATTATATACAGATGGAGAAATAAGTGTATTATCATATTCAATAAAAGCAGTAAATTTACCAAAAAATGTAGTAGTAGATCAATATTCTATAGTAATGGGAAAACAAGGAAATTTAAATGTTCAAAGTTTAACTCTAAATAATAAAAAGGTAAATTATCATGTTAATGGGAAAAGAATAAATATAATGAAATTAAATTTTGGAAATGGAAGAACAGGATATTTAGAAATAAAATATAAAATTAAAAACACATCATTATTTGGTTTATTCCGTTATGAACCAATATCTATGGTGCCAGGAAATAATTATCCTGGAACAATAAAAGTATATTGTTCAAATAAATTAGAATTATTTGGAAGTAAAGAAGGTAAATTTTATAAAACAAAGAAAGGAAATTATGAATGGAATGGAAAAGTAGGAAATAAAGGATTTTCTGATGCAATTATGGTAGGAATTAAAGCTGCTGGTTGGAAAATATTATATTATGGAAGTATTAAAAATGGAAATCCTATAAATAATTATAATGCTAAATTTTCTTTTACAAAATATTTCAAAGGTGGAAATAATATTTTAAAATTTTATGAAATTTCAAATAATCATGGTAAGACTATAGATGGGAAAAATATAATAAAAAAAAATGCGAATTATATTTTAAATAGTAAAGGTAGAGAACCATATTATAAAATATCATCAGAATTTAAAAATATAGTATCATCAAATTGGAAAATTGATTTAAAAGAATATAATTATAAATCAACAGCAACTGAATTAACAAAAAAAAAAGCAAAAGAAATATTATCAAACGACAAATCACATAACCCAATATATATAAAACTAGGAAGATGGGTGAATAGAAATATAAAATATAGTTTATCATATACAGGAAAGAAAATGTCAGTAAATGAAATACTACAAAAAAGAATAGGAGTGTGTGAGCATATTACACAATTATATAATGCTTTATTACATAGTTTAAATATTGGTGCTATTTATACTATTGGATATGCTTTTGGAGAAAGAAAAAATTTAAATGATATAAAAGGAAGTTATCATGCTTGGAGTATTGTTAAAATTGATAACGTGTGGAAACCTGTTGATGCTACTTGGGGTATTTTTGCTGGGAAATTACCTGTTAGTCATGTTTTTGAAAGCTATTTTGATAGTTCCCTTTCTTATTTTCCTTGTGCAGGATGTGGGAGACTTAATCAAAAAAAAAGTGTTAATTATTTAGGACCTAGATAAGTAAATTTTATTAGTCATTTAATTTATTAAAATTTATTACTAATTTATTATTTTTTTTAATTGGTCTTTTATATATATATATATGAAAAAATAAATATTTAAATTTTTTTTATTATAATTATTTGATTGAATTATAAATTTATAAATTGATTTTTATTTTTTAATTATGAAGAAAAAAATAAGATAATAATATTAATCCGAATATTAAATTATAATTTATATAAAATCTAAACAATAAATAATGGCAAAATCCATATATAATATTATTATATCTATAATAATAATTGAAATAACTCCAAAAAAAATAATAGAAATTCCTTTTAAAGTTTCATATCCTGAATTAAAAAAAGATACTTTAAATTATATCTCAATGATGTATAATTCGACAATAATAACAGAAATAGAAATAGGAACTCCATTAAATAAATTTAATGCATCGATATATTTACAATCATATTATTCAATAATTTTATCAAATCAAACAAATCATTTATCTCAATTATTTAATCAAAAATTATCATCAACATATAAATCAATAGAAACAATAAATATTTTCATTAATGAACCAATGGAAGAATTTGAATTTGGTGAAGATATAATTAAAATAGGAAATATAAATTTAAATAAATTAAAATTTGCTTTAGCAAAAACATTAAATTATAATTATGATTATATTATTTCATCAACAGGGATTATTGGTTTAAGATTAAAAGAAACTTTTGAAAATCAAGATTTTCCTAATTATACTTTATTAAATCAATTAAAAGAAAATAAATTAATAGATAATAATATATTTAGATTTGATTTTACAAGTCAAGAAAAAGGAAAATTAATAATTGGTGAAACTATTAAAGAAAATGAAAATTATATTAAAATTCCAGTTGGTAAATTTCCTCAAATTGAAATTGATCAAACGTGGGGATTTAATTTTGATAATATTAAATATGGTAATTATTCTATTAATGAATATACTAATGCTTTATTAGAAGTTAATATTGAATTTATTGTTGGAACTAATAATTTTATTAATATTATTAAAAAAGAATTTTTTAATAAAAATAAAGATAAATGTAGTGAAAAAAAAACTTTTGTTCCAAACACTGGACCTATTTTATATTTTGAATGTGAGAAAAATATTGATTTGAGTAAAGTTAATAATTTAGTTTTTGAGATTAAAAATATTAATTTTAGTTTTATTTTAGAACCAAAAGATTTATTTATTGATTTTGAAGATAAAAAATTTTTTGTTATTACTTATTCTATTGATACTAATTTTAAATGGATTTTTGGAAGATATTTTCTTCAAAAATATTCTTTATATTTTGATAAAGATAAAAAGATTATTGGAGTTTTTCAAAAATCGAAATTTAGTTTTAAATCGATTTTACTTTTATTAATTAGTATTTTTTTAATTATATTAATTGGAGGACTAATATTAATTATATTTAGATTATTAAAAAAAAGAAGAAGAAAAAGAGCATGTGAATTAGATGATGAATTTGACTATATGACAAAAGAAATGTTAAATAATAAATGATAAAAATAAAATCAGAAAATAAAATCAGAAAAATATTGAGATAAATTAATATTTAATTATAAAATTTTTTTATATAAAAAAATGAAAATAAAATAAATATGTATATGAAAAAATAATTAATATGCAAATAATTTAAAAATTCTTGATTATAATAAATATTATATATATTATTTAATTAAATGTTGTAATATATTTGGTTTCAATTGAAAATAAAATATTCTCTTTTTTTTTTATGCTTTATGAAAAAATTAATTTAAAATAATTTAAATTAAGGAAAGAATATATTTTAATCTTATATTTTTCTTGTTATGAAATAAATAATGGAATTATTAGTTCTGAAGATGTTGATCTTATAATTAAATTATGGAAAAATAAGTTACTTTTATTTATTTATTTTTTTAAATTTGAAAAAATTATTTATTTTTCATGAATTCGTTTTCAAAACTTTAAAAGTATTTTTGAATATTTTTAATTTTTAAT
>JAEEGL012861941.1_pt1 | contig 23399 bp, 16 predicted proteins | sample 9134231 | NCBI WGS metagenome assembly JAEEGL01 (sample SAMN16246548, study PRJNA631951) | gut metagenome | biome: gut microbiome; feature: rumen; material: fiber-attached | host: Bos | place: Iran: Karaj | collected 2018-10
TTTCATAAAGAATTCGAAAGAATACATCCATTTCAAGATGGGAATGGAAGAGTAGGTAGACTAATTATGCTAAAAGAATGTTTAAAGTATAATTATGTGCCAATTATAATACTAGACGATTTTAAAAACTTGTACTATAACGGCCTACAACAATGGGACAATGAGAGAGGATATTTAATAGAAACATGTTTACATGGACAAGATTTAATGAAAATGTTGTTAGATAAATATCATATTAGTTATTGAAAATACAAGAATTGTTGATAGAGCTCAATAACAAATCAAAGAACAGGACCACCAATTAATAGGCGGTCCTTCTTTTTTCCTGTTAATTAGGTGGTATAATAATACAAGAAAAGATAAGGAGTTTAAGCATTGTGGTAGTTCAAGAATTATTAAAAGAGTGGTCTGAAAACTATAAAGAATTGTATTCAATAATAGGATATAGCGATAAAGCAACTTTTAGTATAAAAGGGGCGAAGATACTTGATTGGAATTTTGAGGACCAAAAAGGAAAGATATATTTTTGTAAAGATAATATGATTTTTACCATAGAGATTAGGGGTATTATCAAAAAGAATATTAATAGCACTTTAAGCGGCGATAAAGAGTCTATCGATTTTAGCGATTTGTTTGACTCATTACAACTTATTATAGATAACAATGCAGAGATAGTATTTAGAGAAGCAAGCATATCATATAACAGCAAAAAGGCGACAATTAACAGCGGAAAACAAGTATAGCCATAAGTGCTAACAAATAAAGCTCGGCTTATTTTGTGTACTTTGCGCTAATTTTACTTGTACTGTTACAGCAAACAAAAAAAATAAGACCACCAAGCAAGGTGGCCTCAATTTTTTGTTAATCTCGCTTAAGGTTGAACCTTAGTCCAAGTTAGGTTTGTATTTCCTTTATTTGCAACAAGCGCTTCAAATTTTACTTGTGTTCCAGAATAATGTATTGTTGTAATATTGCATTGACCAAAAGCATAGATTCCAAGAGGTTCAACAAGTGCGCTATTTAATGTAATTGTTTGGACACTTGAATAAATAAATGCTCTTGCTTCAATTGTTGTCGCACTAGACAAATTAGCATTTGTTAGGCTGCAGCCCAAGAACGCTTTGCTTCTAATTGTTTCAACATTAGATAAATCAAATATTACAAGATTTACACAGCCTTCAAAAGCACTAGCTTTGATTTCTGTTATAAAAGGAGCATTAATAGATTCTATTACATCATTTTCCATAAATGCTTCTTCACCGATTGTTGTAACATTTGTACCATTCCACATTCTTGGAATAATAACATTTGCATATGTTCCTTCGTAACCAGTTACTGTGTCATCAACGATAGCTAATCCAGTAGTTTTTACTAAAGCATATACTTTTGTAATTGTGCTGCCAGTTGTGTCAGAATATGAAGTAATTGGAGAAGTTGGTGTTACGGATGCATCATAGATGTTTTCTTTATACCAACCAGCAAAATCATATTGAGCATTTGACAAAGCAGTTAGAGTAGCCGCTTCTTCAACGTTAAATTCAAATTCTGCAACTTTAGTATTTCCAATATAACCATGGACATAGTATGGAGTTAAGCTCCACTTAGCATATATAGTTGTGTTTTCTGTAATCTTAACAGTAGTTGCGCTTGTAATTAGTTTTTCATCAGAATAAGAACTATCTAGATACCAGCCCTCAAATGTATAACCATGAACTTGAGGTACATCTAATGTGCCATACGCTTTATCATATGTAACTTCCTTAGATGGATTAGCGATTGTTGTGCCTGTATATGAACCAACATCATAAGTAACAGTGTACTTGTTAGCTTCAAATACGGCTTCTACAGTAATATTTGCATATACGTTAGTGTCTTTGATAGATTCAATAGAAGTGTTACCATACTTCCAGCCTTTTAATGTGTAACCAGTCTTTGTAGAATCTCCTGCAACTTTTAATACTAGAGCTTCATCAGCTGTTTCAATAGTATAAGTCTTAATGTTTGTTGTAGCAGAACCGCCATTCAAAACATATGTAATGTTATATACAACAGGAGTCCATGTGGCAACAAATGTCTTATTAGCTGTTCCCATTGTAGAAGGAACTTCAGAATCCCAACCAGCAAAAGTATAATGATCTCTTGTTGGGGCAGTTGGAGCAGATACAGCTAATCCATATCCAACTTCAACTGCAGCATATGCATCTACGTCGCTTGAGAACTTCTTAAATGTATATGTGTGTACGATAGGTGTTTTTGTATATCCAGCGTAGAAGTCAACATCGTCAAGAATTGTTATAGTTCCTGTGATAGGTGTTCCTTCACATAGGACATTGTCGTACCAACCATTGAATGTATATGTGTACATATCAACATCATCAGCTTTTGTTGGAGTGTCAATATTGCTAATTGCTATTTCGCTTTCATATTCGACAGTGTTAGTTTCAAACACATCAGAACCATTATAGAATTTATATGTATAGCTATTAATTGTTTGATTGAATGTTGCAATATATACCACATCAGCAACAAGTTCTTGGTTATCTACATATGCTACGCCATCAAGAGTTTCCCAACCTGCAAATGTATAAGTATATTTAGCAGTGCCAGCTTTAGATGGGTCAGTTGTTGGCTTAGCAACGATGTAGCCATAATCTTCTTTAGATTCTAGAACAACAGTTTCTCCATCATCCATATAGAATGTATAAGTATATTGATTAACTGTTTCGTTATATTGAGCATAGAAATCAATATCTCCAGAAATCTTCATTCCAGCAACAAAGATTGTATCTGTTGGCTCAGCATACCAACCGCTAAATGTGTATGTATATTGTGCTGTTGCTTCTTTCGTAGGATCAACAGGGGCAACAATAACAGCATCATAATTAATTGTATTTGTTTTTACTTCTTGAGTGCCGTTATAGAATCTATATGTATAAGTTCTAATTTGTTCTGAGTATTGTGCTGTATATGTAGTAGATTTTGTAACAACATCGCTTGTGTTATTCCATCCGCTGAATGTATATACAGTAGAAACTGTTGGAGCTTTTGCTGCTTGTCTATGAGCAGCTAGTAAATCAGCCTCTGGATGTAATTCTTCGCCATAGTGATAAGTTGCAACAACAGGTTCCTCGCCATTATCTAGATTCCATGTAATTGTATATGGAATATAAGTTGAAGAGAATCTTTCTTGTAAGGTTATAGTAGCATCCTTAGGTATGTTCAAATCAGATTTTGTAGATTCTGTTAATTTTGTTTGAACACCATTTTTGTCATAATACCAACCATCAAACGTATAAGAATATGTTTCATCAGAATCCTTTGTGCGAACGATTCCCATGATTAAAGCATATAGATCATCAGATTCGCCTACATAATATGTATCAGCAGCCAATGTATCGCCATTTTCATATAACAATACGTAATTAGATTTATCGCTATCATCTTCATACTTAGCAATAACATTAGTAGGGCCAACAACAGTATAACTATTAGAGTTTTGGAAGATGTTTCCAATTGACCAACCCTTGAATGAGAATACTCTATTGTGTCCTGAAACCTCTGCTTCGTAAGAATCATCAACGTAAGTGCGACCTTCATTTAAATCGATTACTGTGCCATATTCGTAAACATGAGTATGAACTTGGTTTCCATCTTTATTTTCCCAAGAAACAGTATAAGATCGAATTTGCGCATTAAATAGTGCAACGATTGTCATATCTTTTGTTACTGTTTCAGGAGTAATGTTTGTGTCCTTAATTACCCATTTATCAAAAGTGTATTCGTATTGAGCTGTCATATAAGAAGAAGGGTCTGCAGGGAATACAATAGCTGTTCCATATTCTACAAGAGTAGGGCTTACTACTTCTTCATTGTTTACTTCAATAGAATAAGTGAATTTCTTAATTATAGATTTATATTGCGCCGTATAAGTAATTGAATCTGTTACAGATGTAATAGCAGGAGACCATCCATCAAATACATAAGTATGAGACTCGTCTTCGGCTTTGTCTGTATTTAGAGTAGATGGAGCTTGTGGCTCATCCCCATAATAATATGTTTCTTCAACTTGTCTTTCAGCATCTACATACCATGTGATTGAATAAGGAATGTTTTCAAGAATTGGATATAAAGTAATATCCTTTGGCAACATCTTTTCTGATGTAAATGCTACATTATTTAAAGACCAGCCAAGGAAATTCTTTCCTGGAGCTAATACACTTTCATAATCAAAGAATGAAATTTCTTCGCCAGTGCAAACAGTTGAAGATTGTAATATATTTTCATTTACATCTTTAAAAGTTAAAGTAAATGGTTGAGCGATCCATTTTGTATAAAGAGCTAAAACTGGCACACCAATTTCATCTCCAAATGTATAAGGAGTTTTAAAATCTTGGTCAGTATAGAATCCATCAAAAGTATATCCTTCATGGTCAAAAGTAAGAGCCTTTTCTGTAAAATGAGTTTCGTCTAAAGAATCTATAATTCTATATTCTTCATAGAAAATTAATTTTTTAGTAACGCCATATACGTGAATAGTAGATGGGATATCCTTCCATACTGCATAGAAGGCAATGTCACGTGCAGTGTCTGTTTTTACATTTTTAATTTCTGTAGATTTTAATTTATCAGCAGTATAATTTGTCTTAATGTAGTTAATGTTTGACCAAAAACCAAATGTGAAACCATGTCTTGTTGCTAATGCTGCATTATCAATTGCAGGAAGATCAAAGTCTTCATCTTCAACGGTATATGTTTTTGTATAGTATTCGCCGAAATCTTCTTGGCCTTCAACGACCTCGTGTTTTTCAAAACCTTGGTCTTCTTCTAAAGTACCACCTGTTAAATATAGGGTAACTGTGTATTTAATTGGGAAAAAAACTAGCTTAACAGAAGTTTCGCCGTTTTCTAGAGCAGCTTGTATTGTTTCATACGTAGCTCCGCTTTCGGCAACCCATGAAGTAGAGTATCCAGTCTTAGATGGAACAGTAACATTATTTTCCTCAGAATATATTCCAAGTTCTTGTCCGTTCTCATCGTATAAGACGATTGAATCGACTTTACCTTTTAAAAATTTGATTGCTAGTACTACACCAGTAACAACAATCGCTAGGACTAATATCAAGATGAAGGTATCTCTGACATATTCCTTTGTTCTTTTCTTCATTACTTGTTCTGCTTTATCCGCCATACGATTCCAACCCTTATTCAGTAATATAAATTTGATTTTATTGTAAAAAAAATAAATTTGTCTATTAATGTTATTTATAAATATTTAAAATATTACAAAAATTTTATAATAAACATATAAATAAAACAAAATTCGCCTAAAAACAAAACAAAGTGTTTGATAACTTAAATGATATCCATAAACATAATGAGTGTAAGAAAGATTAAGTTTTGGTATAATTAAAACAATTAATAGATAATGCTAGAAGGTTTTATAAAAAAGTTGGATCAATATTGTTTGATTTAACGGCTGATATATTTAAATGCGAATACAAATTCGATTGGGAGTAAAACATGGAAAAAGCAAAAGTTTATTTTTCAAAGGAGATATCTCCAGAGAAAGTATTAGAGATGTACAAAATCTTAAGCATCAATTTGCCAGGAAAAATTGCCGTAAAGGTTCATTCTGGAGAAAAAGGAAATCAAAACTTTTTAAGACCAGCATTTTGGAAACCTGTTATAGATGAAATAAATGGAACAGTTGTTGAATGTAATACTGCATATCCAGGCGCAAGAAATACAACAAAAAAACACGAAAAGCTTATGGCAGCACATGAATGGACAAAGTATTTCAACGTAGACATTATGGACTCAGAAGGCCCAGATGTTACATTGGAGATTCCAAACGGCAAGAGAATAAAGAAGAATAAAGTTGGTAAGCATATGTTGAATTATGATTCTCTACTTGTGCTATCTCACTTTAAAGGACACCCAATGGGTGGATATGGTGGTGCATTAAAGCAATTATCTATTGGATGTGCATCATCTGCAGGAAAATGTATCATCCATTCTGGTGGTAGAACAACAAGACAAGTTGTTGTTTGGATGATGACAGCACCACAAGAAGTGTTCTTGGAATGTATGGCAGATGCAGCTTCATCTGTTGTTGAATTGTTCAAAGGAAAGGCTGCATATATTAACGTTATGGCAAATATGTCTGTTGATTGTGATTGCTGTGAAAAAGCAGAAGATCCATGCATGAAAGATATTGGAATTTTGGCATCTTTAGATCCAGTAGCCATTGACCAAGCTTGTTTAGATTTGGTATATAAGTCAAAAGATCCAGGAAGAGATCATTTGCTAAAGAGAATTGAATCAAGAAAGGGTGTTCATACAATTGAAGCTGCAGCAGAATTGGGCTTTGGAACACGTGAGTACGAGCTTATAGAAATATAGAGATTTTCAAGTGTGATTAATGGGGCTTTCGGAGCAATCTGAAAGCCTCTTTTTTATGCGCAAAAAGATGTTAAAAATATAACAAAAAATAGGCCAAAAATTTTATGCAAAAAAATATACATTTATGCATTCCCAAATTGTCTATTTTTTCAAATTTTGAATACGAAATGTTGCACCGAAAAATGAGACATTTGAAATAGTCAAAAAAGTGGTATTTTAAGGTTAAAATCGGCGCATATTAAGCATTTATCGGGAGTCACACTTGTATATCGAGTTATCCACACGAACATTTGTTTTTGTTGATAACTTTGTGGATAAGTGGGCAAAAATAAGCATTTTCGGGCAAAAAAATGAAAATTGGAGAAAATTAGCCAAAAATTGAGAGTGCCTAAAAAATGTCAAAAATATCCATATTTGAATTGTCCAAATTGTGTATAATAATTACATGCGACAAATAAATATCACGGCAATAAAAAATGCAACAGTTGAAGAAAATTTGAGGACTCTAAATTACTCATCTTCTTTGTGCTCTAGATTGAGAAAAAAGATGGGCTTAATTTTGGTCAATAATTTGCCTGTAAAAATTGTCGATGAAGTTAAGGAAAATGACGTCATCTCAATTGTGCTTGAAGATCAAGAAATTAAGCATGTTGAAAAGGCAAATATTCCCATAAATATTATTTATGAAGATGAAGACTTAGCTGTTATAGATAAACAATCAAATTTAGCTGTGATTAATACAAGAAGACATTACGGATCTTCCCTTGAAAATGCTCTTGCAAACATTTGGGGAGATTTTGTTTATAGACCAGTTAATAGATTAGATAGAGATACATCAGGTTTGATGATTATTGCAAAGAATCAATTGGCACATTCTATATTGAATACCGCGCATATAAAAAGAAAATATATTGCGCTTGTAGAAGGAAACCTTCAGGGAGAGGGCGACATCATTGCTCCAATAGATAGAGAAGATGATTCAATCATAAAAAGAAAGGTAGCAGAAACAGGTAAGTACGCAGAGACACACTATAAGGCAATTAAACAATTCTCAACATATACAGAAGTAGAGTTAGAGTTAAAGACGGGACGCACACATCAGATAAGAGTGCATATGGCACATATTGGTCATCCACTATTATGTGATGGCATATATAACGAAAATGCAAAAGAGATTGTCTTGGACAATGGATTCAAACTAGATAGGCAAGCGCTTCATTCGGCTTATCTAGAGTTTGAACATCCAATACTTAAAAAGATTATATCTTTGAGCTCAAAACCAGATTATATTGACTATAAAAATACATAAATATATAATAGGTTATAGTAATTTAATTAAACGCATACGCGTGGAGGGATGAAAATGAATATTTGTAAAAGGTTATATTGTAGAACATATCAAAAGATTATGTATGCAGCATGCTTTCTATTACCTTGGAGAAAGCCAGAATTATTAGAATTCGATAATGGTGTTTTAGGTTTGCCTGAATACATTAAGTCTCAAGGAATTGAAAGAGTTTTATTAGTAACAGATGAAGGTTTAAAGAACTTAGGTCTTTGCGATGGCCTAGTTAACAAGTGCGCAGAAGTTGGTTTAAAGTGCGCTTGGTATTTCAAAGCTGTTCCAAACCCAACAATCAACAACATTGAAGATGCATTAAAGATGTACAAAGAAAACGATTGCCAAGCTATCATTGCTTTCGGTGGTGGTTCTCCAATGGATTGTGCAAAGGGTGTTGGCGCTAGAGTAGCTAATCCAAACAAGACAATCCCACAAATGAAGGGATTATTAAAGGTAACACATAAATTACCACCTCTATATGCTATTCCAACAACAGCTGGTACAGGAAGTGAAACAACAGTTGCTGCTGTTATCTCAAATCCAGAAACACATGAAAAGTACCCACTAAACGATCCACATCTAATTCCAAGATATGCAGTTATGGACGCTACATTAACAATGGGTCTTCCACAAAAGATTACATCTACAACAGGTGTTGACGCTTTAACACACGCAGTTGAAGCTTACATCGGTAGCGCTAATACAAAAGAAACAAAGCAAATGGCTAAGGATGCTACAAAGCTTATCTTCGAAAACCTAAAGAAGGCTTACGATAATGGTAAGGATCTAGTTGCTAGATCTAACATGCAAAAGGCTGCTTTCTATGCTGGTATTGCTTTCACAAGAGCATATGTAGGTAACGTTCATGCTATGGCTCACCAACTTGGTGGTTTCTATGGCACACCTCATGGTCTTGCTAACGCTATCATCTTACCAATCATGTTAGATGAATACGGTGCAAGCGCTTACAAGAAGTTAGCTGAACTTGCTGACGTTGTAGGTATCGAAGGAAAGGATGATGCAGAAAAGGCTCAAAAGTTCATTCAAGCTATTAAGGACTTAAATGAATCTATGGCTATTCCAAAGTATATTGAAAATACAATTAAGGATGAAGATATTCCAACACTTGCTAAGAGATCAAATGCTGAAGCAAATCCTCTATATCCATGTCCAAAATTATTCGATACTAAGGAATTCGAAAGATTATACAAAGTTATCCAAGGTAAATAATATAAGAAATGAAATAGAGCGCGCTGGCTAAAAACCAGCGCGTTTTTTACGCAATAATTACATGCAAAATAGGTCAAAACGCAATACAAGTCGGGATTTTTGGGCATTTAGCCTTTACTTTACTGATTAGTTTATATATAATGATGATACGAGTTTTCTATTATATAATACGCACATATATAGAATAAAAGGGGTATTTGGATGAAAAAAGGTAAAACTAAAGGGCTATTGGTTACGCTATTAATCGGTATCATATTGCTATTGGGCGCATATGGATATTATGTGTATACAAAGGCGCTATATCAAAGTGATTTAATCGTAACTTGCATCGGTGCAGGTATTATCGCAGTTTTATTAGTCTTAACAATTTTCGCACTAGCATCACAAATAAAAGCAGATAAGAGATTAGCACAAGCTAAGGCCGCAAAAGCAAAAAAGAAGAAAGCTGAAGAAGCTGAAGCTGAAGTAGAAGAAGTTCCTCAAGAAGCAAAAGTTGAGGAAGCAGAGGTTGCTGAAGTTGAAGAACCACAAGAGGTAGAAGAAACAGAAGTAGCTGAAGTAGAAGAAGCTAAGGAAGAGGCTGAAGAGCCAGCTCCAGTTGCTGAAGAAAATGCAGAAGTAGAGGAAGCACCTCAAGCAGTTGAAGAAGAAGTTAAAGAAACTGAAGCTCCAAAGGCTGAAGAAATTCAACCTGCAATTGCTGCAATTCTAAAAGAGACAGAAGAAACAAATAAGAATATTGAAAACAAATTAGATAAGATTGATAACTCATTAAAGTTAATCGCTAAAGCATTAACAGGATTAATCTATGATGCTGTTCCAAGCGGTACAGTTTCTGTTCCAGTAACTGAAGAACAAGAAGAAGAACCACAAAATGATTACTTCGATCAAGTTCAAGAAGAACCAGCTCCAGTTGTTGAGCAAGCTGCTCCTCAAGAAGAACCAGTTCAAGAACAAGAAGAAGAGCCTGTTCAAGAAGCTCCAGCAAAAGACACAGAATCTGAAGATGGCGAAGAAGGCGAAGGCGATTGGGTTGATACAGCAAATGAAGAATTAAGAATCAAGCCAAAGATGAGCTTTGATATGAGACTTCGTGTAGCTGATGATGATATTAAGACATTCTATTCAGATATTAAGAACGAATTATTATCTTATGGTATCCACGATAGAATCTCTCGTCATAGAGAAAACTTCAACCAAGGTAGAATTAACATCTGCCGTATGGTTATCAATGGTAAGACTCTAAAGGTATATCTAGCTGTAGATCCAGAATCTATCGATAAGAGATACTTCCACCATACAGACGTAGGACACAGAAAAGGTTTAATCGAATTGCCAACAATGATTAACGTACGTTCAAAGGTTGCTGCAAGAAAGGTTAAAGAATTAATTACTCTAATGATGGAAAGCTTAGTAATTAGTAAGAAGCCATATGAACCACAAGACTTCGCAAAGGAATTAACACTTGATGGATTCACAACCGTAGAGAGCAAGGGTTATGACTACTTAGTAGAAAAGTCTATGACACTAGAGAAGGCTAAGGCTTATCCAGATAACTTCGCAGCTCAATTGATTGAAATGGTTGAAGATAACCAATATCAAGAAAAGTTCATTAAGACTGAATTAACACTTGATGATTTATCTAAGAACTTCAAGAATGGTGATGTAGTAGATATCGCTAAGGTAAGAGAATTAGGATTAGGTGCAAAGAATTCTAACTTCTTAAGCATTAAGGAAAGCGACAAGATGGCTACAAAGCTAAAGGTATACGCAAACGAATATACTCCAGATGCAGTTAAGATGATTTGTTTATCTGGCGGTGAAGCATTCTTAGTTGTACAACCAGAAGAAGTTGTAGAAGAAGTATAAGAGAATTAAAAGCAAAAAATTAGACGGTCAATCGACCGTCTTTTTTTATATCTTTACTGGAATTGGTTGGTGATCTAAATATTTAAATAAATATTTGAATCCCAAAGACTTTATTCTTTCACAAACATCATTGTATAGGTAACATTGAACTTCCTTTTTATGTGCATCAGAAGCAAATGTTAATAATTCGCCACCAAGTTCTTTATATCTTTTGATGATATCTATATTTGGAAGCGTGAAATCGCCAGTATTTTGAGCATGAGAGTTTATCTCAAGCGATTTACCCTTTTCAATGATAGTCTTTAAAATTTGGTCTATTAAGTCGCTCAAATCTTTATAGTTATAAAGTTTGTCTTCGTATGGAGCCTTTCTAGAAACATATCCTATGTGAGCAACAACGTCATAATGATATGGAACAAACAAACTGTTATAGATTGCTTGAGTATACATAGTATAAGCATCAAGCTTTGATCTTCCTTCAAAGAATTCTTTAAAATAGCAGTCTGTGAAATCTACTAAGTGAATAGAGTTGATTATAATGTCAGTTCTATATTTCTTTAAATCCTCAACATAGATTGGTGTAGCTTCTTTCATATAGCCACATTCAATGCCAACTCCGATATCAATTTTTCCCTTGTATTCTTCCTTTAGAGATGTAATCTCTTTCATGCATTCATCTAAATCGATTTGTCTAATTTTATCTTTGTGAAGAGGAGAGAATAAACAGTCTCTGTCGCAATGGTCCGTGAAAGCCAAATACTCTAAGCCGTTTTGAATTGCCCATTCTACAGCTTGGCGTGGTTCTTGTTGTGAATCATGAGAATATTTTGTATGTGTGTGACAGTCAATCATATCCTCATTAATAGTATAATTTTTTATTAAAAATTGCAAATGATGTATAATAGTTTCAGGAATTCAATTATGGCAACACATTTAGGAAACAGTTGGGATAACATTTTAAAGGAAGAAATTGAAAAACCTTATTTTAATGAAATAAGGTCAATACTAACTCGCGAATATAAAATTCACAAGATTTATCCTCCAATGAATCAGATATTATCTGCGTTTGAAAACACTCCTTATGAGAATGTAAAAGTTGTCATTATTGGACAAGATCCATATCACGGAGAAGGGCAAGCAAATGGTCTTGCTTTTAGTGTAAATAAGGGTGTTCAATTACCACCATCTTTGCAAAACATTTATAAGGCATTGGAATATGATTTACATATTCCACAATCTAAATGTGGAGACCTTACAAAGTGGGCAAAACAAGGTGTTTTATTGTTGAATGCAACACTAACAGTTCAAGAGGGAATGCCTCAATCTCATGGTAAGATTGGATGGGATAAATTTACAGATAGCGTTATCAAGATTTTGAACGAACATGAAGAGCCAATTGTGTTTATGCTATGGGGAAATTTCGCTAGAAAGAAAAAAGAGTTAATTACTAATAAAAAACACTTAGTTTTAGAGAGCGTTCACCCATCTCCTTTGTCATTCTCAAGAGGCTTTTTGGAATGCAGACATTTTTCTAAGGCAAACGACTTTTTGATTAAGAACAATTTAGGCCCAATTGACTGGGCTTTAGAGTAGATTTTTAGGCTCTAAAATATTTCTTGCAATATTATGTCCCTTAATTTATAATATTTTTGTATATTTATTTACGCACGTAGGAGATTTTTATGAAAAAGTTATTAGTAGGTGCTGTTATTTTAGTAATGGTTGTTGTAATGCTATTTACATTGACAGCATGTGATAAATATAAATTTGACGCTGTTGGAACAAAAGAATATGCAGATCAAGATGCTGTTGGTAATGGCACACTAGCTGTTAAGCAAGGCAACTATTTGTATTTTGTTAACAACGTAGCAGATGATTCAAATCTAACAAAGGAAGATAACGAATGGAAGGCTAACGGAACTAATGGTGCTATTATGAAGAGCACAATTAATGAAGATGGCACATTAACATGTTTAGGAATCGTTGTTCCAAAGATGTACTATACAGATGCAGCTGACGCTGGTATCTATGTATATGGCGAATGGATCTACTACGTAGCAAGAAGCCAAAAGACAGATAACAAGGGTGCTTTACTAAGCTCTCTAGAATTTATGAGAACAAAGATTGATGGAACAAAGACTCAATCAATCGCTATCGTTGAAGATTTATCTGCAGGATACGTTTTCACAAAGACAGGTTTAATTTATTCATATGATTCAAATATTCACTACGTAGATTATTCTGGAAAGAAGTTCAAAGATACTACAGTTGTTGAAAAATATACAGATATTCAATTCTCAGAAGAAGATCTATGTGTATTCTATACACAAGCTAATGAAAATGAATATGTTTTAGGAAACCACCTAGGTGTTGTAACATCTACAGGTGAAAACAAGACAATCATCAGAGAAGATTCTTACTACACAGGAACTGGAGATTACAGAACAAATATTTCAACTCTATTCACATTAGATATCATTGCATATAATGCAAAAGATAACTCAATCTATTACACAAAGACATGTAAGGATTCAGATGCACAAGCAACAACAAACGGATATGTAATTCCAGAAAATTATGTATTCAATAAGTCAAACGAAAAGACATATGCATTAGCAGCTTTATCTTCAATCTATTCACTAGGTGCAGATATTGGTATCGTTGATGTTTCATCAGCAACAGTTGCAGCATATGCTCCAATGACAGATGCTATCAACATCAATAAGTCAGATGATGTAACATTCTCTTCAACAATTACAATTCTTTATGAAGAAGATGGATTCACATATTACTTACTAAGCTCTAAGTTATACAGAGCAAATCTATTCGTAAACAACACAGTTAACAAGAATGCTTACGAAGAAAAGATTTCAGATGTATCATTCTCAACAAAGTTAGGTAAGCCAAGCTATCTAAATGGTTACCTATACTATGAAAGCTCAGATGATGCTACATACTTATCTAGAATCAAGATGTCAGATTACGATGCTACAACTCAAGCATTAATCAAGGGTTATATCGTTTCTGGTTACAAGGATTACACATATCCAGAAGATGCTGATTACACATTGAACAAAGATGATGAAGCAATCAAGGGTAAGGTTCCAGCATACATCACAGATGCTGATCTAGAAACATACATCACAAATCACAAGACAACAAACGAATAATTAAAGTTGATCAAATAAAATATCCTGGCTTCGGCCAGGATATATTTTTTTATTGTAATTAAAGCTTTGCTTTATAGTGTTACTGTTACTTTATTTAGATTTCTTGGAGCATCAACATTGTATCCTTTTTCTGTGCCAATGTTTAAAGCAAGAAGTGAAGCAGCAACGCCATATAGAATTGGGCTTGTAATTTCATTAGTAGCAGGCATTTCTACTTTGTAGTCTGCATAATCTAACACTTCTTTAATATCTGAGAATGCGATAAGTGTAGCGCCTTTTTCTTTAGCTCTCTTTGCCATGTCGATATATTCTTGTGTGAATTCAGACTTTGGAGCGAATAGAACTAGATTTGCGCCTTCAGCAAGTAAAGATAGAGGACCATGCATAAATGTTGCTGAAGAGAATGACTTAGCAAATAGATAGCAGCACTCTGTCATCTTTAAACATAATTCATCAGCACTGCCTGATGTTGTTCCTCTAGATAGGATTAGGTAGTTATCGTTGTTAACGATACCTTTTGCTACCTTATTAACTTGTGTATCAGATAAAGCAAGGATTCCTTCAATATCTTTTGCAAGCTTTGTATAATCTGTTTCAACCTTGCCACTTAATGCTTCAGCAAGCATTTCAAGAGCAAATAGTTCAGCGATATATGTTTTTGTAGCAGCAACAGACTTTTCTTCATCTACATCTAAGAATAGATGGAAGTGAGATTCTTTTGCTACTGGGCTTTCTTGATTGTTTGTAATACCAACAACTAAAGCGCCATCTCTAATAGCATCACGCATAACCTTTATTGTGTCTTTGCTCATGCCTGATTGAGATACGATAATAAACAATGTTTGGTTGAAATCCATTTTAGCGTTATGGATTGTATATGTTGATGGATAGAAAGTACTAACAACCTTTCCAGCCTTTAGAGGGAATAAATAAGAAAATACAGTAGCTGCATTATCTGAAGTTCCTCTAGCCATTGTTACGTAATTGTTGATCTTCTTTTCTTTTGCTAACTTTACAATCTCTGGAATTACTTTTTCACAATTTTTAATTGTTCTTAAAAGCACTGTTGGTTCAGAAAAGATTTCTTGTTGCATTAAAGATGCCATATCAAAAACTCCTTCAAAATTTAATACGAGTATATTATACATCAATTTATATAATATGAGTTAGGAACAAATGGGGAAAAAGTATTCAAAAATGGGACAATTTGGGCAAAAACATATTGATTTTGGGCCATTTTGATTACTTTACTCTTTGCGCGCATATATGCGTTATGATATAATAGTTAAGGCGAAAAAATTTTGAAAGTTCAAAAAAAAGGAGACAAACTTATGAACAAAAAGACAATTAGAGATGTTGATGTTAAGGGCAAGAGATGCCTTGTACGTGTAGATTTCAACGTACCAATGAAAGATGGCGTTATTACTGATGAAAATCGTATTAACGGTGCTTTGCCAACAATTAAGTATTTAATGGAGCATGGCGCAAAGGTTATTCTATGTTCTCACATGGGAAAACCACATAACATTTTCACAGAAGGCTTTGGATTAACAAAGAAAGAAAAGAAGGCTATTGAAGCTCTTCCAGCTGAAGAACAAGCACAAGCAAAGGCAGATGCTATTGCTAATGCTTTAAAGAAAGATCCAAAGAAGTTTACTCTTGAACCAGTTGCTAAGAGATTAAATGAATTACTAGATGGCAAAGTAACATTTGCTAAAGATATTGTTGGACCAGATGCTCAAGCTAAGGTTGCTGCATTAAAAGATGGCGAAGTAGTATTACTAGAAAATACACGTTTCGATGCTGGTGAAGAAGGAAGAAGCGAAGAACTTTGCAAGAAGTTAGCTGCTTTCTGCGACATCTATGTAAACGATGCTTTCGGTACAGCTCACCGTTCTCACGCTACAACAGCTGCTATCGTAGAATATGGCCTAGTTAAAGATGCTGTATGTGGATTCTTAATTGAAAAAGAATTATCAGTTATGGCAGATTCTTTAGAAAACCCAACACATCCATTCGTTGCTATCCTTGGCGGTGCTAAGGTTGCAGATAAGTTAAACGTAATCAGCAACTTATTAACAAAGTGCGATTCTTTAATTATCGGTGGTGGTATGGCTTATACATTCTTAAAGGCTCAAGGTATTGAAGTTGGTAAGTCATTAGTTGACGATGAAAAATTACAATATTGTAAAGATATGTTAGCTAAAGCTAATGAACTTGGAAAGAAGATTTATCTTCCAGTAGATACAGCTGTAGCTAAATCATTCCCAGATCCAATCGATGCTGAACTAGACGTTGAGTATTGTGATGTTAAGGCTATTCCAGCTGATGATATGGGATTAGATATCGGACCAAAGACAGCAGAAGTATTTGCTGATGTTATTAAGTCTGCTAAGACAATCATTTGGAACGGACCTATGGGCGTATTTGAAAACCCAACACTTGCAAAGGGTACATTTGCAGTTGCTAAGGCTATGGCTTCTGCAGAAGGCGCTACAACAATCATCGGTGGTGGTGATAGTGCTGCTGCTGTTGCACAATTAGGATTCGCAGATAAGATGACACACATCTCTACAGGTGGCGGTGCTTCTCTAGAATTATTCGAAGGAAAGAAGCTTCCTGGTATCGAATGTCTAAATACAAAGGACTAATAAATTAACAACTAAATTAGGAGGCTAGCAAAAGTTAGCCTTCTATTAATTATGAAAAAATAAATTATACGAGGTAAATATATATGAGAAAACCAATTATCGCAGGAAACTGGAAAATGAACAACACAATCGCAGCTACAAAGGCTCTAGTTACAGACCTTATCCCACTAGTTAAGGGAGCAAAATCAGAAGTAGTTATCTGCACACCATACACAGATTTAGCTACAGCTGTTGAATTAGTTAAGGGAACAAACATCCACGTTGGTGCTGAAAACGTTCACTGGGCAGAAAACGGAGCTTTCACAGGCGAAATCAGTGCTGATATGTTAGTTGAACTAGGTGTTGAATACGTTATTATCGGACACAGCGAAAGAAGACAATACTTCGGTGAAACAGACGAAACAGTTAATAAGAGAGTTAAGGCAGCTTTAGCAAAGGGCTTAAAGCCAATCATCTGTGTAGGTGAAACTCTAGAACAAAGAGAAAAGAACAGAGTTAAGAGCGTTCTAAAGAAGCAAACAATCGGTGCTTTCCAAGATATCGCTGTTGAAGATTTAGCTAACATCGTTATCGCATACGAACCAGTATGGGCTATCGGTACAGGTAAGACAGCTACAGCTCAAGACGCTAACGATACAATTAAGATCATCAGAAATCAAATCGCTAAGCTATATGACAGAAAGACAGCTAACAAGCTAAGAATCCAATATGGCGGCAGCATGAAGCCAGGTAATGCTAAAGAATTAATGGCTGAAAAGGAAATCGATGGAGGTTTAATCGGTGGTGCTTCTCTAAAGGCTGCTGATTTCGCTAAGATCGTTAAGTACTACGAGGACTAATATGAAATTTACTGGATTAATAATAATGGATGGATTCGGCATTAATGCCTATGGTCCAGCCAATGCTATTTCTCCTGAAACAGCTCCAGAAGTTTTGGATATTATTAAAAATAATCCAAGCACACAATTGCAAGCTTCTGGCATGGCTGTTGGTCTTCCAGACGGACAAATGGGAAATAGTGAAGTTGGACACTTAAATATGGGTGCCGGCAGAATAATCTATCAAGAATTAACAAGAATTACAAAGTCTATCCAAGATGGCGACTTCTTTACAAATCCTGCTTTTGTTAAAGTTATGGAATATGTAAAGGCTAACAAAAAGCAATTGCACGTAATGGGACTATTATCTGATGGTGGTGTACACTCACACTATACACATCTATTTGCTTTAATTAAAATGGCAAAAGATTTTGGTTTAGATAATATCTATGTTCATTGCTTTATGGATGGTAGAGACGTTTCTCCAACAAGTGGTATTACATATGTTCAAAAGCTTGTTGATTATACAAAGGAAATCGGCTTTGGCAAGATTGCTACAATCTCTGGAAGATTCTATGCAATGGATAGAGACAATATTTGGGATAGAGTTGAAAAGTCTTATACAGCAATGTGCGATGGTATAGGTATTGAAGAATCAGACCCAGTACAAGCTATGCAAAATTCTTATGACAAGGGAGTAACGGATGAATTTATTATTCCTACAGTTATTAAAGAAAACGGCAAGCCAGTTACAACAGTTAACGAAGGTGATGGCATTGTATTCTTCAACTTTAGACCAGATAGAGCAAGACAAATTACAAGATCATTTATCTATGAAGATTTCAAGGGTTTTGAAAGAAAGAAAGGTTTCTTAAAGCCTCACTTTGTTTCTTATACACAATACGATGTAACATTCAATGATCATCTAGATGTTGCATATAGACCTGAATCTTACAACAACACATTAGGTGAATACCTATCTAAGCTTGGTTTGAAGCAATTTAGAATCGCTGAGACACAAAAATATGCTCACGTTACATTCTTCTTCAACGGCGGCGTAGAAGCCCCAAATCCAGGCGAAGACAGAATCCTAATCGATTCACCAAAGATTGCTACATTCGATCTAATGCCAGAAATGAGCGCATACAAAGTATGCGATAAGGCATGCGAAACAATTAAGAGCGGTAAGTATGATGCTATGATCCTAAACTTCGCTAACTGCGATATGGTAGGACACACAGGTATCATTCCAGCAGCGCAAAAGGCAGTTAAGGTAACAAGCGAATGTGTTAAGAAGGTAATTGATACAATCTTATCTGTTGGCGGACAAGCTCTATTAACAGCAGACCATGGTAATGCAGATTGCATGATTGCAGAAGATGGAAGTCCATTTACTGCTCATACAACAAACCCAGTACCATTTGTTGTTATCGGTGCTGATGGTGTTAAGTCATTACAAGATGGCGGAAGACTATGTGATATTGCTCCAACTATGTTGGATATCATGGGCGTAGAAATTCCAAAGGAAATGACAGGACATTCTCTAATTAATAGATAATATTAATATGAATCATAGGGCATCCCAAACGGGGTGCCTTATTTTTTGCAAAAAAATTGGTGGCTCATAAGAACCACCAATCAATTTCTAATTGAAAGATATTATGCAGCGAATAGAACTATTCTTTGAACAGATGCTAGATAATATCCATAAGCTTCAGCTTGAACTTTAACTTCTTGTCCAACTAAAGATGTTTCTGATGTGAATGAATATGTTGTGTTAGAAATTCTAACTTCCTTTCCATCAACGATAATGCTGAATAGCTTACCATCTTCACAACCAGTAATTGTAATTGTATTTGTATATGTACCATCATCGTTCTTTACTGATGTAGCAACGATATTATCGTTGTTTAGAGCGATTTGCTTAACTGTCTTATAAGATGTCATTGTTTCCTTAGATGTTTCAATTTCCTTAGAGAATGAGCAAGCAACTAATCTTAATGAGTGATATCCTAAAGCACTTGTTTGAGATGTTAGTGGAGCAGCATACTTGCCATCAATGATTCTTAGAGTAATAACTCTTTCGCCATATTCGTTAGCTACAGATGCATGTGCATTGATGAATTCTTCAGATGTCATTGTTGTTACGATATACTTAGTTGCACCATCAACTGTTACAACATAGTAATCAGCAAATTCAACTGGAGCGAATAACATATAAACATCTCCATCATATAATGTTGCGCTCACTTGCTTTGGAGTAGATAACTTCAATGTATATGAATATTCAATAGTAGCAGGTGTTTCGCAATCTAGATATAGAGTTTGACCGCTTACTAATGTATCAGCATTTAATGTAGCGAAGTTATAGTTTCCTAAAACATAAGCTTTAATTGTATGTGTAGCAGCACCAGCGTTACGTAAATCTTGAGAGATGTCTACATAATTGTTATGAGATGCATCATATTTGATATCATCCATAACGAATTGATAAGATACATCAGCGTAGCTGTCTACCTTTGCGCAAACAGCATTAAATACGCCACCTTCTTCGCTAACCATTAAATCAACTGGTGTAGGAAGTGTTTCTAGATAAATAAGCTTTGTGCAGTTTTTAGCTGTATATGTTCCTTCTGCAGCATTGTAGATAGCTAGAAGGTTAATATCTGAATAGCTTGGGCAAGAATGTCCTTTTAGCATAGCAACTTTGCTACCACCTACAACAGCATCAAGTTTTCCGTTTGCTTGTAGTGTAGATGTTTCATCTAAAGTGAATGTATGGCCGATACCTGCGTTATAGAATACAACATTAGAATTCTTAAATACTACATTGTATCCGCCGATTTCTGCGCCGATTACAACACTGTTACATCCATCAAATTCAATTGCTGTTGTTTCGTTAGCTACAGAGAATGAGCCATTGAAGATAACTGAGTTAGCATTGAACTTTGCTATATCTACAGCAGATAATGTATAGAATTCAACATCGTTAGCAGCAACATTAACTGATCCCTTAGAAATAACAGCAGAAGCAAACTTTGTATTGTTTCCAACTACGTTAAGATTGTTAACTGTTATTAAACCTTTAGATGTATATGCGCCTTTCTTTAATGTTCCTACTTCAACAGTAGCATCTGTTGCGCCAATTGTTAATGTACCATTAACAGTTAGGTTGTGGCCTTGCATATCGATGTTACAAGCAGAACCAGTAAGATCTAAATCTCCTGAAACTACGATATCTTTTTCTAAAACGAAACGTTTTCCAGCAGCTGCTACGAAGTCTGTTTCATTATAGATGTGGATTCTACCTTGGAAGTAACAGAAATATAGAGGGAAGAACACAATTGAGAAAATAGCGATAAATGCAATAACTGAAATAACAACTATTGCAATTTTCTTATTCTTGCTCATTGGTTCTTTTAATTTTGCTGTTCTTGGAAGGTCTTGGATTGGTTGAACAGGAGCTTCAGCTGTATTGTCAATAACAATAGGAGCATCTGTTGCTTCAGGTGCTGGAGCAGGTTCTTCAACCTTTTCTTCAACTTTTTCTTCTTCTTTTACATCTTCAACCTTTGGTTGTTCTTCAACAGCTGGAGTTTCTTCTTTTACTTCTTCTGTTGTTTCAACTTTTTGTTCTTCTTCAACCTTTGGTTGTAATTCGTCTTTCTTTTCTTCGCTCATACTAATTTCCTTTTATAAAATGCTTTATTAGTTCTTCGCCAGTAGCATAATAGATATTTGATGCCTTGGCTGTTTCTTCGTTATATGTTTTTGCTACGTTATCTTTTTCATCCCAAGATCTATAGATGACATATGGAACTGGATCAGACACGTGAGTTCTTATAGCAATAGGAGTAGGGTGATCTGGTGCAACTAAGATTGTAAAATCTTCTCCCATCTTTCTTAACTCGTCTACTACATATTTTACTACAATACTATCTATTTTTTCTATTGATAATATTTTATGCTCTAAATCGCCTTGGTGTCCGCATTCATCTGGAGCTTCCATATGGATGTAAACATAATCTCTATCTTTTAGAGAATCAATAGCAGCTTTTGCCTTACCAGCAAAGTTAGTTTCATATGTTCCGCAAGCGCCTTCAACATCGATAACGTTCATCTTTGCGCCAATACCTATACCCTTTAATAAATCAACTGCAGAAATTACAGAACCTTCAATATTGTATCTTTCTTTGAAAGATTGTAGTGCAGGCTTTGTTCCTTCGCCCCATAGCCAAATACTATTAGCAGGATTTTTACCAGCCTTGATTCTTGCTTGGTTTATAGGATGATCTTTCAATAATTCATATGACTTCTTCATTAATGCTAACATTTCTTCGCCATATAAACCTTTTGGAAGATATTCTGTAATCTTCTTTGAAGAGATATCATGTGGTGGTGTATAGATTGTTCCAGTCTTTGCATGATGCTTAACAAGACAATGTCTATAGCTTACACCAGCATAGAATGCCAATGTATCTGTTCCAAGCTTTGCTTGAACATATTCGATTAATTCTTTAGCTTCTTTTGTAGAAACTTCACCAGCAGAGTAGTCAACCATTGTTTTATCTTCGTAATTTGCTTCGTCAGATAATGTTACTAAATTACAACGTGTAGCAACATCGTCATCTTTTAGATCAATGCCGATAGATAAAGCTTCAAGTGGGCTTCTACCTGTATAACAAGCTTTTGGATTGTATCCCATAACTGCAAGGTTAGCTACATCGCTACCTGGCTTTAAACCTTCTGGGACTGTTTTTACTAAACCGATTTCACCTTTTGCACATAGTGCATCGATATTTGGTTTGTTTGCGACCATAAGTGGTGTTTTGTTACCAATTTTTTCAATTGGCCAATCTGCCATACCGTCGCCTAAAATAACTACATATTTCATTTCTTGTCTTCCTCTTAATAGCATTAGTTTATTACAAACTAATTGCTAAGTCAAACCAACAAACGATGGTGACAAGTGGTGCATATGATTACGGATAATAAACTATCACTGTGGTGATATAAAATTGGCATAAACAATAGACAAGCTATCACTGTGGTGATATAATATTTGTGAACGAAAAGAGGTTGTTATGGAAAAAATTACAATTTATCATGGATCGCAAAACATTATAGAAAAGCCAACATTTGGACTAGGAAAGAAAAACAATGATTTTGGTTTAGGCTTTTATTGTACACAAAACGAAGAACTAGCAAAAGAGTGGGCGGTATCAAATTTGAAAGATGGGTTTGCAAACAAATATACATTGGATTTAGAGTATCTAAAGGTCTTAAATTTGAATTCTCCAGATTACACGATTTTGAACTGGATTGCTGTTTTACTTGAGCATCGCTTGTTTTCAATAAAGACTCCAATTGCTCGTAGAGCAAAACAATATATTATTGATAATTTTTCTATTAATGTAAATGCATATGATGTAATAATCGGATATAGAGCAGACGACTCATATTTTGACTACGCAGCTTCTTTTATAAACAACGAAATTACAGTTAATCAATTAGCTAGGGCAATGCAATTAGGTAAGCTTGGCGAACAAATAGTAATAAAATCACAATTTGCATTTTCAAAGTTAAATTTTGAAGGATTTACTTTAGCAGAGAAGAATAAATATTATTTATTAAGAAAATCTAGAGATGATACATCAAAACAACAATATTTAGATATTTTAGAAGAAGACGACGATGGTTTGAGTATAAGAGACATTACACGGGGAGATATAAAAAATGATGACTCACGCATACCAAGAAACATACTTAGTTAGTGCACAATCGGCATTAGGGGATTTGTTTGATTACGCAATAAATATTAAAAAACTAAAATCAAAAGATTTTATTAATATGTTTTTAGCCAGTTCTGTTAGCGCCCGTTTTGATAAAGGCTACTTGCTTTATATCTCCGTGAAAA
>JAEEGL014601988.1_pt1 | contig 23397 bp, 32 predicted proteins | sample 9134231 | NCBI WGS metagenome assembly JAEEGL01 (sample SAMN16246548, study PRJNA631951) | gut metagenome | biome: gut microbiome; feature: rumen; material: fiber-attached | host: Bos | place: Iran: Karaj | collected 2018-10
TAAATTTTACCAGCTGAGGATGATTTGAAAAAGGAATAAAGTGATTAGCAAAAGGACCGTGAGCCTTCTCTGCAATGTAAGCTCCAAGAGAAACAGCGGCGTTCATAGGAGTGCCTGTCATTGAGCCTGAGACATCAACTATAGCAATTCCATTCTCTTCTCTTCCATTGTAGAAATCTTTCAGATTATCCCAATACTTCTGGAGCATTAGTCTATCTGTTTCTGAAAGAATTGTTCTGCCCCAGCCACCATAACCGCAGCTATTAAAAATTCTCTCAGCAATCTCCTGTGGATAAAGAGCTTCGGCATTAACCTTAGTAGTTGCATCCTTTGCAAAAGCTTCATACTTCTTTGCAAGAATGTCTCTGCGAGCAAAGGCGTTCTTGTAAATAAGACCTGCTTTTGAAGGAATTTTTGAAAAATCAATTTTGTCCCATTCATTTGCTGACATTAAACGCTCAAGAACTTTAGTTTTTTCTCTCCCGTAAGAAAGAAGTTTTCTATATTCACGAGCGGTTATATTAAAAGCTTCACGAGTCTTTCTTGCAAGTTTCTTAGTTTCAGTTGACGAAGCATTTTCAGATTTCAACCATTTAAAAATTAATTCAGTATTATAATTATTCATAAAATCTCTCCTTATTATCTTTTTCAAGATATTTCCAATGATAGCCAAAAGCTGTTTTTCTTTTGCCTTCACAAACTTCTTTAATATGCCCGCTTTGTTTCTTATTAGAAACATCTAATGCAGCATCAATCATATAATCATATTTTTTTCCTGTTTCAACACAAATAATTGGTTGATATTTTTTATGAGATTGACTCATTTTTTGTTTCGTTTCTTCGGTGTGGGATTTTCCTAATTGACTAATTCTATTAGCCTATCCTATTTTTCTTTTAGTCTCTTCAGATCTTGGTTTCCCCCAATTAGGATTTTTATTTCCAAGATTCCTCTACCTCATTTTTTTCTTATCTTCTTCAGACCAAGTGTGATTTCTACCGCCAGCAACTAAATTAAATCCATTATTAATAGAGTTATATTTTTCTATTAATTCTTTTTCTTTTCTATTAGCCTCATCTAATGTTAAATTCTAATACAAAACTATGTGTTCAAAATTATTCCATCCATATTTTTGAATAGCATTATAAAATTTTGTACAATTTTTATAACGACGACCATTACTCCCAGACCGCTATTTTAAAGACATACATGTTTGTCCTATATAAACTCTTCCATCTAATTTGAGTCTGTGCATATAAACTAAAAATTTTTTACTATTCTATTGCATTTAAAATTTTTAATCCTTTTGCAACCTCATGCTTCATAAACTGAAACATTTCTTTTTCTAAAGGAGTATCTACAAGACAATAAAGGTCATCATATCTACCATAAATAGGAATAAGTTTATAATTTTTTCTTGCCATTTCTGGACAATTAATTGCTAACCAACGGAAAACCACTTTGAAGAAACGTCTTTCTCCTTGTCCTTCTAAAATATCACGAAGATAAAAAAGGCACTTTAAAGCCAACTCAGGATTCTCTTCGTAAGCGTTCTTGAACAAAAGAATGACATCATTATCGCTTCTCTCACGGTAACTGCCGCCCATTGCAAACATATCGAGCACCTTTGAAAGTGATGACTTATGAGTTACATCACCATTCTCAGTGAGTTTATAATTATCTTTTCTTTTCATTTCAGCTAAAACAGTATTCATATTTAAACACTCCTTTTTATAGTTAGTCCTTTATTAAAGTAAGAATATTTTCACTTACCCAATTTTCTGGAATAAAAGTTCCTAAGCTTTTTTCAGCAACCAAATCCAAAAAATCCATCATATGCTGATCCATACGGGTAGCAAGAAAATTTTCATAATCGCAAGTAGAAATATTGTTACCAAATTTGAGGTGAGCAATAGCGTCAAAAGCAACGTAAGCAAGCTTATCAAAAATTTCACCAAATTTTTCACAAGAATCTACGCCAAGAGCCTTTGAAAGATCGTTCTCTATAATTTCTACTTTTGCGCCCACCTCAACCATATCCATATAAGTATGGATACAATTCGTATAAGTACCGATACACTCTTCTTTTGTCATAAGACTAACCCTCCTTATAAATCTCTTTGTGGAGGGGAAGGTGGGATTTGAACCCACGTGGGCTTTTGCCAATGGTTTTGCAGACCATTACAATCGACCTCTCTGTCACTTCCCCATAAAAAAGAACTGACCTATCTAAATTTGTCATAAGTCAGTTCAAAAAATATATTTATATAATTTCTGAACAAGACACACTTTTGTAATAAAAACTTTCCCGCCGTTTTTTACAATTTTTATTTTGCTGTAAGTGTCTTTAATAAGAGGTTAAGCAGTGAGAATTGAACTCACAACTACAGTGCCACAAACTGTCGTTTTACCATTAAACTATGCCTAACATATAGCAGCGCGCCAAGAAGGAATTGAACCCTCAGTCTTACAGTTCGTAGCTGCATATTTTTTCCATTAAACTACTGGCGCAAATGGTGCGGATAGGGAGGCTCGAACTCCCGACCCTTTGATTAAAAGTCAAATGCTCTACCATCTGAGCTACATCCGCATTTTTACTATCTTTAACTTTCTATATATATTATAACAAAATTTTTATAAAAAATCAAAGATAGTATTTTTGAATAGGGTATTTTAATTCTTCAATGTGTCCGCCATTATCAGCAAACCATTCTTGAAAAGTTTTTCTTTCTGAACAAGGGTTATCAGGGGCTTCATAAAAAGTGAAAACAATAGAGGGTAAATCCGATAAGGAAGCTAATGCCATTGCATTGATTGCTATCTGAGTGCTTTTGTTAAGGATCTCTTTGAAAGATATTGTGTTATAATATTCTCGAAGTTTTATGAGAAAATCACATTTTTCATCTTTAGGAAGTCTTTTGTAGTGTAAGCAATCTCTGCCGCAAGGCACTCCTGATAACCGAGGGGCAAGCTCTTTTAAGCGAATGCCATTTAAAATGCCCCTTTTGTCTATATACACATAATCAGCATCTTTGCTATCGTGAAACCAAAAGGGATCTGACATACAAACAGAAACAGGAACAAGATTAGGTGTAAAGTTTCTGATTTGATAAAAATAACTTGTGTAAAATTTCATTGCTCTCTGTTTCCTTTCCTGTTATTTAAGCGTGCGAAATTTAACCAATTCACTCTACGCCACGCACAATCTGAACTTTGAGTAAATTTTTATGCAGGGGGCACTGCAATGGAGGAGAAGCACCTACGGGAATCGAACCCGCATTTGCAGATTTTCAAACTCTGTTAGATTTTTTCCCATTCTAAATCAGTATATTGATTTATTTCTTTTTTTGAAGCTGGCAAACCAACTGCCTTACACCATTTTCTAATTGCATTATCTGAAACTCCATATTGTTTTCCTATCTCCGTAAAAGGCTTATTTTTTATCATGCTCTTTAAAGCCTCTCTTTCTGGTCGCTCTATTATTTGCGCTTTTTTGTGATCACAAGATTGACATCTTATTGCATTTATTGAAATAATTGTTCCACAATCAATACAATGATTTAAATTATCTTTTTTATGATTGTCTAAAAAATTATTATTAAAAGAATAATTTTCTTTTTTTAATAAAATTGTGGTTAATTCATAATTTATTGCCCAGTTAATTGTTGAATGATTTTCTTTTGCAGAAAATCGTAAAGTTTTTGAAGTAGAACCAATTTCTTCAATAGGAATTAAATATGATTTTCCTTTATAATAGGTATAAAAATAATCTACATCATCAGCAGAATAAGTATGGGAATAATTTTTTCCTCCAGCGCCTCTTCCACAACTACGAGTGTGAAAAGTAATCGCACTTTCATCTGATTCTGCAATGCAAGATTTACATTGAATTTTTAATAACTTATTATTTACATCAGCGATAAAATCATATTTACTATCTTGTGTAATAGGTTTTGATAATACTATATTTAATTGTGTAAAAGCTAATTGACATTGAATTTCAATAGATAATCCTAAAAGCTCAGCGTCTCTCATAATTAACTTTTATCTAATTTATTTGAAAGCCTGCTGTCCTGACCATTTAGACGAAGGTGCCATATAAAGAAGCGCACATGAGATTTGAACTCATATTTTATCCTTGAGAGAGATATGTCCTTACCGTTTAGACGAGTGCGCCATGTCTTGATGAAATTATATTTCATCAAGCATTGCTGCAAGATCTGTATTGGAACATACTCCATAATTTTCATCGGAGTAGTCTTCAAAAAAGTACTGGTCATCATCGTCATAGGGGATACCGCAGAAATAGTCTTCACACTGAACCTGACAATCAAAGCTATCAAAATAATCCATAATCAGCACTCCTTTTTATTTTTCTTTTTTATCTTACATATATATTATAACAAAATTTTTATAAAAAATCAAAGAAAGATTTTTTACTTAAGTTTGCGTAGCTTCCTTTGAGCTTTTGCTATAAGCCGCCTGTTTTTCTCTGCTCCTTTTGCAGTCAAAAGAGCAATTCGATTTTCATAATAAAGTTTTGTCCTCATAAAAATCTCCTTATATTTATTTTCTGGCGGAGAGGGTGGGATTCGAACCCACGCTACAATTATTGTACTAACGCTTTAGCAAAGCGCCCCCTTATAGCCTCTTGGGTACCTCTCCATTAAGGATGGGACAGTGAGGACTCGAACCTCAAGTCATTCGGTTATGAGCCGAAAGCTTTTACCTATTAAGCTACTGTCCCAAATGTGGCGGAGGAAGAGGGATTCGAACCCCCGTAGCCTTTCGGCTAAGCGATTTTCAAGACCGCCCCAGTACGACCACTTTGGTATTCCTCCATAAAAAGCAGGTTTTAACAATTAGTAAGGTAGGAATCGAACCAACCTTTAAAGAGAATTACACTCTTAATTACCTGCTGCGACAACCATTGCCGTCATTGTTGTTTCACACATCTGTTTTACTTGAAAAATCTTTTTAGATTTTTTTGGGTTTTTGTGTGAATGGCAGCGGATGTAGGTGCTGCCCCTACGCCGAGGGAGTTTGGCAATTAGATTAAATATTTAACCAATCTTCGTCACTGAACTCTTCTATATCTTTTTTCCTACGAGGTAGCTTATATTTATCACACCATTTTCTTATTGTGTTGTCTGTTCTACCGTATTTTTTTGCAATTTCTGTAAAAGGCATTTTTCTTATCATCTCTTTTAATTTTTCTCTCTAAGGAATGTCAACAGGATGAATAAATTTATAATGACATTCTTTACATCTGGTGCTTTTTTGCCGTATTGGTTTCCCACAATCTATGCAAAAATACTTGAAATTAGCAGTAGGAATAATAGCTTCAGTTCTGCTGGTATGTTCAATAGAAACAATCTCGTAATTATAATCTGGAGCTTCTTTTTCTAAAACAAGATCTATTAAATAATCTTGCCCATAAATTGCTCCATTATGATTTTGATAATCACTTTTTGATCCTAATCGAATATTTTTTTTTCTACTATTTTCATTGCACAAATCGATAGGAATTAAATACCCTTGACTTTCCCAATTTGTATAAAAATAATCAACATCTCCAATATAAGAATGTCTTTCTCCGCTATTCCAATTTTTACTGGAAACTGATATTGAAATAATATTTGGGGTTTCAAGGTGTGCGGTTTTGCACTGAATCCTAATTAATTTTTTATCTATTTCAGCGATAAAATCATATCTACTTGAAGGATTCGTTGGCTGTGATAATGTTATCCCTCGTTTACAAAAATCTAATCGACATAAGAGTTCAGTTAATTCGCCAAGCTGATTTGTTAAATTCATTATTTAATTTCCTTACCAAAGTCCCTTGTACTACTGTTATACTAATCCGCCATAATTCAAGGCACAAATTTTTTTGGTAATTTGGTTAAAAGACAAATCCATAAAAATTTTTATTTTTGCTGTATGTGCCTTTCTTTATCTTACATATATATTATAACAAAAATTTTTTAAAAAATCAATAAAAAATTTTTTATTTAATACAGATTTCTCAAGGCCATTCTCCTAATGGCTTACCAAGCTTGCGCTCTATATCTGTACAATAATGTACTCCATTGAGTCCAGCATCTGCAAAAATTTCTTTTGCAATATCTTGATAAAGGGTGCTAATTAAACCATGAGCATCATCAAGGTTGTCATTAAAAAATTGAACAACAGTATTTTTGAATATTACATAAGTAAAATCAACCCACCAATATTCATCTGAAACAGGAGCTACACACTCTACGAAAGCGGAATTGCCCTTAAAAGCAGTTTCAAATAAATCTTTATTGGTTACAAAAGCAATGTTGCTTACTGGTCCATCTACCGCAATTTTAAGTGTAACATTGCCATACTTTACCTCTGAAGGTAAAAGTTTCAATAGTGCAGCACATTTATCGCCATTATTACAAGCGAGTGTGATAGAGGGCTATCCATACCATACTATATTACAAGCAATCTGAGGATCTCCGTCAAACAATGCCTGTACTTTGTTAATAAATGTTACCCAGGGGGGGAGCCAATTTTAATCTTGCCATAATAATTATCCTTTCTTTATATATATTATAACAAAAATTTTTTATTTTTTCAAATAAAAGATTTTTATTTTCTTAAAAAATAGATATTGAAAAATCCGCAATAAATTCTTCAAAATTTTCTTCTGCCATAGTTTGTAATTCTTGAATGGAATAATTATTTATTAATTCTTCATTTAATTCAAAAATCTAAAAGGCAATATCTTCTGATATTAATTTATTTAAAATATTAGAAAATCTTTCGTTATAAACATTAGAGTCGTAAGAAAAACCCATTATTTTTTCAAATTTATCATTAGCTTCATTGTAAATATCGCTAAAAATACAGTCATTGTTCATAATAATGTCATATGCCGCCTCTTTAGCGTCTTCTTCTGCGTCTTCCTTATCTTTTGCCTATATAACCGCAATTTTTTCTAAATCATATAATCCGCAAAATTTATATTCATATGCTCTATATACATATAAATTCATAGTTATTACCTCTTTTTATAAAATCATTGAAATAGTAGTTTTTAATAAAATATATTAAAAACTACTATTCATTTTTATTTCATATATATATTATATCATAAATTTTTTATTTTTTCAAATTTTTTTAATTTGAATTTTCTTCTTCATTCTAATTTGAATTATCTTTTTCCCAAATTATATTTTCCCCAAGATATATTTTATTAATTTCATTGGTGCCTAACATAATTTTATTAATATCATTTAAATTCATTGTTTGTCACCCACCTCTAAACATTAATTTTAATTTTCTGTTCCATCAACTTCCATTAGAGTGTGATCATCAATAGCATAAAATACTTTAGTCCCTACTGGATATAATTGGTCTCCTACTAAAGTAGAAGTATCAAAAAGAGTTGCTGCAGTTGCTGTTATAAGCCCATTACTTACAAAAAGTTTGTTATTAAGCTGATCAAAAGAAGTTGATTGTGAATTATATATATAAGGCAATCTATTTAAAGCCGTTCCAATGACAACGTTGTCATTTGCATTTTTTAAACTTTGAAGAGTTGCAAAAGGACGTGCAGTTGTCCCTGTGTTATAAGCAGCAGTCCATGCATCTAAATCGGTAAATGTAAACATTAAAATATCACAATTAAAATAAGGAGCAGAAACTCCAGACAATTTTATTTTAAGATCTATACATTCTTCGTTTTTAGCAAAACTTATAACTATATTTCCAATTCCAAATCCATCATGAATAGCTGTTGTTTGATTTCCATATATCATAGAAATTTTAAATTGACTATCACTATATCCAGTTTCAAATTTAAGTTTAAATTTATTTCTAAAGATAATAGAAGTATTATCCTCTACATCAACAATTATTTCATTATCTAAATCAGCAATTGTGGAAGCTAATCTTGAATATGAACTTACAATTGCTGATGGAATAACTTTTTTTTTGTAATTCATTTATATGCCCCTTTCTTTTTATGTAGATGGAGTAATAACTATTTCAATGTCAAGGTCAATTTCAGAACATTCAATATTATTAAAATCAAAAATCGTTTGAACTCCATCTTCAATGTATCCAAAATCAAAACCAATATAAACAACACTTCCTGATGTATTCCAATAATCAAGACAGTAATGATTAGTTGTATTCGAAGCCGTACTACTGAGCGCAACTTTTACAGGAACCCTGCTGCCCATATCTTTTAATCCAGTAATTTCAGTGGGAGCAACTAATGAAATAAAAGCATAATCTTCATTAGAACCGTACATACAATTAAAACCAGTTGAAGTTTTATAGTCAAATTCAAATCTTACTCCTTTATTTTCTATTGTTATGGGAAAATAAATTCTTTCATGTCCACCGCCGCCTACATAAGTAAGATTATTATTTCCATTATTATATACATTTGTAAACTGTGGTAGAGGAGATATATTTTTTGTCCAATTTGAAATATTTCTTCCCTATTCACTTAAAATTGGAGTTTTTATTACTTCTTCAGTAGCCTGTCCTATTTCAGCTTCATCAATATGTTGCTTCATTAAACGACGAGGAATATATCTATTTATCTGTTGAACCATAGAAGTTCCTTCGCTGCTTCCACCATCTGTAAAAATATATAATGTATTTGGATCAGGCTAAGTTAATTCATTATATTCTGCATGAGATAAATAAACAATATTTGATGGTAAATTATCTAATTTAATTTTATCAGCGGCGCTCATTAACCCATTTGTATCTTGAGTTGCGTTTGAATATGTAGTATTTGTATCTGTCCAAGGGACATTTACTGCTAAATATCCATCTGAATCAGTTACAACTGCATAAGTTTTATTTGCAGTTTCATTTAAAGAAGCTTGCTAAAGTAAGGCAGTTTCAGATTTTAATTTTGCTTTTATTGTTCCGCTTGATGTAATTGTGCCTCCCGCTAAGCCTATTCCTGTAGATATATTTGTGACAGTTCCTTCTGAAGAAGAATCGTCTATTGAATCTAATTTTATTTTATCTTCTGCACTCATTAAGCCATCTGTTGAATCAGTTGCTACCTAATAAGTAGTATCTGTAAATACGGCATTTGCTGGGACTGTTGCATTTAACATAAAACCGCTTGAAGACAACTGCCCATTCTAATTAATTATTGGAACCATTCCTTCTTCATTAGGACTTGGATCAAAAGCAGATAAAAAAGATCCATCTAAATTTTCAATTGAAATTTTGGAAGTGTATATTTTATTTCCTACATAAATCTTTTGAGTATCTGTAAGTATATAAAAAGTGTTTTCATCTTTAGTGGACAGAGCATTATATTCTGCTTGAGTTCCAAAGGAAAAATTCACATATGCATTTTTTTGAGGCATTGTTTTAATTCCCTCCTCTATAAAATCATTTTATTATATTATAAATTTTAATAAAAATTAATATAAATTGATTCTAAATTTTATAAGATTATTAATCAAAAATTTAGAATCAATTTATTCTTTTAAAATTTTAATTCAAAGATTTAATTTTCCCTTTAATATATATATTACTTGGCTCTATTTCTGTTTCTATTGACATTGTATTTGTTCCCGGCAGTACCGGCAGCGCGGGTAGGGTTACGTCGAGGTCTGTGTTTTCGATATAGGGTTCGTATGTATCATCTTCTATGTCTGCTTTTCGGATCATAGGATAGAAAGTGAGGTTGTCGCAGGTGTAACCGGATGCGACTGCAATTTGAATTTTCAACGATGTTCTTGAATCTCTCCCGTTAATCGCCACGCCGCTGCCATATTCCGCATTAGAAGCTACTCCATCACTAAGAAAGCGTATATAATATGCATCAAGACTACCACCCATCGGGCACCCAGTCAAAATATGGTTTTCTATAAAATTAAAATATGCGCTTGTATCGGCATCAGAGTTAACATTAAAAAATGCATTTTTTGTTGCCGTTCCATTGCAAGTTACACTGCCATCAGCATTAACTGTAAAAGTAACACCGTTTACAGTTTTACTCGTACCTGTATTTCGCAACAAATTCTTCCTAACCCTATGCTGTTTCTGCTTACCGTAGTCTATATACTCCGCTTCATCACCTATCGTTTTGATTGGTTCGGTGAGGTAGATGGGAGTTGTTACGGGAGCGTGGTAGGGCTCGTAAGTATCGTCTTCTATATCTGCTCTGCGTAACATCGGGTAGAAAACGTTGTTATTGCATGACAAAACATAAATGTAAAATCCATCTTTAATGACCTTCGGATTGTCACCATTTAAAACGATAGTTGCGCCATCGCCAGTATCAGCCAACACTTTTCTTTCACCATCATCGTCAAATATGCAGTACAATTTATAAGTGTTATTTGATCCGCCCTGCGGACAGCCACTTAGAATATATGCCCCTTTGTTTAAATTCACGTTCCCACCCAAGACAATTCCGACCGCATTTCCTGTACTTGATGTACCGTCGACAACCACAGATTTATTATCATTGACGGTTATGGTTAGTCCTGAACTTGTGGTTCTACTTATAGTTGTATTTTGCAGTAAATTCTTCCCCTCAACCGTTACGGGTACTTTATAGCCATAAGGTTCGTATGAACTTTCACTTAATGACACAATTGGAAAAAATGTTAAACCATCGCAATTATAATATTCCGCTATTCTAATACAAATATCAAAATCACTTGTTGCATTAATTTGCACACCATCGCCACTTTCTGTAGCAATGTTTGAATTATTTCTATCTCTGGCAACAATCCGAAATGAAGAAGAGCCCCCTTCATCGGGGCAGCCTGCAATATAGTAATTTCCGGCAGAAATAAAATCAGATATATGAATAACTGCTGTTGAATTTGCGTATCCATTAAGCGTTATTGATTTATCATCATTAACCGTTAAGTATAATTCATCTTTAACTATTCCATTAGGTACTATAATATTGCATAAATTCCCCGTCCTGTCACCTACCGATTCACCATCGACAGTGTTTCCGTAAATGAGGTAATTACTTAATGCACTATCATTATCTTCAATACTTCTATAATTTAAAGGTAATTCATCTTCAATAGCTCTTGTAGCAGTAAAAACTTTTTTATAATCAAAATTATCTTTTATATATATATTTGATGGTTGTATTGCGGTATTAACTGAAAGGGTGTTTGTTCCCTTTATAGTTGACAAAGCTGGGAGAGTTACGTCGATGTCATCCGCGCCTATCCTGTGCATTTTCTGCTCACCGTAGTCAATATACTCTGCCTCATCTCCGACCTTTTTAATCTGCTCGGGGAGGTAGATGGGAGTTGTTACGGGGGCGTGGTAGGGTTCGTAAGTAGTAGCTTCTGAGCCTTCCTCAATTTGTCCCCAAATGAAGTCCGAGGGGGTAATATCAACCTGAACGTCATCAACAACCTTCATCATAGCTATAGAAACGTTATTTGCTCCGGCTGGAACTGTGAATGATGGCGAATAAGCGCCGTTGGTTGCGTTTAAGCAAAGGTCTATGGGGTTGTCATCGTTATATGCATAGATCGTTCGTATTAACAAGTTAGTACTAATCGTATATGTTCCTGGCTCAAGGGGAACATTTTTGCTCCGAATACGGTTGGTACTACTGCCATATAATCCAGCTATAGACACATACCCTTGCTCAACAACGCCTGACCACAAATTCTTCCCCTCAACCGTCACCGCCACCTTGTATTCCCCGGCATGTTCACCGCTTTCTACCAGATCCCCCACACTCTCCCCGCCGACAGTGTTTCCGTAGATGCGATAACCAGCAAGATTTCCTCCAATAGACTTTATACTAATGGGTAGCTCGCCTTCTGCTTCAGTATCGCCAATTCGTGAATAAACATAGTCTATATCCTGCTCATCGCTATTTTTTATTTGTTCAATTTCTTTTTCTGTATTGTTTATAATTGCTTTAATTGCCATTTTAGTCCACTCCTTTATACATCTGTAATAAAATAATAAGGGGCGGTTTTGGTTTCTAAGGCTTCATACTCTGCGGCAGTTAAAGTAACTATATCTGATTTAGGTAAATAATCTGAAATTGTGATACCATCTAATTTAGTTTTATCAGTTGATGACATTAATCCATCTGTGTTTTGTGTAACTACATTGTAAGTTGTATCTGTAAAAACTGCATTAGAAGGTACAGATTTTCCAAGAGTAAAACCTGTTGACTATAAATTTCCATCAGAAGTAAATTTAGGTATCTATCCAGCAGTTCTTGCATATTTTTGAATAAATTCAGCAGATTTTTCCCAACGGGAAAAATTATTATCAAAAGAATCATTATATATTTTAGTTAACCAATCTCTTTCATATGTTTGTTTTATGTATTCAAAATAATACTAAAAAATTTGTTTGCCAGAAACTATCTTATTATCAATTTCATCGTTGCTAACATCATAATCAAAATTAATACCTTCATTAAACTATTTAACCTATAAATAAATACCATTATATTCTGTTACATTAGAACTGGCAGGATAATTAACAATAGGTAAATTAGGTAGGGGTGGAATCCAATAAAAACCTCTTGTTGTAATTTTATTTAAATCAATTTTATTATCTGTTGTCCAATTTCTTGCGGTTGCCTACTATAATGTTAAATATAAAATTGGATTAGAATTTTTCCATGCTCCATCTCCACTTAAATAATAATTTTGTTGTGTTGCGGTCGGAGCAGGTACCAATCCAGATGTTCCATTTGCGTTATTAGTAGCTCCTGTCATAGTTGTATAAGTTGTATCTGTAAAAATAGCGTCTGATGGAACAGTTTTATTAAGTTCAAAACCACTTGAGGTTAATTTTCCTTCAGAATTAAATTTAGGAACTTTATTATTAGCTCCTGTAACTACTGGAATATAGCTACTTAAATCAATATCTGTATTACCAATTTTTTCATAAGTATTATTAGTCCATATATATTCATCATAAGCATCATTTAAACCATGATTATGGCTTACTAAATAGATTGTCCCTTTTATTCCAGTGATAGGTAAAGTTGATACAATTTGATAATCAATAGAAGTAATATCTCCAAGTATTTCTGCAATATCTCTTGAAGTTATGCCAACTGTTTTTTCATACCAAGCTTTGTTGTATAATACATAAGTAGTCCCAGTATCAACTGCAAATGCCTCAGATCCATCTATTGCATTAGTAATTAAGGCTAATTTACTAAAATCTGTAGACTAAAAGGTATATTTTCTAAATCTTTTATATCCTTCTTCCACATATCCCAGCTCTTTAGTACCAACAAAATTCATTGTGATACTACCAAAATCTGGAACGTCCATTTGTGAATTAAAAGACATACCCATATAAATATACATTTATTTTTCCTCCTTTAATAATTTTTTAATTTTTTATAATCCATTGATTATTACACAGTGTATATGTTTCATTCATATCTACCACAAAAGCATTAGAACCATCTAAAGCATTTGTAATATTATTTAATTTTGAAATATCTTTAGATAATAATATATATTGTCTAAATCTTTTTCCATCTGCTTTTATATGCCCTGTTGTAGAAAGTCCTACATAATACATTTTTATATCTCCAATTTTTTCAGTTGCCTATTGAGGAGATTGAAAAGTCATATCTAAAGCCATATACATAAAAAGAACCTCCCTTAAAATAAATCTTTTCTATTTTATATAGAAAAAGTAGCTATATATTTTTTCAGTTTTGCCCAATAAAGAAAATTTAAATATAAAAAATCCAAAACCAACTTGCAAATCAAAAAGGCGAGCATAAACCGCCCGCCCAGCTTATTTCTTCTTTTTACCATTCCATATCATTAATCCGCATTGAATTATACCTACAATAAGAATAGCAAAAGAAAAGTTTCCTTTCAACATTTCTTCATATATAACCGTTAAAAAATTCATTTATTAGCCCTTTCATAAAAAGAAGGAGTTTGTTATAAATTACTCTATAACAAACTCCTTGATTGCCATATAAATATCATTGTCATCTTCTGTCTCACAAACAAGATTGTCAAACTCAAGAGCATGCAACACACCTATAACAGATTTTGCGTTAACTCTCAATCCATTTCCATCAGTAATAGTAATTGGCTGCTTAAGTGCGGTTGTGATATTAACAAACTTATTTACATCTGAAACAGTATCAAGTCTTATTCTTACTCTCACTTTTTTTCACCTCTTTTAGAAAAATAAAAAATGATTGATGAGGTAATCACTCCTCTAATAACAAGCGTTCAATCAACACTCGGATACTCTTCTGGCAGTACTCATACCTGTGCCCTTTCGTGGCGCCCACGTCAATCTTTTTAGGAACCCATAAATTGATTAGATTTAATTGTCCTATGGCTTGAAAGTATTCCCAACGTCGGAGTAGAGGGATTCGAACCCCCGACTTCAGCATCCAGTAAAAAATACTCTTACAATTCAGGAAACTCCTTGTATCTCCAATTTAATTGATATGCCATTTTATTTTTCATAATACACTCCTTAATATATCTTATTTGTCTTTCATTATATTGTTGTTCTAATTCCTGTTGTGACCATAAATGTTCAATATTATCATCACCCCAAGAAATAAAACGATTATCTTTATATTTACTAATTGGTTTATTTTCTATAATGGCTAATAAAACATTATCTAAAAGATAATCTGCTGCAATAGACATTGTTTCTTGTATTCCTTTTTTAGGAGGTTTTATACGTAGATATTTTTCAGTTGAAACTTCTGTTATAGGAATAAGAAAACCATAATTTTTCCAACTGGTATAAAAATAATCAATTTCTTCCTCAGTGTATAAATATCTTGTTGTTTTTTGAGTATTTGTAGTGCTTCTGGTTGTAGATATTCTTAATGTACCATCTTCACTATGGTAAGCAGCAGATTTACATTGAATACGATACAAATGATTATTTATATCAACTACAACATCATATCGACAAGAACCACTGAAAGGAATACTGCAATAATAACCTCGTTTTTGAAAGTCTAAGATACATTGGAGTTCATTAACATCTCCGCGGATAAGTGTTTCATCCATAGCAATTATTAAATTGTATTAAAGTTTTTTTACCAAATGCCGCGCCCTACCAACTGAGCTATACCCCGAAATTTTAGCACGCCAAGAAGGATTTGAACCCTCGACAACACAGATTAGAAATCTGTTGCTCTGTCCACTGAGCTACTGGCGCATATATATTTAATTACCTCATTGGCTACTCAACACAAAACACTATTAGCAAGTTGGTCTTTGTTGCCACTCAGAACTTCTGCTCTGAACCTCACCACGCCTTGCCTTTGAGGTAATTTTTACATTTATTGGCGGCTACATATATTTCCATCCTCTCCCACTACCTTGCCGCCACAAAGAACCGATTTGCTTACTTCAATTAAACTAATAGCTTATTAGTTTAATCACTGCATTGGAATCTCCTCCTAATATTAGTATCCTAATATCCACTAATTGTTTAATTAGCCCAATGGAATCAATCCTCTCTTTCAATTCTTTGATATATACCAGTGCGGATTTTCAACTTGACTTCTCTTCCAAACCAAGAGATATATTTTTCACTGGCTCAAATATGTAAACTTAAAGCTTTAAGATATACCCATTTCTTTCATGCAGTCGAAAACTTCTTTATCTGCCGCAACCTTATCTTCTTCAGCTTTGCGTAGATAAGCAGTAGCTCTTTCAAAAGCTGCATTAGCTTTATTAAATGCGGCAGCCGCCTCATTATACTTGGCTCTTGCTCTCTTTACTCTCTTGTCAGCAATCTTAGCATCGCATCTTAGTGTTGCAAGTTTAATGCCTGTCGCCTCATCGAAATTATCATTAGGGCTACATTTTGCAACTCCGCGAACTGTTTTGCCTGCATAAGTTGAAACTATAACTATCTTACCCTTGCCATCTGAATACTTTCGATACCTATTACTCATAATTGTAACTCCTTTTGTTTTTTTATTTTTTTAATATGGTGCAAAAGGTGTGACTCGAACACACGGTCTCGCCCTTATCAGGGGCGTGCTTTAACCTACTAAGCTACTCTTGCATATTTACCAGAGAAACGCATTTCTCTGGTTGGCTATGAGTTACACAAACTTCATAGCACGATCACTGCAAAGCACTGGAATCTACGCTGACAGCAGCTCTTCCGTCGACATTGCTTCTTACAGTTGAGAAGACGCATCCTCTCAACCTGTGACAGCTATAAGATGACGCATCATCTTTCAAGCCTTATGTCACATTCACAAGATTTTTTACAGAAATCTCAAAAACTGATTGGCTCCCACAGCTGGGCTTGAACCAGCGACCCAGTGGTTGTTTCAACAATGCTTAATTCAATGTTTTAAGCACCTCCTCTACCAAGTAATCTTCAGCAAATGATATTCCTTTTTTTTGACCATTTTTTGGAAGATTGAATCTTAATGTTTTTTCAGTAGAGGTTTCTTCAACTGGAACCATATAACATTTTCCCTTAAAAAAAGTTGCAAAATAATCAATTTCATCTTTGGTGTATCTTGCGTGTTGAATTTTTCCTCCTACTTTAGTATTACTTCTGCAAGAAAACTTAATTCCATTTTCTTCTTCATCTATGTAGCGAGAAGTTTTAACTTGAATTTTCAATAACTTACCTTTTATATCCCAAATTTGATCATATCTTTCTCTATCCCCAAAAGGAATAGAAACTTGATAACCTAATTTAGTAATATAAGTTAATACTTCAAGTTCTGTAACATTTCCTTTTTGCTTACTATCCATAATGTTATATTGATTAAGTTTGATGAAACAGCCACTTGCTCTACCTACTGAGCTATGTGGGAATATATCTTATATAACGACAAATTATTTCTTACACAGCTATCTTTAACTTGATAATTTTATTATCTAAGTAATAGCTCCACTCCACAATTCCCCTCAGAAACAATATATCGTAGATAATGTAGTAAACCTAAGTCTACATAATATATGTAATCTCCATTATCAAAGATTATAAAAGCGGTTCTAACGGGATTTGAACCCGTGTCTTCGCAGTGATTGCTCAAATTGAGTTATGACCTCAAATTTTAGTCCATTCTTCATCAGAATATTTTTTTATCTATGACTTTTTAGAGGGTAAATTAAATTTGATACACCATTTTCTAATAGTATTATCACTACATTTAAATTTCTAACCAATAGAAACAAAACTCATTGTACGAATCATATTTTTTAACTACTCTCTTGTGATAGGCATTTTCTCAAGTGGGATAGTTTGATAAATAGATTGACACGCTTTACATCGAATAGATTTATAACTGATTTCTTTTCCACAATCTTTACAATAATATTTTTTAGCAAAAATTTTTCTTTGTGGATTTTTAGCTCCAGTTGTTTCCAATTGTTGATTACAATTAGGACAAACCCATCGTAAATTATTTAATCTATCATCATTATTAATCCCATTAATGTGGTCAAGAATTAACGTTAATTCTTTTCCCTGCCAAAAAGGTTCTAACCCACAAATAGAGCATTTATAAGAAATATAATTTTTTTTAAGAAAAAGTCTTCGTAAAGTGGCTTGACTTGCGGTAGAGTTTTGAATAAATGTATTTTCTTCTGTCCTTTTTTGTATCATTTTTGTTGATGAAAAATGAGTTGTATCATAGCTTATCAATTTTTCTTTTAATTTTTTTATAGTGTCTCCTGATGGAGAATTACTATAACCAATTTTTCTTGCAAAATCTTTAAAAGAAACTGAATGTTTCACAATAGTTGCAATTTCTTCTTTAGAATATTTTTCAAAATAACCCATAAAGTCACTCCTTTCTATATATTATAAAAAGAAGTTCAATTTTCTGAATTCAAATTGACCAAAGTTTTTTCAATTAAACTATTTGAACCAGTGCGATGTCCTAACCTAACTGAACGATAGAACCATTTAAAAGAGGGAAAAGGAATCGAACCTTTATGCTTGAACTAAATCAAGACTCTTCTCAATAATACTTACACAACTTATAAGTATTAAAGGATTGCTTACCCATTTGCATATCCCTCTATATAAAATATGTAAAGAGAGAAGTAAAAAGAAGAAATCTTTTCAGAGCAAAGATTAGAGGTAAAAAACTCTTCTCATCATATAGTTTTTTATTTCTTGATGAAGCTCTATGTTAAGGGTAGAGTCTTCTCACAGCTCATTAGTCTCGGTGGTTAAATGAGTTCCCCTTATGTGAGTCTTGGTGGTGCTGCAAGGTAGAATCGAACTACCGACGCTGGGATTTTGGTCATAAATGTTAGAATTGAACTAACTATGAAATAAAAGATTCATATGTAACATTGAAATTTTTATTAAGATAATGAAATTCTCTATGACAATTCGCACATAATAAATCACATTTACTTAATTCGTTAAAAAACTTTTCTAAATTGTATCCTTTTGAAAAATCAGATAATTCTCCTTCTTTTTCATTTGGATTTTTATGATGAAAATCTAATACATAAATTCGATTTTCTCCACATTTTTTACAACAACCACCAAGTTTTTTAACTCCAATTTCTTTTGACTTACGACGAAGAGAAGTTATAACCACTGCTCGTGAAGCTCCTTGAGGGCTACAGTCAAAACAATATTTTCTTTTTTCTCCGTGAAGAATAGTTTCAAACTATTTTTCACATAATGCACATTTCTTTTTCATTTCATAATACCCCTTGTATATTTATGTCAGTCCCACGCTCTTCCAACTGAGCTATCGCAGCATTTCCTTTTTTCTTTATCTTACATATATATTATAACAAAAATTTTTTATTTTTTCAAGTGGGTGCTTCTTATTCAATAGCAAGGAAAGAAAGATCAGCTTTTATGCCATACTGTCTATACAGTTCATCTTCCATCTCTTCTATCTCATTCCAAGTGTAGTAATCTCCAACATAAGGTATCTTACCATGTGCTATGTCTTTAATTATCTGAGCTTTTTCCATCTCATGGTTATACCAACCACTTTTGATTGCCGCGTTCATCTCAAACATTTTTATCCTCCTTTACAATATTAGCAAAGAAATCCTCATCTTCAATGAAGAAGAGTGCTGGAGAATCAACTTTTTTGTTTATATTGCAAACAAGCTGACCAAATCTCCAATCTGGATATTCTTTCCAAATGGTGCGGAGAACATCAATGTATTTGTCTATTCTTGCGGGGTCTCTCATAAATTCACAACCTTTCCTTAACTTTCTATATATATTATAACAAAAATTTTATAAAAAATCAAAGGAAGTTTTTTAGTACGGGAAAAGGGACTCGAACCCTTACACCTTTCGGGGGTAGTTTTTGAAACTACTGCGTTTACCAATTTCGCCATTCCCGCATATAAATGACCGCATATTAAGTAATAATATTTCCTTTACTTTACACTTGACACTATTGATAAGTTGGTCAATGTAGCCACCCACGCCACTTGCCTTAATTCCATATTATTACTTAATTCGTCATAATTATTCTAAATTATTTCAACAGCTTTCTAATGTGTAATCATTAGTAAAATTCTTTAGAATAATTGAGCAAACCGCTGATCTGTTGTCCTAATTACAATTCCCTGATTTAACGTATCAGTAGACAACATAACGTCACATTTTTACCTGATAGGTGTCAGTACCGAACAAGTATATATCATTTCAACTTGAACAGGGCAGACAAAACCCTTAAAAATGTAATTGCTATTAAGAGCCTTCAGCCATAGGAGCAGCTCTCACGCTCACACTCTAACGAGGATTTTGAGTTAAGCCTCGACCCCGCCTATATTCGTAACAATAGCAATAAATTTTATGATAACATTCAGTCGAATCCAGCTCTACCACGAGGAGGCGTTATCATTAGAGCCAATTTAATAAGTGGAAGATAAAAGAATTGAACTTTTATCTATTGCCTGCTGCAATCGTTCTACCATTGAACCAATCTTCCAAAAAGCGGAACCAGAGCGTACCCCAGCTCCTTAAAAACCAAAAGGTTTTTATGCTCCATAATCTTACATTTCTTGCAAGCAGGCTGTAAGCACCTGCGTCTTAACCTCTTTTTTGACGTCAAAAGAGCTTCCTTGACTTGGCAGCGATAAAATGACGTATGAAGAAATCTTTTATTTCATGTTGAAACCAGTGAGCATCCATAACGCATCTCAAAAGTCAACAAGTATGTTAAGGTCATATACTTGTAATACCTTTGGTGCGGAAGGTGGGACTCGAACCCACAAGCTCAAAAGAGCATCTGCTTCTAAGGCAGACGTGTCTACCATTTCACCACTTCCGCATAAAGCTTGCAATAGGACTCGAACCTATAATAAGAGGAGCGACCTCTCACCCTCTGCTAATGCGGGGCGCGTTTAACCGATTTCGCCATACAAGCTATTTTGTTGAAGATATATCTTTAACTGCTCAAGTTTAACGACATTAGCAAGGTCAATTTAACAAGACGATAATAATATTTTTCTTTTCTTTTGATTAAGAATTAAGAGAAAAATACTATAAGAAAAAGAACTCCTTTCTATAAATAGAGGATTTAGAGGTTAAATCCGAATAACCAATTTCTTGTTAAATGTAAAAGATTTGCTGAAATCGTCTTTATTTTTTGTTCTTTCTTTATCTTACATATATATTATAACAAAAATTTTATAAAAAATCAAAAAATTAATTAATATTATTTAAAATTTTTATTATATCTTTTCTATATAGCCGTTTAACTGGTTTTATCTGATTAGTAACGCATTTAATTCCTCCATCAGTTTTTATCTTGTCCCCAACTTCACATTCGTAAATAGCAATGTCTTTGTCAATTTCGCCTGAGTAGTAGTTAAAGATTGAAAAAAGATTGTCACAAAAATGATATCCTCGTTCGCAGATTGCGATATCATCAAGAGTTTCTGACCATTCATATTCTTTGTATTCGTATCCACGACATTTCAGTTTACCTGCTAAAAAATCAAAGGCTTTGTAATTTGCTTTTTTTGTTTTGAGATTTTTGTTGCCGTAAAATGCATAATTGCCAATCCTTATTACACTATCAGGGATGGTTATACTTTTAAGGTTTCTGCAAGAGCTGAATGCGTCATTTCCAATACTTATTACACTATCAGGGATGATTATACTTTTAAGACTGGTGCAGTAATAAAATGCCCAATCACCAATACTCGTCACGCTATCAGGGATGATTATGCTTGTCAGACTAGTGCAGTAGGAAAATGCTTCATAGCCAATATTCGTTACGTTGTTTCCGATAGTTACCCTTGTCAGACTAGTGCAGTCTTGAAATGCATGATTGCTAATACTCGTCACGCTGTCAGGGATAGTTATGCTTGCAAGGCTCGTGCAACCGTAAAATGCCCAATCACCAATGCTTGTTACCCCATAAGGGATAACAACACTTGTTATACCTTCCTCTTCGGTATAATTTATTAATATACCATTTTTGATTTCAAACATAAAAACACCCTTTCAGTCAGTTAAGAATATTCTTATTTATAACAGAAGCATAGAGATTTGAACTCTAATTGTCGGTTTTGGAGACCGATATGTTACCATTACATTATACTTCTATATATTGGGTGTCAATTCTACGACACCCTTTGTTTTTCTGGTATTCTTTATTTCTTTATCTTACATATATATTATAACAAAAATTTCATAAAAAATCAAAAAGTATTTTTGTTACCAATCTACATAAACATCTAATATATATGAAAGACAACCACAATCATAGACTTTTCCCATTTTTCCAAAGGGGGTATCTACAACAGTTCCCTTATCAAGAGAACTTGATGCTAAACAGATATAATCATTTTCATCACATACGTAACCATTATAATCGACATAACGACCAGGAATAATTAAATCTTCCCCTGGCATAGCTTGTTGACTATAAAAAGTCCAAGACCAACCACCCCAGTCAATTATTCCCATATTTTGGAAATCTTCAGAAGTATACAAAGCATTTGAATCATAAACATATTCTTCATAATCATATGAAAAATCTTCTTCTATGTATTCTTCTACGACATCCTCTTCTTCATTTTCAATAGAAAAGTTAGAATAGATTTCTTCTGCATAACTTTCTTCTATTTCATAACTTTCTTCCGTTTCATTAGATTGTTCAGACTCTTCTGCGACAATTTTTTCCTCTGTAGAAGTTTTTAATTCATCCTTTTTCTTTTTTTCTTCTGCATTAGAACTTTCTTTTGCACCAGAGTTTTCTTTTATATTATTAGAATTTTCTTTTATATTAAAAACATCTGATGTAAGAGGGTCAAAAATAGGCGGCGCAGATAGTAAACTCTGTTCATTAGGATTTACCGACTTCGCCGTTGATTCTTCTTTAGAATTAATAATGGATGTTTCATTCTTTTGAGGGGTCTTTTCACTTGTGGAGCCATTACAACCTGTAAATATGCATAGTAAAAATAAAATTCCACATAAGACCTTGATTAGTAATTTCTTCATTTTTTTATTCTCCTTTTCATAACACGAATACCAGAAAAGGATTGTGAAAACTTGAAATAGTTTTCAAGGTATAAGTAAACATAGTTTACTTGAGTGCACCATGTAGGACTCGAACCTACACTCGACTGATTAAGAGTCAGCTGCTTTACCTTGTTAAGCTAATAGTGCATATATTTGGTGGGAGTAGAGGGTATCGAACCCACTCGAATCCTTAGATGCGGGTTTTACAGACCCGCCCATCTCCTTAATGGTTTACACTCCCATATTTAGCTGGAGTAGATGACGAGATTTGCACTCGCAACGTCTGCTTGGAAGGCAGAAATGTTACTCTTACACCACACCTACATATGCGATGGGGAAATTCCCCATCATTAAGGGTGAACCAGGGTTATGGCTAACCAGCTCAGAATATAAATTATAACAATAGAAGCTGATCCCTGCGTGCGAGAGAGATAAGAAACCTTACAGCATATTGTCATATAAAACCGCACACTTTCTTGATGACACCCGCAGGCACGGTAATTAAACCGTTCAGAGTTTTAAGTCTGTCAAGCCAGACCTCCGCACAATAGAAAGTCTATCTTTCATATCTACTTTGAAGCCAAGCTTCTTATATAATAAGAAGAGTTTCTGTATTACGGACAGTTTCTTTTTTATCTTGGCGGCGAGGGTTCTCGCCATCTCACTTGCCAAGTCAAGCTATCTGTTTAGGATTACAGCAAACCGTAGTGGGGGAAAAGGGATTCGAACCCTCACGCCTTTTTAGGGGCTACGGATTTTCCTACTACTCTATGTTACCATAACCATCTCTAAAGATGTTGTAGTCTGGACTATGTCTTTACCATATCATTTCTGATTTAGGTAGGTGGTATATAGTCTCTACGCATTTATCTTAAAATTAAGAAATATTTTTTCCTCGGTAATTATCTGTTAAAGCGTGACAA
>JAEEGL013234543.1_pt1 | contig 23396 bp, 19 predicted proteins | sample 9134231 | NCBI WGS metagenome assembly JAEEGL01 (sample SAMN16246548, study PRJNA631951) | gut metagenome | biome: gut microbiome; feature: rumen; material: fiber-attached | host: Bos | place: Iran: Karaj | collected 2018-10
CACTTTCCTTGATACTCCCGGTCACGAAGCTTTCACTGCCATGCGTGCCCGTGGTGCCCAGGTCACCGATATTGCCATTATCATTGTGGCTGCCGACGACTCCGTGATGCCCACCACCAAGGAGGCCATCGCCCATGCTCAGGCCGTCAACGTGCCGATGGTGTCTGCCATCAACAAGATTGACAAGCCCGGCGCTAACCATGAGAAGATTGGCGAAGACCTGGCTAACATGAACCTTCTGGTGGAGGACTGGGGCGGCAAGTACCAGTGTCAGGAAATCAGTGCCAAGAAGGGCATCGGCGTCGAAGACCTCCTGGAGAAGGTGCTCCTCGAGGCGGAGATGCTCGACCTGAAGGCCAACCCCAACCGCAAGGCCACGGGCAGCATCATCGAGAGCTCGCTCGACAAGGGCCGCGGCTATGTCTCCACCGTGCTCGTCAGCAATGGCACGCTGAAGGTGGGCGACGTGGTCATCGCCGGCTCCAGCCACGGAAGAATCAAGGCTATGTTCAACGAGCGCAACGAGCGCATACAGGAGGCCAAGCCCGCACAGCCGGCCATCATCCTGGGCCTGAACGGTGCACCTACCGCCGGCGACGCCTTCAACGTGATGGATACCGAGCAGGAGGCCCGCGAGATTGCCAACAAGCGCGAGCAGCTGCAGCGTGAGCAGGGGCTGCGCACCCAGCGCACCATCGGTCTCGACGACATCAGCCACCGTATCGCTCTCGGCGAGTTCCACGAGCTCAACATCGTGGTCAAGGGCGACACCGACGGCTCTATCGAGGCACTCAGCGACTCGTTCATCAAGCTCTCTACCGAGAAGGTGCAGGTCAACGTCATCGCCAAGGCTGTGGGCCAGATTTCGGAGAACGACGTCATGCTGGCATCGGCATCGAAGGCCGTCATCATCGGCTTCCAGGTGCGACCCTCGTCGGCTGCCCGCAAGCTGGCCGACAGCGAGGGTGTGGAAATCAACACCTACTCCATCATCTACGACGCCATCGAGGATGTGCACTCCACCATGGAGGGCATGCTCGACAAGGTCATCAAGGAGGAGGTCACCGCCCAGGTGGAGGTGCGCGAGGTATTCAAGATCTCGAAGATCGGCACCGTGGCCGGCGCCATGGTCACCGAAGGCAAGGTGCACCGCACGGACAAGGCCCGCCTCATCCGCGACGGCATCGTCATCTTCTCCGGAGCCATCAATGCGCTGAAGCGCTATAAGGACGACGTGAAGGAGGTGGCCACCAACTTCGAGTGCGGCATCTCGCTGGTCAACTTCAACGACATCCAGGTGGGCGACACCATCGAGACCTACCAGGAGATTGAGGTACAGCAGAAGCTGTAGTCCTTATGCAACCGCTGAACAACAACTTGGTATGATTCTTGAAACACAGAGCACGCTGAGTTTGCCGCCACTGACTCCAGTGTCCTTCGTGTGGAGAAAAGTACCACGTTGTTGAGTCTGCTTCGCAGAGACATTCTCCCGTTCGTTCAAATCTTTCAAATTCCCTTTTGTCTGATTTGACTGACCCATCCGCTTCGGCTACGGAAGATAAAGGCTGCGCGAGGCATCGTCTTCCTCTGCGGCAGGGACGGCATTAGAGAAGTGAGCGGCAGCGACTTGCCCGCCGCCGTCCTGTACTATGGACCTTCAGGGACGCCCCGTCGACGGCAGACAGGTGAAAAAGGAATCTACATCACCGGCAACCGCAAGGTGACGGTAAACTCACACAAATAATACCCTCAACAAGTGGAAAACAAGGCAGGCGGTCAAGGCACCACCGACAATGAGCTGGTACGGAGCATAGCCGAGCAGAAATACGAGTTCGGCTTCACCACCGACGTACATACTGAAATCATCGAGAAAGGACTCGACGAGCATATCGTCCGCCTCATCTCTGCCAAGAAGGGAGAGCCAGACTGGATGCTCCACTTCCGCCTGCGTGCCTTCCGCCACTGGCAGCAGCTCTCAGCCCCCACATGGGGCCATGTCCATGTGCCCCCGGTCGACTACCAGGCCATCAGCTACTATGCCGACCCCACGGTCAGGAAGTCTGCCCCCTCCAGTTCTCCCGAAGGTGCTGCCTCCGGCGAGCAGCCGAAGATTGACCCTGAGCTGGAGAAGACCTTCAACAAGCTGGGCATCCCCCTTGAGGAGCGCCTCGCCCTGAGCGGCAACACCGCCGTCGACGCCATCATGGACTCCGTCTCCGTGAAGACCACCTTCAAGGAGAAGCTCCGCGAGAAGGGCGTCATCCTCCGCTCCATCGGCGCGGCCGTCAAGGAGCACGGTGACCTGGTGCGCCAGTATCTGGGCACCGTCGTACCTTACCGTGACAATTTCTACGCCGCTCTCAACAGCGCCGTCTTTAGCGACGGCTCCTTCGTCTATATCCCCCGTGGGGTGCGCTGCCCCATGGAGCTGAGCAGCTATTTCCGCATCAACGCCCGCAACACCGGGCAGTTCGAGCGCACTCTCATCATTGCCGACGACGACAGCTACGTCTCCTACCTCGAGGGCTGCACTGCCCCCATGCGCGACGAGAATCAGCTCCACGCCGCCGTCGTCGAGATTGTAGTTATGAACCGAGCCGAGGTGAAATACTCCACCGTGCAGAACTGGTACCCCGGCGACGAACAGGGAAAAGGCGGAGTCCTGAATCTTGTGACCAAACGGGGCGACTTACGCGGCGTGAATTCTAAGCTCTCTTGGACACAAGTGGAAACAGGCTCCGCCATTACCTGGAAATATCCCTCCTGCATTCTTCGTGGCGACAACTCGCAGGCTGAGTTCTATTCCGTCGCCGTGACGAACAACTACCAGGAGGCCGACACCGGCACGAAGATGATACACCTGGGCCGCAACACTAAGTCGACCATCATCTCCAAGGGCATCAGCGCCGGGCACTCGCAGAACAGCTACCGAGGACTCGTACGCGCCGCCGCCACTGCCGATGGCGCCCGCAACTACTCCTCGTGCGACTCCCTCCTGCTGGGCAGTCACTGCGGCGCACACACCTTCCCCTACATGGATGTGCACACCCCCACCGCCATCGTAGAGCACGAGGCCACCACCTCGAAAATCTCCGAAGACCAGCTCTTCTACTGCAACCAGCGCGGCATACCCACCGAGCAGGCTGTAGGGCTCATTGTCAACGGCTACGCCAAGGAGGTGCTCCAGAAGCTCCCCATGGAGTTCGCTGTCGAGGCCCAGAAGCTGCTCAGCGTCTCGCTGGAGGGGACCGTAGGCTAGCCTGAGCCTTGAGTCCCCCTGAGTTCTTTGCTGTTTCCACAAGTAATGATATAGCAACGGACCTGTTGTGCGCAGCCGCTCCCTTCCCATGCATGGGAAGGGAGCGGCTACCGTCGGAAAAGAAACCGAATGGGGCTGCGCACAACAGGTCGACAGCTAAATCATTACCATTATTTTTCGAGAATTCTGGTGGTTATTTGAATAAAAAGTTGTATCTTTGCCCCATCATTGCGAAACGACACGCTGGCGATAAAAAGCGCTGGCGAAACTTGAATGAACGAACTGTTGAAGCGGATAGTGATAGCCGTCATGTTGAGTCTGGCTATGGTTGCATGCGACAAGGAGCGGGTAGGGGAGTGCGCGATTGTCAAGACCTCGCCCTCCTCATTCGACTATCGGACGAAGCACCTGTCGGGCACCATCCGGCTGGCAGCTGTGGATTCTACGTGGGAAATACGCCACTACCGTGGCAACGAACTGCTTGACGTGTGGCAGCTGCGCGACCCTGTCTACCGGTTCGACTGTGGCGACCTGACCGGCGACAGCATCCCGGAGATAGTGGTAGGCGTGACCCGTGCCACACGCTATAGGAAGGAGTTGGGCCGTCGGCTGTTCATCTTCAAGCTCTACAAAGGCCGGAAGATACGCCCCCTGTGGCTCGGCTCACGGTTAGGACTGCCGCTCATCGACTTCAAGGTGGAACGCGATGTTGTGCCAGCGGTCATACACACCTGGGAACGTGACACCGACGGGACCACCGTAGAGGTGATTTACCGGCAGCAGGGATTCGGATTAAAGTATCAAAACAACCTATAAAACTTTGTATCTATGAAAAAGGGTTTATTCTTTTTATCAGTGTTGCTCTTGCTGGCAGCATGTAAGAACACAGGCAGCAAGCCGGGTGCAGACCCCCTCGCCAACGAGGAGCTGGCCGAGTTTCAGGAGTTCAGTCCTCATTCGTTCCTCTTGACGCAGGACTCTCTGCCCGACAAGATAGACCTGAACGTGGACATCCAGGACATGACCTACCAGGAACTCCGTCTGCTGAAAGACTATCTCTATGCTACTAAGGGTGTCTGGTTTCTGGAAGCAGAGGTCAACGCCTTCTTCTGCAACAAGTGCAGCTGGTATTACACCCGTTGCTACGACTATCTGGAGACGCACGAATGGGAAGCGAACACCGACATCAGCAAGGTGAAGCTGACGGACGAAGAAAAGACATTCGTAGACAAGATCGACGCCCGCATGGCAGAGATGGAGAAGAACCGCAACCTGGAGCGCGGCGGGCTGAAATTGCTTAATCCTTCCCTGACGGTGAATATGTTCGTACTCGACGAGTTCGACAAGCAGTTCTTTGCCAAGCTGAACCAGCACAATTTCGTCATCACGCCCACCGACAACCAGCAGCTGTTCAACATCTACGAGCAGAACGACTACGACCGCATACCCAGCTACATCACTACCGATGTCTATCTGCAGGCCTTCCACATGTATTTCAGCTATGTGCTGAAGATGGTGGAGCGCAGAGAGTTTGTCGACCGCCTGCACCAGGTGTGCCAGAAGATGAACCAGCGGGCGATGCAGGTGGCCGGACAGACCGCCAACCCAGAAATCAGGGACATGGCAGAATACAACGCGGCATTCTTTGCCATCGGCGACCGTCTGCTCACCGGCAGCAAGGCCCTTGCCGTACCGGAAAGCTATCGGTCGAAGGTGGAGGGAGAGCTAGCCAACATCGAAGCCCTGCAGATGACGCTCTCGCCAATGATGGCCTACAGAGCGCAGAACTTCGCTTACGACCTCTTCACTCCACGTGGACACTACACCCGCACGGAGGCACAGAAGATGTACTTCCGCGCGATGATGTGGCTGCAGACCTGCACCTTCTGCCGTGAGAACGAGGCATCGGTGAAGTACGCATCGATGATGGCCTACCTGCTCAACTCACTGAAGAGCGGCGGCAAGCTGCCCGGACAGGAGGTGTATGAGATGCTGAACTTCCTCATGGGCGAGGCAGACAACGTGTCGGTCTTCGACATGGCAGCATATTTCGCCCGGCAGAACTACACGTCGGTCGACGACCTCGTAGATGCCTCCAGGCTGAAGGCGCTCGATGCCTTCTTGACTGACCTGTTCAAAGAGCGCAATCGTGTGAAGTCGAAAATCAGCGAAGACGGCTGCGAAGACAAAATCAACTTCATGCCCCAGCGCTACACTCCCGACGGCGAGGTGCTGACCTATATGTTCGACGAGAAGGCAAACAGCGACAAGCCGTTCCCCTCGGGGCTCGACGTGTTCTCGGCGTTTGGCGTGGAAGAGGCCGACCGTATCATCAACGACGTGCTCGACTATCCTTCGCTGTGGAGCGGCTACGAGAAGGAGGCCAAGAACATGAAGGACAAGTTCGCACAGTATGACGACTGGGACAAGTCGATGTACAACAAGTGGTTCGAGTGCCTCGTTACCCTGCAGAACAGCGACAAGAGCTATCCCGGCCACATGAACACCAGCGCGTGGGCCCGCAAAAACCTCAACACGGGACTGGCCTCGTGGGCAGAGCTGAAGCACGATGCCATACTCTATGCCGAACAGCCCATCTGCGCTGAGTGTGGCGGCGGCTCCGAATTTCCCGAACCCGTCCTCGTGGGCTATGTGGAGCCAAACCTCAAGTTCTGGAACAAGATGCGCCAGATGCTGACCATGACCCATACGCTGCTCGTCGACAACAACCTCATGAACGCCGACCTGCTGGAGAAGACGGAACGGCTGGAGGAGCATATAGACTTCTGCATCGCCGTCAGCAAGAAAGAGCTTGAAGGCAAGACACTCGACGAGCTGGAGTATCGGCAGATAGAGTACCTCGGCAGCTCGCTCGAATGGTTCACCCTGAGTGTCATCGACCCCGACCTGAGCCTATCCTCATGGGAGATGGTGAAAGGTGCCGACCGCTCCATCGCACAGGTCGCCGATGTGTTCACCCGCAACGTGCTCGGCTGCGACAAGTGCGGCATCCTCTATGAAGCCACGGGCAATGCCGACGCCATCTATGTCGTCGTTGAAATAGAAGGCAAGACCTACCTCACGCGAGGGGCCACCTACAGCTACTATGAGTTTGTGAACGAGCTGGGCAAGCGGCTCACCGACGAAGCGTGGCAGGAGCGGCTCGAGAAAAACGACGCGCCGGGACGGCCCCAGTGGATGCTGCCCCTCATCATCGACAAGAAGCCCGCCGTCAATGAAGAGCTGTTCTATAGCACTGGCTGCTAGTCTGCTCGTCGTCTCTTCCTGCTCCTCTTCTCCCCCCACAGCAGAAGAGGAGCAGCTCTCCATCCTCTTCGCTGGCGACGTGCTGCTCGACAGGGGCGTGCGCCCCATGGCCGAGCACAGGGGCGTGGCCTGGCTGTTCGACAGCGTGCAGACAGTCTTCCGGCAGACAGATGCCGTGGTTGTCAACTTGGAATGTCCGCTTACCGACACTCTCTCGCCTGTGAACAAACGCTATATCTTTCGTGCCGATGCCCGTTGGGCAGAGGAGTTGCGCCGGGCAGGCATCACCCATGCCGCCATGGCCAACAACCACACCAACGACCAGGGGCGGCGCGGACTGCTGGCCACCTACACACACCTGAGCGAGGCGGGCATCACCCCACTGGGATTTGGCACCAGCTACCAGCAGCAGTCGGCACCCGTCATCCTGCAGAAGGGGAAGACCCGAGCGGCCCTGTTCAACGCAGCGATGATGACCCTCGAAAACTGGCACTACGTCGAGGGAAAGCCAGGCATCTGCCAGCCCACGGCCAGCCAGCTTGTGCAGACCGTAGCAGCCTACAGGGCACAGCATCCCGAAACGGCCATAGTGGCAGTGCTCCATTGGGGCGTAGAGTTCAACAGCATGCCGTCCCTCTCCCAGCGTATGCTCGCCCGCCAGCTGGCCGATGCCGGTGCAGATGCCATCATCGGCCATCATCCACATGTCACGCAACCCGTCGACACCATAGGCCATACCCTCGTATGTTACAGTCTCGGCAATTTCGTCTTCGACCAGCATCCCCCGCTGACACGCGAGTGCATCATGGTAAGGCTCAACATTAAAGCCGGAAAGCATGTCACTTACGATGTCATACCGGCAAAGATTGAGGGCAACAGACCGATAGCTGTCCCACGCTGAGGCCCTTAAGCTCCTAACTCCTAACTAAATAACAGTTTTCGGTAGAGAGCGACGTACTCTTGTGTGTAGCGGTCATAATTAAACGAGCGGGAGTATTCGGCTGCGGCAAGGGCTGCCTGTCCGTCGCGACTCCAACCGTCGATGCCCCGGCGCACCACGTCGGCCATCTGGCGGGGGTCGTAGTCGTCCCAGTAGGAGGCATGGGTGGAGCATACCTCCGGCAGACAGCTGTAGCGCGAGGAGAAAACCTTGGTGCCGAAGCGCATGGCTTCAAGGACGGGAATGCCGAAGCCTTCCAGCTTGCTGGGGAAGAGGAAGGCGCTGGCGTGGGCGTAGAGCCAGTTTTTCTCTTCGTCGGTAATCTTTCCGGGCAGTAGGATGCGCTGGCGGTCGTTGTCGTCAATGAGGCTGAGAATGTCGTCGTAGTAGTCCCAGTGATGGTCACCACAGATGAAGAGCTTGTACTCCTGCAGCCATTTCATCATGGGCACCAGCACGTGGAAGTTTTTCTTGCGGCGCACCTGTCCGATGGTGAAGAGGAACGGCTCATCGTCGCTGCCGACGAAGGCGGGGCAGCGCTGAGGGCGCGTCTCAATGTCGCTGATGCCGTTGTAGATGACCTGTGGCGAGGCCTTCAAGCCACGGATGTTGCGCTCTACATCATCGCGCACATACTTGGAGATGACGGTGACATAGTCGGAGCGGCGGACAATGCGGGGCATGAGCCATTTGTGCTTCCAGAGGTGGATGCCGTGCTTCTCGTGCAGGTAGTTCAGGTCGTGCAGGGTGAGCAGCTGCACGGCACTGCCGAAGAGGCGGTAGGGCGACTGCTGGTCGGTGAGGTGCCACAGGTCGGCACGTTCTTTCCAAGGCTTCGCCTCCTGCTTGAAATGTTCCCGGGCAATATAGTCGATATGGCTGCCGAACTCGCCACAGTGGCGCTCGGGCAGGATGAACACGAAGTGCATATCCGGCAGGTGCATGGCAGCCAGGCGCGGACAGTAGTTGCGCACTATCTCGCCGAATCCGCACAAGGCGTCGTATTTGGAAAAATCTACAACAATGTTTTTCATCTATGAATTGGATGGAAGAATAACGTTCAGAAAGCTTTGGAGTTCCAGCCACACACGGTCGACGGTGATGAGGTCGTAGCTGGCGGCATCGATGCCTAGGGCAAGAACGTCGGTGTCCTGCGGCAGCCAGGTGGTCTTGCTGGCGCCGGGCGAACAGATGACCAGCGAGGGGCGCCCCATGGCGTGTACGATGTGGCGGCCGCCGCCCTCATTGCCGAAATAGGCGGTGCAGTTGGCGGCCATGGCGGCCAGCTGGCGGGGGGTCTTTGCCTGGATGTTCAGGAAGACGGGGAGAGGCTGCGACGGCGTCGCAGCAGAGGACAACAAACGGGCGTGGATGCGCTGTGCGTTTTCGGCCTCCTTGCCGGGGGCGTAGTTGAAGATGAGCTGCAGACGGGGATATGCCTCGATGAGGCGGCGCAGTACCTCGGTCATGCGGTCTTCCGGCCAAGTCTTGTGCGCCAGCTTGGCCGTCACGCCAACCAACAGCACGGGACGGCTGAAGTCGATGCCCTGCCCGGCCATATACTGGCGGAAGTCCTGACGCTCCTGGTCGGTGATAAAGAGGGAGAGGCCTTTTACCCCCCTCTGTCCCCCCGAAGGGGGGAAGAGCCTGTTCTGCCTAGCAGAGGAATAACGTTCCCCTTTCGGGGGGACTGAGTGGATGGGGGACTTTCTTCCCCCCTTCGGGGGGATTGAGGGGATGGGGGACTTTCTTCCCCCCTTCGGGGGGATTGAGGGGATGGGGGACATTCTTCCCCCCTTCGGGGGGACTGAGGGGGGTACTAGCTTCAGGTTATGGTCTATCATGCTCTCGTCATCCTCGCAGGCTTCGATGCGGCGGTTGAAGACGCCCCAGGTATAGGGCTTGCGTATGCCTATGCGCCAGCAGCTGCGCAGGGAGAAGAGGGCGAAGAGCATGGTGTTCACCGTGGAGCGCATGTCGATGATGACGTCGTAATGCGTCTGGTGTACCACCTGCCATACCTTTCTTATATAGATGAAGGCGCTGTGGCGCTCGTGGTCGGAGAAGGTGATGATGCGGCTCAGGGCGGGATGGCCCTCGAAGAGCGGTGCTATGCGCTCGTTGAGCACAAAGTCAATCTCGGCATCGGGGTAGTTCTGCCGAAGGGCGCTGAGCAGCGGCGTGGCCAGGATGGCATCGCCCATCTGGCGGAAGCGTATGACAAGTATCTTCATAATTCCAGCTTAAACTCCATTTCGCGTTTCTTCTGATAGCGTCGCCAGAAGCGGGCACGCTCCTTCATGGTGACGGCCACGCAGGCCTCGGCGTCGAAGCCTCGCAGGCGGGCATATTCCTCCACCAGCAGCTGAATGAAACGTTTGGGTCCCCACAGGCGGGCGAAGCTCTTCGCACCATCGGCCATCGGGACAGGGCCGAAGCGCATGCGGTTGATGTCGACGATGGAAAAGCGAAACGACGGCTTCCACAGGATATTCCCTGGAGAGAAGTCAAGGTGGAGCACCTCGTTGTCGTGCATGTGGGCGGCAAAGCGGGCCAGTGCGGCGGCCATCGGCTCGTAGAGGTCGGGGGCAGCGTCGCCCAGCTCGTAAAGCAGATGAGTGTAGGGGCACTGGATGCTGACCAGCCAGCTATGGCGGAGCAAGCCCAGCGCGTTGCGGTCTTCTATGTATGCCACAGCCTCGGGGGTCTCTATACCCTTGGCCAGCAGGCGAGCAGGATAATCGAAGGCCCGCCGGCCCTTCGGCCGACGGATGCCGGTGGAGTAGACCAGGCGGTTGAGTCCTCGCGGCTGCTGGAAACGCTTCACATTGAGCACGGTGCCGTCGGGGGCTGTCATCTTCACAATGAGATTGCGCCGACCGCCATAGATGTAGGTCCCCTCCTGCTCCATCGTCTCGGGGATGCGCTCTATGAACGCCCGCAGGTGCTCGTATTTCGGATTAACGGTTACCACTGTGGTGTTTTCGATTTACGGTTTGTCTGCCTTCTCACTCAACACTTCTCTCGGTATGGCCTTGCCGTTCACCATCACATACTGGCGGTCGAACTCCTCGTGGGTCCGCTTCCATCGGTTATGCGTCCAGAGGTAGAAGGCCGGCTGGCGGCGGATGGTATCCTCCAGCAGCTGGAAGAAGCGCACGGTGATGTGGTTCTCAGGTTCCTGCGCGGCATGGGCACTGACCAGGCGGAAGGTACAGGTATATCTGCCTCGGCAGGGACGCTCCATGTCGACATAGAACACGGCATCGTCCATCTTCTTCATGATGCGCTCGCCGCCGGTGAAGACGGGCGTGTCGTGGTTGAGGAAAGGTAGCCAGAAGTGTATGTTGTGCCAGCGGGGCGCCTGGTCGCTGATATAGCCGAAGAGGTAGTGCCGCTGCTCGCGCCGCAGCGTCACCAGCTGCCGCAGGATGTCCTGCTTGGCCACACACAGGCCGCCATGAGCCGAGCGGATGTCGATGAACAGGCGGTCGAAGGCGTCGCTGTAGAGCGGATGGTAAATCAGCCCCATCACGGGTTGGGCATTGGGAGAGCCGGCCGTTGGACCAGTTGGGAGAGGATTGAAGGCGAGACCGGTGGCCGACAGCCATTCCCAGTTGCAGTAGTGGCCGAGGATGGCAGCACAGTTGCGCCCCTCGTCGAACACCCGCTCTATCTGCTCCACCCCCCTGAACTCGATATGCTTCAGCAGCTTCTTGTCGCTGATGCTCAACAGCTTGATGGTCTCCACGGCATAGTCGCACAGCCAGCGGTAGAAGCGGCGCTCTGTCATGAGGATGTCCTTCTCGCCCATCTCAGGGAATGACGACGTCAGGTTACTGCGTACCACCTTCCGTCTATACCTTATTATATAATAGACCAGCACAAAGAAGAAGTCGGCCAGCCCGTAGAGCACCCGGAAGGGCAACAGCGACAGCGCGTAGACTACGCCATACAAAATATAATATGTTACTTTCTTCATCGTCTATAGGCTATCGTCTCTAGTCTGCCATTTAAATAATGGAAGAGGAAATACATGCCTGTTCCCGCAAAGATTCCCGCTATGGCATCGATGGCATAGTGGGCCTGGATGTAGAACGTGGCAAAGAACATGAGCAGCGTCAGCACGGCCAGCGGAACGAACAGCCCCCAGGCACGGCGGTCTGTGTGGCGGTCGCGCTCCCAGGCCAGCCAGAGCAGCACCGTGCTGATGCCCACATGGCTGCTGGGGAAGGCCGCAGTAGGTCGCTCGCCGGCATCGTGGGCATACTGTACCAGGGTGTGGAACAGGCCGCCTTCGGCACCGGGCAAGGGCACCATCTCCTGATAGAAATTGAAGTAGTGGCCCAGGGCAGGAAAACAGCCCTGCGCTATCTGGCTGGTGCCCACCGCCTGGTAGTAGAACTGCGGGCCGGCCACGGGCAGGAAGATGAAAATGACGTAGAACAGGAAGAACGAGGCCAGGATGACGAACGTGCAGTAGGCCAGGCGGTCGTAGCGCCGGCAGAGATAGTAGACCGTCACGGCGGCTATCATCGGGAAATAGCTGACATAGCCCAGGCTGAGCAGCTCGCTGAGCACAGGCGAGGTGAAGTGCTGGGGAAACTGCAGTGCCGGCTGACAGCCGAAGACAGCCTGCTCCCACGAAGCGAAGACATGGTCGAGGTTGGTGAACAGACGGTTGAACTCGAAGGTGTCAGGATACCACCTGCCCAGCAGTGCCAGCTGTCCTACCACCCGCAGGAACATGGTCAGCCGCGAGGGCTTCCAGAGGTAGAGCTGCCACAGGCCGATGGTCATCGCCACCGCCCCTGCCCTGAGCAGCAGCATCGGCACCGGACTGACCAGCTGCCCCCACAGCACCGCCATGAGCAGCAGCGTAAACAGGGCATAGCCCAGCATGGCCCACTCAAACAGGCACAGACCTCGACGGTTGTTTTTCATTTTTCGTTTAATCATTTAGGCCGCAGGCTGCTACAGCCATCCGTTCTCCTTGTACCATTGAATCGTCATCTTCACGCCCTGCTCCAGCTGGTAGAGCGGCTCGTAGCCCAGCTCCTTGCGGGCCGGCTCGATGTCGCACCGCCAGTTGCGCTGTTTCAGGATGTGGTACTTGTCGTTGTTTAGGGCCGAGATCTTCCCTGTGAGGTGTGCCGCTATATCGCCGAAGAAGGTGACCACCCGCAACACCCAGATGGGAGCCTTGATGCGTATCCACCAGGGATGGCCCAGCTCCTCGCGGATGAGGTCGCTGAAGGTTGTCGACTGATAGACCTCGCCGTCGCTGAGGAAATATTTCCGTCCTGTCTGTCCCCAGTCGCAAGCCAGGAAGACGGCCTGCACCACGTCGAGCACATAGACGAAAGTGATGTCCTGCCGCTTGTAGCCCACGGCGAAATCGCTGTGCTGCTTGATGCTCTTCGCCATGAGGAAATAGTCACGCTCACGCGGACCGTAGACGCCCGTGGGGCGCAGCACGACATACGGGAAATCGCCCATCGCCTCGCGGTAGGCGCGGCTCTCTTCGGCATGCCACAGCTCGTCCAGCCAGTTCTCCGCCTCCAGCTTGCTCTTGCCGTAGGCCGTGTTTGGCCGGGGGATGTCGTCCTCGCGAATCTCCGTGTAGGGCTGCTGCTCATGAATAGCGCCATAGACACTGAGCGAGCTGATGTAGACAAAGCGCTTCAGCGGCATCTTCAGCGTCATCAGCGCCCGCACCAGGTTCTTCGTTCCCTCGGTATTCACCCGGAAGAAGTCTTCCTTCTTCAGACATTTCGTCACGCCGGCAGCATGCACCACGTAGTCGAACTCATGGCCATAGAGCTGAATCTCCAAATCCCGCTGGCTGCCCAGGTTCAACTCAATGAAGTGGATGCGGTCGTCCTGAAGGAACTGCCGCGAGCTGCTCCCCCTCACCGCTGCCCAGGTCTCCATGCCCTGCCGCAGCGCTTCTTCAACAATAAACGAGCCAATAAAGCCGCTGGCTCCAGTAATCAGTATCTTCATAATTCTCAGTTCAAGCTCCCTCGTCACCCAAAAGGGGAAAAGACCTTTCCCTTTCGGAGAGGTTAGGAGGGGACGTTTCTCAATAGCTCACACTGCACGGGATGCCGCGTGTCTCCACCAGCGAGCGGATGCGGTCGAGCTGCTGCGGGGCAGCCTTGCGCAGACCAGGGGTGGGAGTCTCGCGGTCGACGGTGTAGACCATCACCTGCTGCGGCGCTATCTCACAAACAGCCTCCAGCCAGGGCAGTACATACTCGTCGCCGGTGTTGTCGAAGTTCTCCACATACTCTTTACCGTTTTCCTGGTCATACATCACCTCGCCCTGCATGAACATGGACTGGATGATGACATGACCGTGGAAAGCCTTCATGCGGTCAATAATCTGGTGCACGTCGTAGATACCCTGCGGACGGTCAGTCCGACGGATATAGGCTTCCGAAACGGTGTCGAGCTTCAGGATGTTGTTGTCGACGAGCATCAGCGCCTCGTGCACGGCAGGCCGGTGGATGAGCGTGGCGTTGCTCAGCACCGACACTTTTGCCTGCGGACAATAGCGGTTGCGCAAGGCGATGGTGTCGCCGATGATTTCACGGAAATGCGGGTGGCAGGTCGGCTCGCCGTTGCCGGCAAAGGTCAGCACGTCGGGCAGACGGCCCTCGGCGGTCATCTGCTGCAGCTTTTCCTCCAAAGCCTGAGCCACCTCCTCGCGGGTGGGCATGGGCAGCTGCGGACGGTGGGCCTCGTTGAATCCGCACTCGCAATAGACACAGTCGAAACTGCACACTTTCCCGTCGGCAGGCAGCAGATTGATGCCTAGCGACAAGCCCAGCCTCCTGCTGTGGACAGGGCCGAAAATGGGCGAGGGATAGATAATCGTACTCATACTGGCCGCAAAGGTACGAAAAAATTTGGAGCATTCCAAATTTTTTCGTACCTTTGCACCGTTATTGGCGTAATACGCCTGTTTTATAGATGAAGAGAAGACGAAGAATGACCAGCCGCCGCCAAGGCATGCAGGTCGTGACGTTATGCATCAGCACCACGATGGTACTCATCCTGCTGGGGCTGGTGGTGTTTTCTGTGCTCATCGCCCGCAACCTCTCCACCTACGTACGTGAGAACATGGTGATGAACCTGGTGCTGGGCGACACAGTGACGGTGGCCGACGGACAGGCGCTGGTCAGGGAGCTGCAGGCCCGCCCCTTTGCGAAGTCGGTGAAACACATCAGTCAGGACGAAGCGCTGCGGGTGATGACTGAAGAGATGGGAGCCAACCCTGTGGAGTTTGCCGGTGTGAATCCGTTCACCGCCGAGATAGAAGTGCAGCTTCGGGCTGACTATGCCAATACCGACTCGCTGCGCCGCCTGTCGGAGCGCCTGATGAAGGACTCGCGGGTGACCGACGTGGCTTATCAGGCAGAGCAGATAGACGACGTGAACCGCAACATACAGCGCATCAGCCTCATTCTGCTGGGACTGGCGGTGCTGCTGCTCATCGTGAGCTATTCGCTTATCTCCAACAGCGTGCAGCTGGGGGTCTACTCCCGCCGCTTCACCATCCACACCATGAAACTGGTGGGGGCAAGCTGGTCGTTCATCCGCCGGCCGTTCCTCTGGCGCAGCATCTGCATCGGGCTGGTGGCCTCGCTGCTGGCCTGCGTGGTGCTGGGCGGCATCGTCTACTTGCTCTACCAATACCAGCCGGGCATGGACGAGCTGGTGACGCCGTGCGACCTGCTCATCACAGCCGGGGCCGTGTTTGTCTTCGGCTTCGTCATCATGATGCTGTGCACGCTGCTCTCGGTGAACAAGTTCCTGAAGATGACTGCGGGTGAGCTTTATATGAAATGAAGAACCCCTCCTGACCTCCCCGAAGGGGAGGGACTCTTTTGGGGGGCAGAAATATGGGGAATGGAATAATATAGAAATGAAATATATGGATAAGAGAGATTTAGCTTTTGGAAGGATGAACTTCATCCTGTTGGGAGTAGGCATGCTGCTGGTGGTCATCGGCTTTATACTGATGGCTGGCGGCTCGTCGAGCAACGAGGCCTACAACCCCGACATCTTCAGTGCCCGTCGTATCAAGGTGGCTCCCATGGTGTGCCTGCTGGGCTTCGTGTCAATGATCTATGCCGTAGTTCACAAGCCCAAGGATAACGGACTGACGCAAGTAAACCGAAAGGAGGATAAGGCAGAATGACACTGTTGCAAACCATTATCGTTGCCATCGTCGAGGGACTCACGGAATTTCTTCCGGTATCCTCTACGGGCCACATGATTATCACGCAGAACCTGCTGGGCGTGAATACCGACGATGCCTTCGTTCACGCCTTTACATTTATCATCCAGTTTGGCGCCATCCTCTCGGTAGTGGTGCTCTACTGGAACCGCTTCTTTAAGTTCGACAACACGCCCGCCCCCGAGGGCAGCTCGCTGTTCCAGCGGCTGAAGCATAAGTACCGCTTCTACTGGCTGCTGTTCATCGGCGTGCTGCCGGCCGTCATCATCGGCATGCTGGCCAAGAAGTCGGGACTGCTCGACTGGCTGCTCAACAGCGTCGAGGTGGTGGCCGTCATGCTTGTCCTGGGCGGTGTGTTCATGCTGTTCTGCGACAAGCTCTTCAACAAGGGCAGCGATGCCAACCAGGTGACAGAGAAGCGGGCGTTCCGCATCGGTCTCTACCAGTGCATCTCGGTCATCCCCGGCGTGTCGCGCTCGATGGCCACCATCGTGGGCGGCATGACGCAGGGCCTCACCCGCAAGCGTGCTGCCGAGTTCTCCTTCTTCCTTGCCGTGCCCACCATGGCCGGCGCCACGCTGCTCGACCTGCTCGACCTGCTGAAGGAAGAGGGCAACTGGGCCACCGCCCACAACATTACCATGCTCATCGTGGGCTGTGTCGTGGCGTTCGTCGTGGCCCTGCTCGCCATGAAGTGGTTTGTCAACTTCCTCTCGAAATATGGCTTCAAGGCCTTCGGCGTCTACCGCATCATCGTAGGCGGAATCATTATTGCCCTGCTCCTGGCAGGACAGTCACTGGCAATGGTGGACTAAATGGACTTTCACGAAGGGGAAATCATCTGCATCAACAAGCCCTACGGCATGACGTCGTTCGGTGCTTTGGCCTATGTCCGCACCCGGCTGTCGAAAGCCCTTCATGTGAAGCGGCTAAAGACAGGGCATGCCGGGACGCTCGACCCGCTGGCAACGGGGGTGCTCATCCTCTGCACCGGCAAGGCCACGAAGCGCATCGAGCAGCTGCAGCAGCATAGTAAGGAGTACACCGCCACCCTGCAGCTGGGAGCCACGACGGCCAGCTACGACCGTGAGCATACGGTGAACATGACCTATCCCACCCGCCACATCACCCGCGACATGGCAGCCAGCGTGCTCGCCGGTTTCATTGGCGAGATTCAGCAGGTGCCGCCCGAATATTCGGCCTGCAACATCGGCGGCGACCGCGCCTACAAGCTGGCCCGCAAGGGCGAGAAGGTGGAGCTGAAGCCAAAGACGCTGCGCATCGACGAGCTGGAGCTGACCTCCTTCGACCCACAGACCATGCAACTCTCCATCCGCGTGGTGTGCAGTAAAGGCACCTACATCCGTGCCTTGGCCCGCGACATCGGCCAGGCCCTGGGCAGCGGCGCCTTCCTCACCGCCTTATGCCGCACCCGCGTGGGCAACGTGCGCATAGAGGACTGCCTGACACTGGAACAATTCCCACTATGGTTGAAAGACATAGTAACAGAATAACAAAGTAACATGGGTTTTATAGACATAGTAACATAATAACAAAATAACAATAAAATAGACACGGTAATGAGGTAAAGACATAGTAACAAAATAACATAATAACAATAAAATAGACACGGTAATGAGGTAAAGACATAGTAACATAATAACATAATAACAATAGAGCAGACGCTGTAATGAGAAAAAGACATAGTAACATAACAACAATAAGTAGGCACAGTAACATAGTAAAAGACATCATAACATGTTATTATGTTACTCTGTCTTTAACCCCCATGTTACTCTGTTATTATGTTACTCTGTCTTTAAACCCCATGTTGCTCTGTTATTATGTTACTCTGTCTTTAAACCCCATGTTGCTCTGTTATTATGTTACTCTGTCTTTAAGCCCCATGTTGCTCTGTTATTATGTTACTCTGTCTTTAAGCCCCATGTTACTCTGTTATTATGTTACTCTGTCTTTAAACCCCATGTTGCTCTGTTATTATGTTACTCTGTCTTTAAGCCCCATGTTACCCTGTTATTATGTTACTCTGTCTTTAAGCCCCATGTTACCCTGTTATTATGTTACTCTGTCTTTAACCTCCATGTTACTCTGTTATTATGTTACTCTGTCTTTAACCTCCATATTACTCTGTTATTATGTTACTCTGTCTTTAAGCCCCATGTTGCTCTGTTATTATGTTACTCTGTCTTTAAGCCCCATGTTACTCTGTTATTATGTTACTCTGTCTTTAACCTCCATGTTACTCTGTTATTATGTTACTCTGTCTTTAACCTCCATATTACTCTGTTATTATGTTACTCTGTCTTTAAGCCCCTTGTTACTCTGTTACTCTGTTACTCTGTCTTTAAAACCGTGTTACTCTGCCTTTAAAAAGCTTGTTACCATGCCTTTAAAACCCATGTTACTCTGTAACTCTGTTACTCTGGCTTTAATTAATTACTTTGTCCGTCATATAGAACTGATAATCTGTCGACGATATGAAACTATCACAATTCAAATTCAAGCTGCCCGATGAGCAGATAGCACTCTATCCCCCTCATCGCGTCTTCAAAAACGAAGACGGCACCGTGGAACGTGTCTACCAGCGCGACCGCTGCCGCCTGATGGTGGTACACCGCAAGAGCGGGAAAATAGACCTTTGGCAGAAAGATGCCGACGGCAATGACACCTCGGAGCCGCTGAACTTCCGAAACATTGTCGACTATTTCCACGAGGGCGACACCTTCGTGTTCAACGATACCGCCGTCTTCCCGGCACGTCTTTTCGGCACCAAGGAAAAGACCGACGCACAGATAGAGGTCTTCCTCCTGCGAGAGCTCAATCCCGAGCTGCGCCTGTGGGACGTGCTCGTCGAACCCGCCCGCAAGATCCGCATCGGCAACAAGCTGTTCTTCGACGGCGACGGCCCCATGGTGGCCGAGGTCATCGACAACACCACCAGCCGGGGGCGCACCCTCCGCTTCCTCTACGACTGTCCGCACGACGAGTTCAAGCGCGAGCTCTTCTCCCTGGGGTCAGCCCCCGTGCCGCGCTATATCATCGACCGCCGCCCGCCCGACGAGGACGACACGGTGAACTTCCAGACCATCTTCGCCAAGAACGAGGGAGCCGTCACCGCCCCTGCCACCGGTCTGCACTTCAGCCGTGAGCTGATGAAGATCATGGAGATCCGAGGCTTCCAGAATGCCTTCGTCACCCTCCACTGCTCGCTGGGCTGCTTCGACCCCATCGAGGTGGAAGACCTCACGAAGCACAAGATGAACTCCGAGCAGATATACATCGGCCCGGAGGCCTGCCGCATCGTCAACCAGGCCAAGCAGAACGGCAACAAGGTCTGCGTGGTGGGTGTCAGTACGGCGCGCGCCACAGAGTCGTCGGTAGGCACCGACGGCATGCTCAAGGAGTACAACGGCTGGACCAACAAGTTCATCTTCCCGCCCTACGAGTTCGGGCTGGCCGATGCCATGATCGCCAACTTCTACCACTCCGAGTCCACGCTGATGATGCTCACCGCCGCCTTCAGCGGCTACGAGCTGTGCATGGAAGCCTACGAGACGGCGCTGCGCGAGGGCTTCAAGTTCGGCTGCTATGGCGATGCCATGCTCATCCTCAGCGATTAAGCATCAACCACTGAGCATCAGCTATTTTGACCATTGAGCAGCACACGGTTTATCTGGGGCTGGGTTCCAACCTAGGGGAGAGGGAGGAGCACATCCGCAGGGCAGTGCATCAAATAGCAGAGCAGATTGGCACCGTGGCGCGCCAGTCTGCTCTCTACTATTCCGACCCCTGGGGCTTTGAGTCGGCCAACAGCTTTGTCAACGCCGTCGTCTGTGTACGCACCGCGCTGTCGCCCCGCCAGCTGCTGCGCGCCACCCAGCGCATCGAGCGGCAGCTGGGCAAGCGGAAGCGTCATGCCACCCGTCGTGATGTGCAGTCTGCCGCCGCCGACATGCCGTCACGTCCCGTCTACCACGACCGTCCCATCGATATCGACATCCTGCTCTACGACGACCTTCACGTCGACGAGCCGGATCTGAAAATCCCTCACCCGCTGATGCAGGAGAGGGATTTTGTCATGACTCCACTAAACGAGCTGCTTACTTCACCATGATTTTCACCGTCTTGTCGCCGGCGCGCATGATGTTCAGTCCGCGCTGCGGGGCCTGAAGCCTGCGGCCGTCGACGGTGTAGAACACCGTGGCATTGTCGCCCTTCACCTTCACGCCGCCGATGGCAGTCAGCTCCTCACTGTCGTAGGAGAGGCGGAAATTGTCCACCTTGAACCATCCCTGTCCGTTGAGGGCACCCTCGCCGTCGCTGAACTTCAGTCCGTCGGCATTTACGCCGTTGGTGCGGAAGCCAATGGTGGCCGTCTGGTCATCGCCCACCTCGAAGGTCACCGACATCGGATGCAGCAGGTCGCTGTTCTCCAGCCCCTCCAGGCCGGGAGCGCAGACATGGCCGGCGTAGGTCAGCTCCGTGGCGTTCTTGGCGTCGGCGGGGAGATTCAGCTCAGAGTAGGCACTCTCCTGTCCCCACATCTGCACGTAGTTGTTGCCGAAGATGCGCTGCGTGGTCGTGCAGTCGCCTGCCCAGTTGTACTGCACCATCACGTCGGCCTGCAGCGTATAGGTGCCCATGGGCATGTTCATGAAGGTCTGGCTGAGCTCCACCTCGGGGATGTTCGAGTCCCAGATGCCCCAGAGATGGGTGCCGTCGGTATACTGGTGGGTAATCTCCGTACCGTCGTCCAGCATGACGCTGATGTTGTCGCCGTTGTTGATGCCGCACCATGCCAGTCCGGGTGCCTTGTCAATCACCTCGCCGTCGAGCTTCAGGGTCCATCCGTAAGGCGGGTTGGCCGTGCCGCTGCTGGGGCTGTTGCCCTGGTTGCTCAGGTCTTCGAAGCTGGGGTTCTTGATGATGAAGGTGATGTCGCCGAAGCTGACCGCCGTGGCCTTCAGCTCCTCGATGCCGGTCTTGATGCTGGCAATCATCTCGTTCACCTCCTCCTCGCCGGCCTCAGCCTCATCATACATGTCCTGGGCTTCCATGAGCAGGTCGCTGAAGTCGTCGGCATGACTGCTCAGCGGATAGTCGAGCAGCATCATGTTGCCCAGCTCGATGGCGGAATACAGGTCGGCATAGAGCTGCACAGATGCCTGCACGGTGGGATAGAGGTCTTTCAGCGTGACGATGGCCTGGATGACCTCCTCCTTCGGGCTGTCCTTGCCTATCTTGATGTCGAGCACGGCCTCCAGCTGCTCCTTCACTGCGTGCTGCATCTGCTGGCCGTAGAGCTTGTCGTAGAGTTTGGCGAAGTGCTCATACACCTCCAGGGCGTCCTCCTGGATGTAGCCCTCCTTGTAGATGCGGAAGTTGTCCAGCTTGAACCATCCGTCGCCACCAGCGGGGTTAGCCGTCTCGCGGTTGGCGGCAGCCAGGTCGCCATTGGTGCGCAGGCCGAAGGTCAGCGTGCCGTCGTAGACGAAGGCGCGGACGGTCATCTCCTGCAGCTGGCGGTCGGTGGTAGGCTCCTCCAGTCCTTCGAAGCCGTAGACCTCGCCCTGGTCAAGCAGTTCCTCGTTGTAGTCATAGTCCTTGCCGAAATACTTCGCGTTCAGGTTGCCGAAGATACGCTGTGTGGTGCGGCGCGAGCCGTTGTTGTTAGCACCCACCATCAGGGCGGCGGCAATGGTGTAGGAGCCGTTCTCCAGCCCGGTCAGTGTCTGCGACACCTCGTATTCGGGCACGCCGCCGTTCCACAGGCCGAAGGCATAGTCGCCGTCGAGGGCACCCTCAGCATCGTTGTTGATGCCGTGCCAGGCAGTGACGCCCGCTGCACGCACCTCGTCGGCGGTGACCACCTGCTGGCCCCTGATGTAGACATTCCATCCCGTGGGTGCACCCTCCACGCTGCTGGTCATCTGCCCGCCCTGCGAGGAGAGGTCTTCGAAGCTGTTGTTCGCAATGAGCGGCGTGAGGTCGCCCGACCCCTGGGCGTAGGCCTGCTCGGCCGTCTTCAGCGCAGCCAGCGCAGCCTCCAGGGCGGCGGTGTCAGTCTGCTCGTTGAAGGCCTTCGTGGCCTCGTCGATGGCGTTGCTCAGGCTGCTGCTGGGCGAGCCGCTGGTCAGCAGGTTGATGGCAGTCAGAATCTCGCGGTAGAGCAGCATCTTGGCATTGATGATGGCCTTCGCGGCGTCGAGGTCCTCCTGCGTGAATTCCTCCTTATTATAATAGGGCATGGCAGCGTCGAGCGCACCTTGGAAGCCCTGCTGGTAGTCGCCCAGTTGCAGGTAGTTGTCCTCGATGTCCTGCAGCAGGGCATAGAGCTGCACCTTCACGGCGTATGGCTCCACGTCGGCAGGCGAGAGGAATGCCCAGTAGCGCGAGATGGTGTTCAGGGGGATGAGGAAGCCGTTCTCGTCGAACACGGGGTAGCCTTCTTCGTCGGTCTGCACCCCGCCGTAGTAGTCGGGGAACCAGCCGCCGTTGTAGTCTGTCTCATTGATAATAGGATACTGGTTGCCGCCATTCATGTGGAGGTAGCCGCCGATAGTGTTCTCGTTTTCCTGGCCCTGTCCGGCTTTCAGCAGATAGAAGCCTGCCTTGTCGCTTGGCTCCAGTGTCCAGTAGGCGGGGTTGTCGAGCTTGCCGTGCAGGTTGTCGGTGCCGTAGGGAATGCCCACGTAGGTGGTGCCATAGAAGGTGTTCCCACCGAACGTCAGGCCATCCTCGCCGTTGTCAACACTGAAATACCAGCTGCCATCCTCGGCGGCATGGGCGGTGAACACGCCCAGGTTGTTCTTCGCGTCGGCCAGCGGAAGGAGATAGTAGGCACCGTCCCAGCTGGTACGCGTCCAGAAGTTAGTGGGGTTCGAACGGCTGGCCAGAATGTAGGTCTCACCGTCGACAGGGGCCTTGGCATAGGGGAAGTCTACAGCCAAAGCTGTCTGTGCAGCCGTCATCGCCATAGCGAGGGCTGCCAGTTTCAAGTAATCATTTTTCATATGCGAAAATCTTATAATGGTTATTAGTCAGCGGTTTCACACCGCCAGAATATCGACGGCAAAGATACAAACTAATAGAACGAATACCAAATCCGCGCCGTTAAATAATACTAAATTTATGCGACATTTACGAATGCAACGACACGCTTGGGGTGTAAACACGTCTATGGGGAGAGTTTCCCTACTCCGTTTCAGGGCAGGCAGCACGGGCACCGTTACCGCTGCTGGCATAGTAGATGTTCACAGGCCCACCCCTGTCCCGGCTTCGCTCCCCAATTGCTCCCTCCTCGCAATTGCCTTGAGGGGAGGGGAGAGGCTGCGCACTATAGGTCAACTGCTGAATCATTGACAATGATGTGCTCATCTTTCGCAGGCTCATTTCTGAACGCAGAGTCGCAGAGTTTCAGAGAATGACATGCCAATAGCTGGAGTGCGCAGAGGGTGGCAGAAGCCACCTGCAAAGCACGCAAAGGTCGGTGGAGCCACTCTGCGAACGCTGCAAAATGCTTTAGCATTTCTCTCTAAACTCTCAAACGCTGAAATACGCTCATGCTCTGCGGCTCTGCGTTCAATTATAAAGGCAACAATGTAACAGTTGACCTGATTTTACTTTTCCGGCGGTAGCCGCTCCCCTCCCCTTAAGGGGAG
>JAEEGL010775127.1_pt1 | contig 23395 bp, 17 predicted proteins | sample 9134231 | NCBI WGS metagenome assembly JAEEGL01 (sample SAMN16246548, study PRJNA631951) | gut metagenome | biome: gut microbiome; feature: rumen; material: fiber-attached | host: Bos | place: Iran: Karaj | collected 2018-10
CAAAACTTATTAGGTAAACGTGTTGACTATTCTGGTCGTTCAGTTATCGTTGTTGGACCAAACCTAAAAATGTATCAATGTGGATTACCTAAGGAAATGGCAGTCGAATTATTTAAACCACATGTTATTCATGGTTTAGTTGAAAGAGGACTTGCTCATAATATTAAAGGTGCTAAGAAATTAATTGATTCAAGAGATGAATCAATTTGGGATATTGTTGAAGACGTTATTACAGAATATCCTGTAATGTTAAACCGTGCTCCAACACTTCACAGATTAGGTATTCAAGCATTTGAACCTAAATTAGTTGGTGGAAAAGCTATTCGTTTACATCCACTTGTATGTCCAGCATTTAACGCTGACTTCGATGGTGACCAAATGGCTGTTCACGTACCTTTATCTGAAGAGGCTAAAGCTGAAGCAAGAATCTTAATGCTTGGTGCTAATAACATCTTAAATCCAAAGGATGGAAAACCAATCGTTACACCATCACAAGATATGGTATTAGGTAACTGTTACTTAACTATTGAAGAAACTGGTGGTAAAAATGAAGGTAAAGCATATAAAGATTGTAATGAAGCATTAATGGCTTACGAAAGAAAAGAATTAGATTTACATACAAGAATTGCGATTCCAGTTAAATCATTTAAACATAAATTATTTACAGAAGAGCAAAAAGATAAATACTTAGTTACAACAGTTGGTAAAATTAAATTTAATGAAATTTTACCAGATACATTCCCTTATCTAAATGAACCATCTAAAGATAATATTGAAGGAATTACTCCAAATAAATATTTCTTAAGTATGGGAACTGATTTAGTTAAGGCAATTAAGGAAATGCCATTATCTGCACCTTTTGTTAAGAAAACATTAGGTCAAATAATTGCACAAGTATTTAAAAGATACAAAACTACTGAAACATCAGTAATGCTTGATAAATTAAAAGATCAAGGATTTAAGTATTCTACAGTAGCAGGTATTACAGTATCTATTTCAGATGTTGTAAGAAGTAATAAGAAACAAGAAATTATTGATGCTGCTAAAGAAAAAGTTGAAAAGATCAATAAACAATACAAAAAAGGTATTATTACAGAGCAAGAAAGATATGAAAGTGTTATATCTATTTGGGAAGATGCAACAGATGAAGTTAAAAATGAACTTGCTGCAATTGCCAACAATGATTATAAGAACCCAATCTTTATGATGATGAACTCTGGTGCTCGTGGATCTATTTCTAACTTTACACAATTATCTGGTATGCGTGGATTAATGGCTAAACCAGATGGATCTACAGTTGAAATTCCAATTACATCTTCATTCATTGAAGGTTTATCAGTATCTGAATTCTTCTTATCAACACATGGTTCAAGAAAAGGATCTGCTGATACTGCCTTAAGAACTGCTGACTCAGGTTACTTAACAAGAAGACTTGTAGATGTTGCTCAAGATATAATTGTTAAAGAACATGATTGTGGTTCAATGCAAGGTGTAATGGTATATGATTTATTAAATGATAAAGATAATTCTGTAATTGAATCATTAGAAGAAAGAATTTTAGGAAGATTTGCATCTAAGAAAATTATTAATCCAGAAACTAAAGAAACTATTCTTGAAGCTGGAGAAATGATTACTGAAAATGTAGTAGCTAAGATTAAAAAAGCCGGTATTAAGAGAGTTGAAATTAGAAGTGTTCTAACATGTAAGACACAAAATGGTGTTTGTCAAAAATGTTATGGACGTAACTTAGCAACTGGTAACTTAGTTGAAACTGGTGAAGCAGTTGGTATTATGGCTGCTCAATCAATCGGTGAACCTGGTACCCAACTTACAATGAGAACATTCCACTCTGGTGGTGTTGCTCATGGTGGAGATGCCGATATCACTCAAGGTTTACCAAGAGTAGAAGAGTTATTCGAGGCTCGTGTTCCTAAATTTAAAGCCACTATCGCTGAAATTACTGGTAAAGTAATTAAAATTGAAGAAGATGGTGGAAAACATAAAATAACAATTGAAAATGAAAGTGGAGTTAAAGAACATACAACATACTATAATATGAAAGTTAGAGTTAATGTTGGTGATGAAGTTAAAGCAGGAGAAAAATTAACTGAAGGTGTTATATCACCAAAAGAATTACTTGCTGTAACTGATCCGCTTACTGCTCAAGAATATATCTTAAAAGAAATTCAAAGTGTTTATAAACTACAAGGTGTTGATATCAACGATAAACACGTTGAGTTAATAGTTAAGAGAATGATTAATAAAGTAAGAATAGTTGATGCCGGTGATACAGACTTTGTTGAAGGATTAACAGTATCATTAAGAGAATTTGCTGAAGGAAATAAACCAATAATATTAAATGGTGGAGTTCCTGCAAAAGGTAATCCAATTATGTTAGGTATTACTAAATCATCTCTTGAAACAGAATCATTCTTATCAGCTGCATCATTCCAAGAAACAACAAGAGTATTAACTGATGCTGCTATGCGTGGTAAAGTTGATAACTTAGTTGGTCTAAAAGAAAATGTTATTATTGGTAAACTTATTCCAGCTGGTACTGGAGCAAGACAATATAGTGACATTGAACTTGATCTTGAAAAAGAATTAATGGAAGATGAACCATCAGAAGTACTAGAAGAACAATTTTTAGGAAAAGATGAAGAATAATAAAAGATGTTGTCAATTAGACAACATCTTTTTATATTGCATTTAATTATTGCCTTTTATATAATATATGTAGAGGATAGGTGTTTATATATGAACGAAGAATATACTAATGAAATAAATAATAGTGAAACTGGTAGAAAGAAAATAACAAAATTATCTATACTAGGTTTTGCTGTATTGCTTTCATTTGTAATTGGGGCAACATATGCATACTTTTCAGTAACGGCAGTAAGTAATTTTGGAACAAGTACAATTAATGCTGCAGCTGGTCCAATTGGTACAGTTACTTTAAATGGAAGTGGTGCTAATTTAAATATGAGTTTAACAGCGCTAGATATGGTACAAGGAAATAATCCTGTAACATATTATGCGAGTCCGAGTGGTAAAACAACAACCCCAACAACAGTAACACTAGGTACGGCATCATTAAGCCCAAATACAGACACGAATAATTATCATTGTACAGTAACTCTTTCTGTTACTCATACTGGAACGAATGACATGTATAATAAGTTTAATCATAAAACGGGAAATGTTTATGATTATACAAATAGAAGTTATAATCAAATCGTACTTACAATAGATGGAACAGATTATGATTTTTATGATGCTTGGCCAACAAATAATCAAGTAAATATATCTTTTAACGTTGATAAGGATCACACCAAAGATATTACCGCGTCGTTTATGATGGTCAATAAAACTTATGATCAGTCTTATTTAGCAGATACAGATATTCAAATAACCATTGGTATGGTAGCTAATAGTTTAACTTGTACAGCGACTGAGCCATGGTTGTATTATGGATGGGGTACATCAAGTACAGATATAGATACAGCAAGGGGACAACATAAGACTATTCTAAGAAGTAATACTGGTTCTGCTGAAACAACTGGAATAAACACATTATATGCTAATGATAATTCTGTATCAGTTCAAGCTTGTGGCTTAATTAATAATAATTGGTATTGTGTAGATTTCTTTGATCCATCAAGAGGAAATGGAAATGGATCTTATGATGACTATGTACGTTGCGAAGTAAACTCATGGAATGCAGTTTGTGCTGATCCTGCTGATTTTTATGAGAGCATGGTTTTATCAAATGGAAACGTATATAGTGGAGCATGTAACGATACAGATGGGTGCGCTTAACAATATTTTAAATAATAAGTAGTAAATAATAGAAATCTATTATTTACTTTTTTATTGCTATTTTTTAACAAATAATATATAATATGTATCGCAAAAAAAGGGGGATTTATATGGCATATATTCCAACTGATAGATTGAAAAATGGCGAAGTTGAGTTCTTATCTCATCTTTCTTCAGGAGATATCAATCACATAATTAAACAAATAAGAATTCATCCTGATAGAGTTAATATAATTAATGGATTTTTACCAAAGTTAATTGAGAAAAATCCAAATTTTTGCTTTCAAGTAATTTATGATATACCCGAATATAATTTTATGCCATATACGTTACTTTTAAAACACGAATGGGGTAAAGAAATCGATTTAAATATTGATGTGTTTAAGGGTATTTTAGCTAGTGCTAATTATAGAAATATCTTAATTACTAATTGCTTAGATAAAATTATTGAACTAGGGGATGAGTATATTTCTTTAGTGTGTCAATATGTAATTAATAATAGAGATAGTTTACCTAATCTATTAGAGACATTATCTAGATCTACAAATATGCATGTAAGATATATATTTATGAGAGAACTTATAAATATTAATATACATTTAGTTAAAGAAATATATGGTGATATATGTAAGTTTTTCATAGCGTATTCTTATCGTGAGAATGAACAATTAAGTCTAATCCCAGAACAAATGGATATTAAAGATATATGTGATATTGCCATACAATTTCTAAAAAAGAATAATATTAGAGAGTTTAGAAGAATAAAAGAATATATCTTAACTAACTATAAATCAAATATGCTTGCGTATATGTTAGATAGAAGAATTGGTTTATTATTTGATGAATCAGTTAAAACTAAAGAAGAAAAGGAAAAACAATATGCATTAAGAAAGAAAGAATTAATGCATGATTTAGATAGATTATTTGCGACATCAAGTACATATAAAATACATTTATATCAAGATTATCATGGTAGATTATCTAAAAGAATATTAGAGGATTTTGAAGAAAGAACTAAATATTTTAGAACTGAAATAGCATTATCATCCAATAGTGTTTCAAGAGGTATTGAAGATGAAAGAGTAAGAAGAGCATTATTTAGAGATAGTATGGGATATGGTATAAATGTATCTAATGTATATAATCACGGACTTGGAGATACTTTAGAAGAATATGTTGATAAATATTTATCAATGAGTTCGAGAGCTGATTATGAATTTATTAGTGAAGGATCAACTACTGCAACTTATAGAATTGGTGACTATGCATTTAAATTAGTAAGACTTAAATGGTCATATGAAGATGTTATATGTCCAAATTTATATTTAATAGTTAAAAATTTAGAAGAAATATATATTAGAAATAGAAGTGGAGTAGTTGAATCCGGAATAGAAGTTCAACCATTTCTAAGCAGAAGTGCAAGAGACCTTGATAAAAAATATTTTAAATTATTTAAGGATGAATTAGGCAGATTAGGCTATTATTCTGCAGATACATTAGTAAATGGTTCATGTGGAGATAATGTTATGTTACTTGATACTTATCTGGATGCAGACACAAGTGATCCAGAAAGTCTACCTGATTGGTTTAAGGAATATCCAATTGTAATAGTAGATAGAGATCTTATTTTTAAAAAAGGAAACAAATTAGTAAAAAGACTACATGGAGGATATTAATATAGACAAAAATACCAAAACATCCTAAAATATTATTAGGAGATGGTAAAAATTGGAGAGAGATATTAAAGCTGGAAAAAGATACCGTCATTTTAAAGGAAATAATTATATTGTATTAGATGTAGTAAATGATGCCGATACTCCTTATGGTGAAAAGTTAAAAAAAGTTGTAATATATGAAGCTTTATATGGTGAAGGTTTAAAATGGGCTAGAAAGTACGAAGATTTTGCAGGAGAAGTAGATCATAAAAAATACCCTGATGTTAAACAAAAATATCGTTTTGAAGAGATTATAGATGAATAAAGAAGTAATAAAAAATAACATGAAAATTGAAGGATTAAGCAAATATGCATGTCCTTATGAAAAAGGTATAAGAATAAAAGAAGAAGAAAGTGATTTTAGACCTACTTTTTATCGTGATATAGATAGAATATTATATAGTCTCGCATATACAAGATTTTTAGATAAGACTCAAGTTTTTACTCATGGTGATAATGATCATTTATCAAGGAGAATGACTCATGTTCAATTTGTATCTAAGATAGCTAGAACAATAGGAAGAGCACTTAACTTAAATGAAGATTTAATCGAGGCAGCATCTTTAGGTCATGATCTTGGGCATACTCCTTTTGGTCATGTTGGTGAAAAAATATTAAACGAAATAAGTTTAGAACATAATTGTGGATTCTTTAATCATAATATCCAAAGTGTAAGATTATTAATGGAAATAGAGAATCATGGTAAAGGACTTAATATAACTTTACCTGTCTTAGATGCTATAATGTGTCATAATGGTGAATTTGCTTTGGGTGAATATCATCCTCAAGATAAAAGTGTAGATGAATTCTTAAAAGAATATAACGAATCATATACAAATAAAGAAATACTAACTAAATTAAAACCAATGACTCTAGAAGGATGTATAGTAAGAGTAAGTGATTTAATTGCATATCTCGGAAGAGATATTGAAGACGGAATAAGACTTAATCTAGTTAAGTTTGATGATATTCCTGAAAATGTTAAAAAGGTTCTTGGAACATCTAATAGAGAGATTGTTAATAGTGTTATAAATGATATCATTGAAAATAGTTATGATAAAAATTATATTAAATTATCAGATGATGTATTTAAATCTATTGTAGATTTAAAGAAATTTAATTATGAACATATATATAATAAAGCATATACTAAAGAAGAAAAAGAAGAACTTAATAAAATGTTTAGAACTCTATTTAAAAAGTATTTAGATGATTTAAATAATAATAACTATAAATCTATTATTTACGAAAGTTATTTAAATAATATGAGTGAGGAATATAAGAGTAATAAAAAAGAAAGAATAGTAATCGATTATCTTGCTGGGATGACCGATAGTTATATTAAAAAACGATACGAATTATTAAATAAATAATTGTAAAACATCATTAAAAGTGATGTTTTTTTATGCAAATTTTTAATAAAAAAAGGAAATGGAGATTTTTTGTCTAATATATATAAGTGAAGGGAGAGATTATTTTGAATTATTACGAACAAATAAAAGGTTTATTAATTAGCAATGAAATATATAAAAGAGTAAAAGATTACAGCAAAAATAAAAGTGATTTGGAAACATATTATAATGTGGGGAAGTTAATTATTGAAGCGCAAGGCGGTGAATCAAGAGCAAGATATGGAGATGGGCTAATTAAGGATTATTCAAAGAAATTAATGGTGGAATTAAATGATAGGAAATATAGTTATAGAAATCTTATGAATATGAGGAAGTTTTATTTAAAATTTAAGGGTGAAAAAGTGAACGCACTGCGTTCACAATTAAGTTGGTCTCATTATCGTGAATTATTATCAATTAATAATGAAAACGAAATAAAATACTATATAGATTTAGCATTAACCGACAATCTAAGTTATCGAGAATTGGCCAAGAGAATTAAAAGTAATGATTATAAAAGATTATCTTTAGAAACAAGAAAAAAGTTGGAAAATGAAAGTATAATTAATTTAAAAGATATAGTACCAAATCCCATCATAATTAAAAATGTAGATAATATGCAAAAGATTACAGAAAAAGTGTTACACAAAATAATTTTAGAAGATATAGAGTCTTTTATGAAAGAACTTGGCAATTCTTTTTGTTTTATAGGTAGTGAATATAAAATAAAAATAGGTGATAGAAATTATTATATTGATATTCTTCTTTTCAATTATAAATATAATTGTTTTGTAGTAGTTGAATTAAAAGTTACAGAATTCAGAGCTGAATACATTTCTCAAGTTCAAAAATATATGAATTATATAGACAAAAATGTAAAAGAACCAATTCACAACAATACTATGGGAATACTAATATGTAAAAGAGATAATAGATTTGTAATAGAATATTGTTCAGATGAAAGAATTGCTGTGCGAGAATATAAACTTATATGAAATCATAAATATAACTAATAAATAACATTAATTATGCTATAATAATTATGAGGAAGGTCATCATGGAATATAAAAGTTATAATTGCAATTCTTATAGTATTCATACTATTAAAACTGATAAATTTAAAACAGTAAGAATGGAAATAATTTTTAGTAGAAATGCTGAAAAAGAAAAAATGCCAAGATTTTCTTTTTTAGCTGATTTACTTACTGATTCATCAAAGAAGTATAAAAGTAGAAAAGAAATATCTATTATTTTAGAAGAATTATATAAAGCTAATTTTTATGGTGTAACAAGTAAAGTTGGAAATTTATTTACAACTAATTTTATTATGGAATTTATTAGTCCAGAATATATTAATGAGAATGATTACTTAGAAAAGGTATTATCTTTTCCATTTGATGTAATATGTAATCCCAATGTTAATAATAATGAATTTGATATTACTAATTTTAATATAGTAAAAAGAAGACTTGCAGAAGAAATAGAAAGCGCTAAAGAAAGCTCAAATAAACTTGCTATAAGTGATGCTTTAACTTGTATGGATAGTATGTCACCTAGTTCATATAAAGTGCTTGGTACAATGGAAAATCTAAATAAAATAACTCCATCTAATTTATACGATGTTTATCTTGATCTTTTTAGTCATTCAAATTGTGATATTTTTATTGTGGGAAATATCAATATGGATGAAGCTGTTAAAATTATAAAAAATAGTTTTAAAAATAGAGTAATTAAACTAAGTAAACCAAGATTATATGTCGATAATAAATTAAGAAGAAAAGTATTAGAGGAAAAAAGTAATAAAGATTTTATTCAAAGTAATTTAGTAATGATTTACAATATTAAAAAACTAAATGATTTTGAAAAAAATATTACTTTTCATGTTTTAAATTATATTCTTGGTGGGGGATTAACATCAGTGTTATATGATAATTTAAGGAACAAGAATTCTTTATGTTACTCGGTAAGAAGTATGTATTTAAAGCAAGATAGTTTATTAATAATTAACACTCTTTTAGATAAAAATAATATTGATAAAGCCAAGAAATTAATTATTAAAAGTATTAATGAAGTAAAAAACGGTAAGTTTAGTGATGAGATGTTACAAGATACTAAAAAAATGTTAAAAATGTCTTTAAAAAATGGGTTAGATAACAATGTAGCTATAATAAATAATTACGAATTTAAGATATTTGATAATTTACCATCAATTGAGGAAAGAATTGAATTAATTGATAAAGTAAATAAAGAAGATGTTATTAATTGTGTAAAAAAATTACAACTTAATACTATTTATTCTCAAGTAGGTGTTGCAAATGAAAGAGATTAATTTAAAAGGATTAAATGAAGTAGTGTATTATGATGAATGTAGTAATGGGCTAAAAGTATATCTATGGGTTAATAAGAAAGTTAATTCTTTTTATGCCACTTTATCTGTTAGATATGGATCAATTTATAAAGATTTTAAAGTAGGTAATAAAACATATAGTACTCCCTATGGAATTGCACATTTTCTAGAACATATAAAGTTTAATGAAAGTGATAATTATTCAGCCCAAGATTATTTTAAAGAGTCTGGATGCGATACCAATGCATTTACAACATTTGATTATACTAATTACCAAGTATTTGGTAATATGGATTGCGCCAAGAACGTTTGTCATTTACTAGACTTTGTTGAAAATGGTTATTTTACTAAAAAGATAGTAAAAGATGAAAAAGGTATTATTGTTGAAGAAGCTAATTCTACAATTGATAACCCTTATGCTATGCTGTATTTTAACATGATTCATAATTTATTTAATCATTCGGATTATTCTAAGATAATTACAGGTGAAGAAAAGGATATTAAGAGTATTACTTATGATGATATTAAGTTAGTATTTAATACTTTTTATCATCCTAAGAATATGTTTTTAATCGTAACAGGTAATTTTAATCCTTATGAAATAATGGAATGTATTAAGGAAAATGAATCTAAAAAAGAAGTAAGAAAGTTTACTAAACCAACAAGAATAGTAGTTAAAGAAAATAAAAAAGTTAGAGAAAAATATGAAGAAGTATGTAAAAATGTATCTACTAAAAAAATCCAAATAGGTATTAAAATACCAACAAACAATTTAAAGAAATATGATGATATATATATAAGATTATTATTAAATATATTAATGGATGCAAGCTTTGGTAGTACAAGTGATTTTAGAGAAGAATTGCTTAGTAAAGAATTAATAAATAATATGGGGTATTCTTTTGATTTAATAGATAATTATTATATAATAACTATAATAATTGAAAGTAATTATAAAGAAGAAATTATTAAGTTAATTAATGATAAATTGGATAATATATGTATTAATGAAAGTGAATTTAATAGAAAGAAAAAATGTAATATTGCAACTTTAATACTAGATTATGAAAGTGTTGAAACAGTTAATGATTTATTGCAATTTGAAATATTAAAATACGGAAAAGTAATTGATGATTATAAAGAAAAGTATGAAAATATAGAATATAAAGATATATTAGATTTTATAGATTTAATCAATTTAAAAGAAAGAAGTATCTTAATATATAATCCCAAAGAATAATATAATCAAGTAATTGATTATATTTTTTTATAGACTAAAATTTGTTATAATTAACTTGTGAGGTTTATATGAAATTCAAGATAGGTAACATCGAATTAAAAAATCAGGTTATTCTTGCGCCAATGGCTGGGATTACAAGCACTACATTTAGAAGTATATGTAAGAAAATGGGAGCATCTTTAGTGGTGGGAGAAATGGTATCGGATAAAGCTTTAATATATGATTCTAAAAAGACATTTGATTTACTTAAAATGAATGAATTAGAAAGGCCTATATCGCAACAAATTTTTGGTGGCGATCCAGATACTATGGGTAAGGCTGCTAAGATTATTGAAGATGTTATGCATCCAGATATTATTGATATTAATATGGGATGTCCTGTTCCTAAAGTTGCAATTAAAAATAATGCGGGAAGTAATTTATTAAAAGATCCCAAACGTGCTTATGAAGTGGTTAAAGCAGTTGTCTCTTCAGTAAGTGTTCCTGTTACAGTTAAAATACGAAGTGGATGGGATGAAAAAAGTATTAATGCTGTGGAAATAGCAAAGCTATGTGAAAAGGCCGGGGCAAGTGCTATTACTGTACACGGAAGAACTAGAAAACAGGGATATACTGGGGTAGCTGATTGGAATATTATTAAAGAAGTTGTAAACGCTGTCAATATTCCAGTTATTGGTAATGGAGATATTAAATCGTGTTATGATGCTAAAAGAATGCTTGAAGAAACCGGATGCGATGCTGTTATGATTGGAAGGGCATCTTTAGGTAATCCTTGGCTTATTAAAGAATGTGTAGATTATCTAGAAAATGGTACAATTCCTAAGGAAGTAAGTATTAAAGAAAAATTAGCTATGATTAGATATAATATTAAAGAACTCATAAAGGAAAAAGGCGAGTTTGTTGGTATTCTTGAACTAAGAACTCAAATAATGTATTATTTAAAAGGTCTTCCTAATACTAAAGAATTAAAATTGGAAATTTGTAAATGTAAGTATGAAGATGAATTATTAAAAGTGTTAGATGAATATGAGAAAAGTATAATGGAGTAAAATGTTACAAGTATTAAAGGATAAAACTATTATAATATGTGAAGATAAAATTAGCATTTTAAAAGAAATATCTAATTCTTTTTTAGATATAAAGTTTTATACCAAGAAGGAATTCTTAGAAGAATATTTATTTAAATATGATGAAAAAGCATTATATTATTTAATAAATAAATATAATTATAAAATTGATGTTGCTAAGATGTATTTAGATAATATCTATTATATTAATGAAAATAAGAAGTATAAAAGTAATAAATTAAATAAGCTAGTTACCTTAAAACAAGAATTAATTGATAATAATCTCTTAATAATTAATAATACTTTTACTAATAAAATAAAAGATTATCATATAGTTGTTTATAACTATCCTTATTTAGATAATTTTGAATTAGAAATATTTAATAAATTAAATGCTACTATTTATAATGATAATGGTGATAATAAATTAGACAGTATTTATGTGTTTGATACTATTGAAGAAGAAATTAACTATGTTACAAAAGAAATTAGTAAATTAATTAATAAAGGAATAGATATTAATAATATTAAAATACTGAATGTTAATGAATCATATTATAATGATTTATTAAGAATTGGTAAAATGTATAATATCAATATTAAAATACCATCTAGTAATTATTTAATAAGTAACTCTATTGTTAAAATGTTTATTAATAATATTAATAAAGGTATAGATAACTCTCTAGAGTTAATAAAAGATTCTAATAAGGATATTCTTAATATGATAATTAATATCTGTAATAAATATGTATTATTAGATGATAATAAGATTAAATATGAATTAATAATAAATGATTTAAGAAATACAAAAATAGATAATTATAAGTATAAAAATTATGTTGAATTAATAGATATAAATAATTATATAAGTAATAATAATTATGTTTTTTGTATGAATTTTAATAATGATTCAATACCTAGATTAAAGAGTGATGAAGATTATATTAGTGATAGTATAAAAGAAGAGGTTAATTTAAAGAGTACTATTAAAATAAATGATGATATTAAAAAGCACACTGTTAATAAACTAAAAAGCATTAATAACTTAGTAATTACTGCAAAAAGAAAAGATAATAATGGAGAATGTTTCTTATCAAGTTTAACTAATGAATTAAATTTAAACATAATTGATAATTATAATGATATAAATAATAGTTATTCTTATAATTATGATTTAATTAAATTATGTAAATATGAAGATAATTATCGTAAATATGGAACTATAAGTGATGAATATATCTTATTAAAAAATAATATAAAAGATAATTTATATAATACTTTTAATAACAAATATACTTTAATTGATAATAAAAAGATAAAAGAATATTTAAATAACAAATTGATATTATCTTATTCATCTTTAACTAATTATTCTAAATGTTCATTCAAGTATTACTTAAGTAATATATTAAAAATAGATAGATATGAAGATACTTTTGAAGCATTTATTGGTTCATTATTTCATGATGTATTAGAAAAGTCTTTTAAAAATAATACTAATGTAGATGATGAGATAGATAATTATATAAAGAGTAAAGGTAAGATATTAAATAGCAAGGAAGAATTCTATGTTAATAAAATAAGAAATAATATTAAATTTGTTATAAATGTTTTAAATAAACAAAAAGGGTATACAAAATTAGATCAAGAATTATATGAAAAAAATATTACTATAGATAAATCACAAGATATAGATGTCAAGTTTATTGGGTTTATTGATAAAATATTATATAAAGAAGAAAATAATAGTACTTATGTAGCGTTAATAGATTATAAAACAGGTAATGTTGATACTAATTTATCTTATATTCCCTATGGACTTAATATGCAACTTCCTATTTATTTATATTTAGTTAAAAAAGGAAATATATTTATTAATCCAATATTTGTGGGATTTTATATTCAAAATATTCTAGATAAGAGTATTAAATATGACGATAATAAATCATATGAGGAAATATATGAAAGTAATTTAAGACTTGATGGATATTCAACAGATAATATTCATAATTTATCTTTATTTGACAAAACTTATGAAGATAGTAGATTAATTCAAAGTATTAAAGTTAAAAACGATGGAAATTTCTATACTAATTCCAAAGTATTAAGTGAAATAGAAATGAATAATTTAATAAAAGAATGCGAGAGAGTAATTGATAATACAATTACTAATATTTTAAATGCTAATTTTATTATTAATCCTAAGAAAATTGGCTATGAAGATAATACGGGTTGTAAATATTGTAAATTTAAAGATATTTGCTTTAAAAAAGAAGAAGACTATATTATTTTACCGAAAACGGATAATATTGATTATTTGAAAGAAGGTGATAATAATGCCTAAGTGGACAAATGAGCAAAAACTAGCAATCGAAAAAGATAATACTAATATAATTGTATCCGCAGGAGCAGGATCAGGAAAAACTGCAGTATTAACCGAAAGGGTTATTAATAAATTATTAAAGGGTATTAAAATAAATGAATTAATAATACTTACATTTACTAATGCTGCAGCTAAAGAAATGAAAGATAGAATAAGAGCTAAAATAAGTAATTATCCAGAAATAAAAGATAATTTAAATTACTTAGATATTGCACCCATTACTACTTTTGACTCTTATGCTTTATCACTTGTAAAAAAATATCATTATTTGCTTAATGTTTCATCTAATGTAAATATTGTTGATGATAGTATAATAAGTATTATTAAAAATGATTATTTAGATGAAGTGTTTAATGATAAATATAGAGAAAAAGATTCTAAATTTATAAAATTAATTAATGATTTTACAATAAAGAATGATACAGCTTTAAAAAAGTCATTTTTAACTATTATTAATAAATTATCTTTAAAAAGTGATCTAGATAGTTATTTAGATAACTATATAAATACTTATCTAAATGATAATAAAATAGATGAATATATATTAGAGTATACAAACCTAATTTATAAAGAAATAGATAACATTCATGATAATTTACTATTATTAGAAGATTCATCTTACTCTGATTATTATACTAGTATAGTTAATAGTTTAGATAAGTTAATTAACTCAAAAACATATGATGAAATAAGAAGAAGTATACCATCTAAATTACCAAATAGGCCACGTAATAGTGAAGATATAAAAGAGTATAAAGATAATATAGATAATTCATTAAAAATTATTAAATCATATCTTAGATTTAATAATATAAATGATATTAAAGAATCATTTAATGTAACTAAAGATTATCTTGAATCAATAATTGATATTATTAAAAGATTTAATAATAGATTGAATGAATATAAAATAAATAATGATTTATATGAATTTAATGATATTGAATTAATGGCTATTAAATTATTAAAAGAAAATAAAGAGATAAGAGATGAAATAAAATATAATACTAAAGAAATACTTGTTGATGAATATCAAGATACTAATGATATACAAGAAGAATTTATTAATTTAATTAGTAATAATAATATCTATATGGTTGGAGATATTAAACAATCAATATATGGCTTTAGAAATGCTAATCCAAATATATTTAAAAATAAATATGATTCATATTCTAATAATAATAATGGTATTAAAATAGATTTATTACATAATTTTAGATCAAGATCTGAAGTATTAGATAGTATTAATAAAATATTTTCTTTAATTATGACTGAAGATATTGGGGGAGCAGATTATAAAAATAGTCATCAAATGATATTTGGTAATAATAGCTATTTAGAGAATAGAACTAATGAAAATTATAATTTAGAAATATTAAATTATAATTATGAAGATAAATTATTTTCTCCTGAAGAAATCGAGGCATTTATTATTGCTAAAGACATTAAGAATAAAATAAATAATAAATATCAAGTATATGATAAAAAATTAAGAGATGTTACATATAAAGATTTTTGTATAATAATGGATCGTGGTTCTAGTTTTCCATTATTTAAAAAAGTATTTGAATATTTAAATATTCCTTTAACAATATATGAAGATAAAGAATTAACTAGCGAAGTAGATATAATGCTTATAAATAATATAATTGGCTTAATTTTAAAAATAAGTAATAATAATATTGATCAGGATTATAAATATTATTTTATAAGTATTATGAGAAGTTATTTGTTTTCTTATGATGATAATAAAATATTTGATATTATCTCTAATAATAGTTATAAAGATACATCAATATATAAGAAATGTATAAATATAATTAATAAATTAGATTATTTAAATAGTTATGAATTATTATTAAATATAATTGATGAATTTGATTTTTATAAAAACACTATTAAAGTTGGTAATATAGATGACTCTATAATTAGAATTAACAATTTATTAGATATATCTAAAAATCTAAGTAAATTAGGTTATACAATAAATGATTTTAAAGAATATCTAGATAAGATGATTAATAGTAAGAGTGAAATAAAGTATAAAGATGTATTAATGAATTCTGATTCTGTTAAAATAATGAATATTCATAAATCAAAAGGATTAGAATTTCCAATATGTTATTATTCTTTATTACATAAATCATTTAATAAGGATGATATAAAAGATGATTTTATCTATGATAATAAATATGGAATAATTATTCCTTATTATGATAATGGTGTAAGAGACACAATTTTAAAAGATTTAGTTAAGAATAGGTATAATATTGATTATATATCCGAAAGATTAAGACTTCTTTATGTAGCGTTAACTAGAGCTAAAGAAAAAATAATTGTAGTAACTAGTTTAGATGAAGAAAAGAAAAATCCTTTAAAATATAATTCTTTCTTAGATATATTTAATAGTATAAGTAATAATTTAGACGAATATGTTAATAATATTAATCTTGATCATGTTGGTGTAACTAAAGATTATTTATATGGAAATGCTAAGAGTAAGATTGAGTCTTTAACTGACACTAAAATAAAATATAATATATTAGAAAAAGATAATGAAATAATAGATAATAAACATGCATCAGTAGTAATTAATAAATTAATAGATAATGATACTTATAGTAAATTAAAATATGGTACGGAAATTCATAAAATATTTGAATATGAAGATTTCTTAACAAGTAGTAATGTTTATATTAAAAATTTAGTAAAAACATTCAATATAAATAGTAATACCAAAATATATAAAGAACATGAATTTGTTATGGATAATATTCATGGAATTATTGATTTAATATTAATTGATGATAATAATATTAGAATAGTAGATTATAAATTAAAAGATATTAATATAGATAAATATAAAGAACAATTAAATATATATTATAACTATGTTAATAAAGTATTAAATAAAGATAATGATAAGAAAATAAGAGTATATCTATATAGTATTATGGATGAAAGAATTGAAGAAGTATTATAAATAATATATAATGTTAGTAGGTGATAAAATGAAATATGATATAAGTGTTGGTATAAGTAATAGACATGTTCATTTAACAGAAGAAATGTATAATAAATTATTTGATGAACCAATAGAAAAAAGAAATGATTTGCATCAAATAGGTCAATTTGCAGCAAAACAAACATTAACTCTTAAAAATGGTGATAAAGTAATAGAAAATGTTCGAGTTCTTGGTCCATTTAGAAATTATAATCAAGTTGAATTATCTAAAAAGGATGCAAGGGGACTTGGTTTAAATCCTCCAGTTAGAACAAGTGGAGATTTAGAAAATACTCCAAGTATTACTCTAGTAACAAAAAAGAGTGAAGTTACTATTGATGGGGTAATAATTGCAGATAGACATGTTCATATGAATCCTATAGATGCAGAAAAATATGGAGTAGTAAATGGTCAAAAAGTAAGAATCGAAATACCTGGAGATAAAAGTGGTGTAATTGATGCTTATATTAAAATAAGTGATGATGGATACTATGAACTTCATGTTGATACAGATGATGGAAACGCTTTTCTATTAAATGATAATGATATATTAAAGATGATAATAGATTAATTACTTAAGCTATTTGATATTATAAAAGATAGAATACATACAAGTAAATAATATATTGATATAGTATTTGGATATATAAATAAAATAGATGATATAACAAATCCAATAATGGAACTATAAGTATATCTAAAGTAATTATTAAGTAAATATTCAATTAGTTTTAGTATAATAACTGAACTTATTAAAAAAGATATAATAAAAGGAATTAAAAATAGTAAATTACTAATACTAGGATTTGCTATAGTGTTTAATAAATAATTATATATACCAATAAAAATAAGAAGACTGGTTGAAGAAATACCTGGTACAATTTTACCAAAAGAATATAATATGCCTCCAATAATTATTTGAAATAAAGAAGGATTATTAGAAGTAGGTATATTATTTTTTTGTACTATAAATAATATTATTCCAACAATTAAAGATATTAAAAAAGGAATAAAAGAAATACTCTTATTAGTTTTATTCTTAATCTCTTTTATTAGAAAAGGTATACATCCTAGTATTAATCCTATAAATACATATGATATAAATATTAATTTATTATTTATTAAATATAATATTATTTTACTAAATAAAAATATACTTAATATTACTCCAATTAATATTGGTAATAAATATATTATATTATTCTTAAAATCATTAAATATATTATTTATTTTATTAATAATTATTTCATATATTCCCAGAATAGTAGCAATTACACCACCAGATACACCTGGTATTATAAATCCAATACCAATAATAATTCCATATATTAAATTTTTAATAAACATTTATTATCTCCTTAATAATTTTATTATTATTAATAATATGTTATACTAGTAGTATGAAAAAAATAAGAATAGCAATTATAGTATTTTTAATTATTGTATTAATACCTATATGTATTAATGTTTTTATGATACAAAAAACTAAGAATAATATAAATAATATAGATAGTAAATATGATTATGCATTAATACTAGGTTGTAGTGTTCATAAAGATGGAACACCATCATTAATGTTAAGAGATAGGTTAGATAAAGGTGTTGAATTATATAACAATAATTTAGTTGATAAGGTAATAATTAGTGGTGATCATGGTGATGATTATAGTGAAGTAGATGTTATGTATAAATATCTAATTAATCATGATATAGATTCTAGTAATATAATAAGAGATGATAAAGGGTATTCAACTGGTGATAGTATTAATAATTATTATAATAATTATAAGGATAGTAGTGTAATAATTATTACTCAGAAATATCATCTATATAGAGCTTTATTTATAGCAGATAAGTATAAGTTAAATGCTAAAGGAGTAACTGCCAAAGAAGTTATCTATGGAAATCAAATATTTAGAGATATAAGAGAAATATTTGCAAGATGTAAGGATTTTATCAAATATTAATAATTTACATAAAATTTGCATTATTTTTAAATAATTATATGGAAATTGAAAATAGTATAGTATTCTAATTATAGAAAATAGGTGATTATATGCCAGAAAATGATGGTAAAAATAACCATCAAAAAGCATTATTAATAATTGCAATATTTGCTTTACTTATAATTGGTTCATCATATGCCTATTTTGGTGTTAATATAGTAAGTAATTTTGGCACAAGTATTATTAATGCAGATACAGGTGCAATTGGTACAGTTACTTTAAATGGAACTGATTCACCATTAATACTAAGTCTATCTGCGGCAGATATGAATGTTCACATAGTACTCTTCCAAATTATGGACCATCTAGTGAAACAGCATACTGTGAGAGTAATTCTTATTAATAAAAAAAGATTATCTTACGATAATCCTTTATAATGATTCAATTTGTTCAGTAGTGGTATTAGTTATTTTTCCTATTAAAGCATTTTTTAATTCAGTATCTTCTTCACCTAGGTCATCTTTAATATCGATAACTCTTACTATTTCATCAATTGATGTATATCCTTCCATTACTTTAATAAGTCCATCTTTTAGTAGAGTATTACTATCTTTACCATATACTAGATGTCTCAATTCTTCTTTTCTTATATTGTTTATAATTGCATCTCTAATATCTTGATTTATTTCTAATACTTCTTGTAATGCAATTCTTCCTTTATATCCTCCGATACAATCGTCACATCCAACTGGAGTATAAATATTATCTACATCAGCTCCAAGAACTTTCTTAAATAAATTTTTCTCATATTCATTAGTTGGTCTTGTACTACGACATTTTGGACATAACTTTTTAACTAATCTTTGAGATATTATTCCCGATAGAGCAGATCCAAGTAGATATCTTTCTACATCCATATCAAGTAATCTTTCGATTGTATTTAAAGAGTTATTGGTGTGGATTGTTGATAATACTAAGTGGCCAGTAATTGATGCACGAACAGCAATTCTAGCAGTTTCATCATCACGGATTTCTCCGATCATTATAATGTCTGGGTCTTGACGTAATATAGAACGAAGAGTATTACCAAAAGTAAGACCAATTTCACTCATAACTTGAACTTGGTTAATACCAGGTATTTTCATTTCGACTGGGTCTTCAACAGTTATTATATTTTTATCCACAGTATTAAGCACTTGTAACATAGCATATACAGTAGTAGATTTACCAGTACCAGTAGCACCAGTTACTAGGATAATACCATTTGGTTTTTTAATTAGTTCTTGAATCTTATCAAAGTTTTTTCTTGTTAAACCAATTGACTCTAATCCATTAGAACTCATTGTGTAGTCTAAGATACGTACAACGATTTTTTCTCCATCAACTAAAGGTAGACTAGATACACGTAAGTCTACATCAACATCTTCAATTAAGCCTTTAATAGCACCATCTTGTGGTAATCTGCTTTCAGTTATATTCATACCAGAAATAATCTTAATTCTGGTAGTTAAATTCTTTTTAACGGTAGCTGGAACGCTAGCATATTCTAGTAGTGATCCATCTATTCTTATTCTAACTTTTAATTCATCTTCCGTTGGATCAAAATGGATATCGGATGCACCGTGTTTAACAGCATCGATAATCATTTCGTTAACTATGTCTACAATTGGTTTATTATCGTAATCATATTCTCTGAACACAAGTATCACCGATTCTCCCTTTTACTCTAATAATTATACTATAAACTTAAATTTTATACAATAATTATATACTATTTAATTTATATTTGATAAAATAAATATAGATAGTTAGGTGATATACATGTATAATTTAATAAAACTAAATATTGATAAAAATATTAATATATCTTATAAAATAAATGAATTTAAATCACCTAAAAATATTTATATACCAATTTTATCTAATAGTACTTTTAAATTAAATGAATACATATATAAAAATACTAGTTTTACTGATTATTCATCTAGTATTTCTGGTAATATAATTGATTCAAAAATTATCAAATTAAATAATAAAGAACTGTCATCAGTAGTAATTAAAAATGATTACAAAGAGAATATAAAAAAGAAAACTAAAATAAAGAAACCAACAAATAGAGAAGAATTAATTAATGTATTAAGAGAATATCATCTAAATAATATAGCAGATAAAATAGATAAACAAACAATTATTAGTAATATAGTTATATCATCAATTGATGAAGAACCTTATAGTGTTAAAGAATTAATTACTTTATCAAATAATTATGAAGAAGTTTTAGATACAATAGATTATCTAGCTAATTTATTTAGTGTAAGTAAATGTATACTTGCTAATAAGAGTACTAATTTTAATAGTATTAAAAATGTTAATTCAGTGTTAGGTACATATCCTAATATTGATCTTGTATTAGTACCAGATAAATATTTAATTAGTTATAAACCATTTTTATGTTCTTATTTAAATATATCTGATACAGAGACACTTACATTAACTACAACAGATATATTGGAAATTTATACTAGTGTTATTAATAATAAATATCTTGAAGATACTATTATAACTATAAGTGGTAATGCAATAAAAAAAGGAATGGTTATTAAAACTAAATTATATGTATCTTTAAGTGAATTATTAGATGAATATATTAAAATAACAGATAATGATTATGAAATATATTTAAATGGTTATATATCAGGATGGAAGATAGATAATATTGAAGGTATTATTATAACTAGAGATATTCATACTATTGTAATTAATAAAAGAGAATATAAAGAAGAGTATTCTTGTATTAACTGTGGGGCTTGTATGAAAGTATGTCCAGTTAAAATAAATGTTAAGAGATGTTATTTTAATAAGATAAATAATAAAACATGTATATCATGCGGATTATGCGATTATGTATGTCCTTCTAATTTAAAATTAAGAGATAGAGTGGAGGGTAATAATGAAGAAAAAGGAAATTAAAGATTTAGTTAAATTAAATATCTATTTATTATTACCAATTATTTTATATTCATTATATAAAAATGGCTATTTAATATATGAAAAAGGATTAATAAGTTTTATTAATATATTTAAACCATTATATCTAATATTAATCGGAGTAATTATAAAAATAATTATTGATTTAATAAGATTTAAAAAAGTAAATATTGATTATGAATTAATATATGTTATATTAATTGCAATGATTATGCCATATAATATAAGTTATTTAGTATATGTAACTAGTTTTATACCATTATATATAATATCATTATTGCTTGATAAAGTTATTAAATATAATAAAGTATGTTTTATATATTTAGTTATTATTTTAATCAATTTTATATTTAATGATTATACATTTATGACTCCATTAGAAAATAATTATACTTTTTCATTTACATTCTTGAATTTAATTATGGGAAGAATGGTAGGTGGAATAGCATCAACTAGTATATTGTTTAGTCTACTTGCATATATCGTTTTAATTACTAACTATTATTATAAAAAAGATATACCATTCTTTATTAATATCAGTTATTTATTCTGTATGATAGTTTATTATTATGTTACTAAGAATAGTGATTTGCTTCTTAATAGTGAATTGGTATTTGGTAGTATATTTGTAGCAACATTACCAATGTCTAGCCCATATAAGGAAAAAACTCAAATAATAGAGAGTATTATTATAGGTATACTTACATTTATATTAAGTATTTATTTTAATAGTATTATAGCTATATATATTAGTATATTTATAATGTCATTTATACCTAATATAAAATGGTTTAAATTTAGATAAATTCTTGTAAAAAACATGAAATTCTACTATAATAAGTGCGATTTTTATTAAAAAGAGCACTTTTTTTAATAAATTTACAAAATAAAAAAGGAAATTGGCATTATTGGGATAATATATATTATTAGAGGGGAAAAATGGAGAGAATTTCAGACGAGAAAATAAATGAGATAAGAAACACTGCTGATATAGTAACAATTATTTCAGATTATATACCACTTAAAAGACAAGGCAAAAACTATTTTGGTATTTGCCCTTTTCATGATGATCACTCACCAAGTATGTCTGTATCACCAGAAAGGCAACTATATAAGTGCTTTGTATGTAATAAAGGTGGTAATGTTTTTAATTTTGTTAAAGATTATGAAAACATTTCTTTTATTGAAGCAGTAAAAAAAGTGGCAGATAAAGTTGGAATTCCAATTAATATTGGTTATGTTAAAAAAGAAGTAACTAAATATAAAGAAGATTTTAGTATAATGGATTATGCTACTAAAATATTTCAAAATAACTTAAACAGTAAAGAAGGAATAAAAGCAAGAGAATATTTAGCTAATAGAAATATTACTGAAAATATAATTAAAGATTTTAAAATAGGTTTATCTTTAAATAACAATACTTATATGTATGATGTATTAAGTAAGAAATATGATATTAATAAATTAGATGAATTAGGATTAATAACTA
>JAEEGL012953851.1_pt1 | contig 23395 bp, 12 predicted proteins | sample 9134231 | NCBI WGS metagenome assembly JAEEGL01 (sample SAMN16246548, study PRJNA631951) | gut metagenome | biome: gut microbiome; feature: rumen; material: fiber-attached | host: Bos | place: Iran: Karaj | collected 2018-10
AGCCACAACAGCCATCGCTATATGTGAGGTATCCGCAGTCTTCGGTGTTGAATCATAGCTGTGGGTCGTACCTGTCTTGGAGGCGTATGCGCCTGAATTACCGGTTGTACGTGTCGATCCGGTGGAGCCTGATGAGCTTCCTGTCTGACTTCCCGAGCCGGATGAGCCCTGTGATGCGCCGGATCCCGAAGAGCTGCCTGAACCGGACGTATTCCCACCTCCGGATGAACCCGTTTGCGACGAACCCTCGGACGAGCCGGAGGAGTCTGTATCGTCCACTCTCCTGCCACTGCCTACGTTTATATCCACTTCCTCCTCATCCGAGCCTGATGCCCTGTCCTCATCAAGGGGATAGAACACAAAATCGTTGTCGGCCGAGTAGGTTTCTGCCGTTGAACCCGTATATCCATATATCACATCCGGGGTAAAGACTCCCTGTGAGCCGATCTCCGTCACTGATGCCGGTATTGTAACAGTCTTTATGGAAGAGTTGTTAAAGGCTCCCGCCTCTATGGTGGTACATCCGGAGGGTATGTTCAGAGATGTGATACCTGAGCACTCTGAAAAAGCACCCGTACCTATGATCTTGGTACCTGAATTCAAAGCCACCGAATTTTTGCCTGCAGGTATTACCAACAGCTTTGTATATGAAGCATTATAAAGGCACCCACCGTCGGAGGCGTATGTCGCGTTGCCGTTTGCAACATTGATGGTGGACAGTGACTGGTCTCCCAGAAAAGCATCGCTGGCTATGCTGGTGCAGCTGGATGGTATCGAAACCCCCGTCAGGGAATTACAATATCCGAAAGCCTTGCTGCCCACTGTGGTAACACCGTCCGGTATAGCCATGGTCGTAAGTGAATTACATCCCGAAAAAGCCTGCTCTTCTATGGACTTGACGCCCGATGATATTGCCACCGAACTCAAAGACCTGCATCCGTAAAAAGTCTGCGCCGGTATACGCGAAAGATTCGCCTGCATTGTGACCGAAGACAAAGCCGTACACCCTGAGAAAACTCCTGTTCCCATGTTGGTAACTGTTCCGGGCACATTGATGGATCCCAGATTGGTGCAGTTTGCAAATGCATTCTCACCTATGGTAGTAACCCCCGAAGGAATGGACACGGAAGTGATAGTGTTATTACCCTTAAATGCGTTGGATGCGATCTCCGTTACATTGGACGGAATGGTGATGGCTCCTCCGCCACCCGTATATCCCGTGAGTTTGCCGTTTGAGATCGTAAACCCCGCCGTGGTCGGCTCCGATGCATAAACATTACACGGCAGCATGTACACAAAAAGGCAGATTGAGAACAGTGCCGCGCATATGTATCTGTACATTCTGTATGATACGGACTTACTCATATTTACCTCCTTTCCGTGCTGCTAAAGACCTCAGTTAACTTTTATGATATAAATATATCTTTTAAATAATACCATATATTGTATATAGTGCAAGTATTTTTTGTAACTGTTCAGAACCAAGGCAATTTGTATAAAAATACTCGTTGAATGCCTGCATTCATAAGAGGATTTTTGTACAAATTTCTTTGGTGAGAACCAAACAGCGAGAAAATCTTTGATTTTCGAGCTTGGTTCTGAACAGTTACCACTTTTTTACTATACAGCTATGTGATTTTTTTGGCGATAATAAACATCCTTCCCTGCTCCCTGTAGCTTGAACAGGTGGACAGTGTCAGCAATTCGTCGCCCATATCCGCATCAAAAAGTGAAAGATCCGAAGACAAAAGCTGCTTCATGTTCACCCTGAAGGCATCCCACTCATCCCTGTTGCCTGCATTCAGGAAATTATAGTATCTGAAGGTGTACTCATCCTCAAAGCTGACCTCGGAAAGACCTGCGCCTATTATCTCATAGGTATTCTTTTCGTATATGGTATTAAACGTTATGGTCCGGTGACTCTTAAGGTAATCGTCATCCAGGTATTTTTTCAGTCCTCCGAACATTACTCCGCTCTTCATGTTATGTCCGTATATTATAAGATTCGTGTCCCTGTTCACGAAATCGTTGCGAACATCCATGAAGAGTGTTCCGTTTTTGTCGCTGCTCCTGTAAAAACTGTGGTCGAGATAAAACTGACCATCGGCCTCCTTTGTCTGCATAACGGGATAATCAATCTCAGTGCCTTCTATGCTGATCCATCCCACAAAATCAGTATTCTCCGCATACAGAGTCTGATACTCCGGCAGGATCTTGAGCTTTTTCTTTACCTTCTCCGACCCTTGCGCTATCTCTGTTTCCCCGGATTTGACCGCCTCTTCACGCTGTTTTCTCAGCTCGTTTAAGAGCGCTGTGTTATCTTCCACCACGTTCTCGGAATACTCTTCATCACTGATGCCCGATCCCGTCAGATTCTGTATCTTGCGGACCCTCGCCAGCTCCTCCTCGGAACGTCTCTCGGCCATATCATTCCTGTATATATAGGAAAAGATAACAGCTGCGCACGCGATCAATGTAACGCCTATCACCCTGTATATAACCGATGCTTTGTGTTTTTTTCTCAAGCGGCTCTCTTTTTCTTTTTCCTCCTCCACCATGGTGCGGGCACCCGCCACCACAATGTCGGAAAGGTACATGAAAAAACCGCTGCCCACGGAGGAATGAAAAACGATCTCATTATTGCGGATCTTCTCATACAGAGAAAGCGCAACCTCCAGCTCCGTCACATCCATGCTGGATGTTATGACATCGATCTTTTTGGTGTCCTCCTCCGCAGCCAGAAGCTCCTCATATGTATCAAATTCGTATTCCCCAAGCTTGTATTTATTCATAAAACCATACAATGAGGGATCGGGTTTTCCCGATCCCCACATTTTTTATTTTACCTTAACTGTTTTGATGGTGTTGTAATTTGAGTACTCTCTTGCACCGTCCACAGTCCTGTACGCACGAACAGTGTAATAATACCTTTCGCCCGGTGCGAGCCCGCCGTCTATAATAACGCGGTTGTTGCTTGCGGAAACGGTCTTCAGCTTTGTATATACTCCGTTTTTCTCCGTAGCGTAGTAGATCTCATATCCGGTAGCCAGTCTCGACTTCGTCCACTTGAGCTGAACCTTACCGCTGCCTGTAGCTCTCACTGTAAGCTTCGGTGTCTTCAGCTTTGTCTTCTCTGACAATACGCCTGAGAATCCGCCGTAAGAAATGCTGCCGTCTTTATTCTTGACATACGATCTTACCTTGTAGCCGTATGTGGTGTAGCTTGTAAGACCGGTAACCTTGTAGGTATTCTTCTTGGTGCTGCCGATGACCTTATTGTTCTTGTCGCAGATCTGGTAGCCTGTAGCGTACTCCTGCTCTGTCCACTTGAGCTTTATGGTCTTCCATGTGATATCCGTCGCCTTAAGTCCCTTAACTGCCGCAGAACCGATGTTGAAGGTCACCACCTTGGTACCCGTGTAGTTGCTTGACAGCGCGGTCATCGTGACTGTTGCTGTACCCGGATCGGTATTGTTGCTGTATGTAACGTTATAATCCGTTCCCTTTACCAGTGTCTTATTAGAGACAAGGTCAGTCAGGGTTACCGACGGAGTATATGTGGTGCCTGTGTACTCATAAGAGTCTCCGCCGTTTAAGTTTGCCGCACAGTTTGACAGGCTCTTTGCCACGATCCTGTACTCTACCGTCTTGGTGCCTGAGTACTGACCCTTGCCTGTCACAACAGCCTTTGCCGTACCCACATTAATATTATTCGAGTAAGAAACCGTGTAATCCGTTCCTGCCGTCAGTACAGTACCGTCGATGGAAACAGAGAGTGCCGGTGTTATGGAATAGCCCGTGTAAGTGTATGTAGACGCATATCCCGTCACCACCATACCGTTTGCACTGTTGGAAATGTTGAAGTTCACGGTCTTCGAGCCGTAATAATAGCTGTTCTCTACTGCAGTGATGGTGACAGAAGCCTTTCCGATGGCAACATTATTGTCGAAAGATGCAGTGTAATCGCTGCCCTTGCCCAATGTATTGCCGCCGCAGTTTACCGTGAAGGACGGAGTTACTGCAGAACCCGTGTAAACCTGATCGGGTATAGTAGCAACCTTAGCACCTGCCAGATCTGCCTTTATGGTGAACTTCTTGGTGAGGTAACCGGAGAATCCGCCAATGCCCGAAATTGTAAGGGTGGCGATACCGGCATTCACGTTATTGGTAGCTGTTACGATGTACTCTCTGCCTGCCACAAGGTTCCTGCTGCCGTAGCTTATCACTACAGACGGAACTACGCCTGCACCGGTATACTTCATGAATCCGTCACCGGTGTAGGTAAACTTGATATCCTCAGCAGTGATGGTCACGCCGTCGGATGTCAGACCTGTACCGGATGTAGAACCGTCGTCCTTGTCTCCGCCGGAGATTGAATTCTGCTCTATGGTGAAGTATGCCTTTGCGCTTCCCTTGTAATTGCCGATGCCGTTTACCGTGATGGTGGCTTTTCCCACTTCTTTGTATTTCTTCGTATTGTCTATCTCGTAATCAACGCCTTCCCTAAGTGTTGCCTTGATGGTGGCAGCGCCTCTGTCACGGCTTGCCGGAAGGGTTGTGTCTGTCACGGTGATGCCTCTGACCGTGATGTAATCGCCTGTGTAATAAACGGTCTCCGGGAAATTATCTATAGTACAGTTAAAGATAGATTTCGGTGTTACCGTATATGTGCACGACATGCTGGGTGTAGCCGCATAAGTTCCCTTCTCCGGCACACCGTCCACCACGATGTAGTACTTGTCCGCATCAACGATCTTTGTGATGTCTATGCGATTGTCAAGGATCAGATCCCCGTTATCATCCAGGACAGCGCCCTTGTAAACTGTTATCTTCCTCTGATCGGTACCGATGTTGAACCTTGAGGAATCCACAGAAACATAGGAATCCTTCAGATCCCTGTAAAGTCCGTCATACTCAGCAGAGTATCCGCCTGTAGTAAGGCTTGCCGTAGCACCGCTGATATCCTCTCCTATGTAGTAGGTGTAGGAAACCGAACCGGTGTAGTTGCCCAGTCCTTCTACCGTCATCACGATCTTTCCTGCGTAATTCGGGTATGTTTCTTCGGAAGCGAGGGTCTCGTACTGTGATACGAAGGTAAGTCTGTAATCCGGATAGGTTGCGCCGGCGTTCTTGCATCCGAGATCCACATTTCTGGTAGTATCATGCAATACCACTGCAGGAACCGAAGTACCGCCTGCTACGAAAGGCATTGTATGTCTTCCTTCTGACTTTTCCGTTCCGTTGGCGTAGGTTATGGACTTATTAACGGCATATGTATAACCGTAATCTGCTGCCGTAGCCTGATCCGCACTTATATCCCTCGGGGTGATGGTTGTAGTCTTTGTGACTGTTCCCGAGTAATTGCCGATTCCCGTGATGGTGAGGGTCACAACACCGGCATTGGTGTGATCTCCTGCTACCACTGAATCGTCATATCTCAGCTTGTTGCTGTAATCCACCGTGTAATCAACGTTTTCCGCCAGAGTGTTGGCACCGTCCAAAACCGTTATCTCCGGTGTCAGCGGGTTGCCTGTGTATTCCATTGTACCCTGAACAGATACTGAAACTGCCGTAAGGCTTCTGGACGTAACATTGTAAACAGCGGTCTTATTAACACCGGAGTAATTGCCCAGACCCTTGATCTCCACGATATACGCGCCCATCTCACTGGGAGCTGTGGCTTCGGTCACTGTACCGTTTGCCGCCACCGAACCAACCGTTCCTACCACTACGCCCTGGTTGTTGTAGTATGCGCTGATATAATAATCCATCAGTCCGGTCGGATTGTGATTTAAGGTGTGCTTTTTGCCGAAAATATCCGTATATGTCACTGAAATGCTGCCGGGCTCAGCAGGATTGCCGGTATATGAGGAATCCGAAACCGCAACTTCAATAGAGGCTGCATCCGAAATATCCTTTGCCTTTATCCTGATGTTCTCCACCAGTGTTCCCGTGTAATTGCCGATACCTGTAACGGTGACAGTTCCGCCGTTTTCAATGGAATTGTTGGTACCGTATGAAAGCTTATAGTCGGAATCCAGCACCATGTTGTAGGACGAACCTGTATTCAGGATATCCGTCAGCGTAGGTACGGGATAGATTCCGGTGGGAATGTATTCATAGTAATCCGAAGATATCTCATCCACATAGTTTGATGTGGTGTTCAGCATTCCCTGGTAGATCTCCTTGGGAGAGATCACTATGGTCTTTGCGACAGATCCCTTTATGAAGCAGTCCTCGTCAGCCGAATCGGCGGTGATGGTGACAGTGCCTGTTCCCGCATTTTTATTCGTTCCGTAGGTAACGGTGTATCCGCCGTTGACCGGATCATTTGGCTTAATACCCTTATAATCATAGAAAAGATCGAACTCAGGCTGTTTTGTGGTGCCGTCATAGGTGTAGTACGGTATGTTGGAAGCACTCACATTATCAGCATCCGTCCATTCCACGATGAGTTTATTGACAGGATACATGATTCTGAAGTTCGCGCTCAGCTCACCGGAATAGATGCCCTTTGCCGTTACGGTAACCTTGGCAAGACCCGGATCCACGTTATCGTCGTAAGTCAGATCGTAGTACCTGGAATCCAGTCTTCTGCCGCTTGGAAGCTTCACATATACTGCCGCCGGAGTCACTGCGTTACCCGTCCACTCCTGATCCTTTATGGGCTCGATAACTGCGCCGTCGGTGGAGATATCACCGGTCACGTTAAATGTAAATGACATTGAACCTGTATAGTGCTGATCCTCAACACCGGTTATGGTCATTACATGGTTTCCTATGTCGTATCCGTCGATAGTCGCCGTATAGAATGTCTTATTGATAGGTGTGGTCGTACCATCATTTGCGTACAGATCCACCAGCTCCGTCAGAGTTCCCGCATCATATGCGTTCTTCAGCAGGGTCTCGGAAATGGCATCGTCCTGCTTCAGCTTATTGGCTGCGTTTGCATCATCTTTTACAGAGAAATCAACATCATTCAGCTCTCTGTAAATATCGATATTGATAACCGTAAAGTTTGTACAGTTATTCTGGCCATGAACATACAGATTCATCCGGCCGGGGCTGTAATTCAGCGCTGCGATCTCTGTCGCATCAAAGAAATAATCCTGTCCCTCCACCAGCTGTGTATTGCCGTAATAGATGTAGTAGAGATCCATGTCCGTGGTCGCAAGCTGACCTTGTGCAGCATCATAGATGATCCTGTTATTGCTGTCTCGAAGCTCAGCTCTCACGTTTGCGGTGTTATTGCCCAGGTCGAGCTGATTGATGGTGTAATACTCTCTTCTGCTGCCCGTGAAATTGCCTGTACCCTTGATCTCTACATAGGTTCCCTCTGTGGGTATGCGTCCGAGGGCCTTTGCATAGACAGTGGAGTTGGTATCATCCAGACACCTTACCACATTGTAATCCGTTCCCTTTCTGAGTTCCTTTTCATTGTATGTGACTGTCACATCCGGAACATGGGATTTTCCATCATAATCATACTCATAATCGCTCAGCACGATACCGAAGTTTGAAACATTGGCTTTTGTGATATCAAAGTTCGTGTAGATCACCGTGCCGTTGGCTATAGTCTGATATGCCGTAGTCTTAAGCTCAGGGAAGCTGTAGTTGCTGCCTTCCTTTGTCTTTACATAAACGAAAGCATTGTATGTAGAGCCTTCGGTATTATTGAGATTGTTGAGATATCCCAGCTCATAGTCACTCGGAGCCAGAACCTCATATGTCTGGTCACCGTCAAGATCCACCTCAACCTTCAGAGCTTCCGGCTCTATAGGCTCGCCGCTGTAAATATATGAATGATTTGCCGCGCCGTCTGTCCATTCAATCCTTGCATTGCTTCTCGACAGAGTTATGGTATTGATGGTGTAGGTTTCAGTCAGAGTTCCGAAATACACCGTGCTGTCTGCCTTAGCGGTAACTGTAACTTCAACTGTGCCCGCACTGGTAGTATCGTTCGCCCTGCCGCTGGTGATATTTCTGTAAGTCACATCAAAATCTGTGGCCGGATTCAGATCCACGATGTTATTACCCATATCCACATTGACATCCACAGAACTGGGTGTTATGGAGCTTCCGGTATATACAAGACCCGTGTCTTTATTGGCCCCACCCGCAAATGTAAGCGTCATTGAGCCTTTCTGTGATATGTCGATACCACAGTGGAAAGTCTTGTTGATAGTACCTGTGTAATTGCTTGCCCCATCTGCCGTGAATGTAACTGTGGCAAGATTTCCGGCCTTTGTATTGTCAGTGTAATTGACACTGTATGCACCGGCGTTAACCACTATATCATCGCCGCTCACCGTATCAATAAGCTTAAGTCCCGGATATGTATATGTGTAATTACCCGCTCCATCATCAGCCATATCCTGTTGTCCCAGATCTATGGCAAGATGGCTCATATTTCTCTTTTTGATGGTATAGCTTATCTCTCCCGCACTGTAGAGATCCGCATACTCACCCAAAGGTGTTATCAAAAGCTTTCCGGTACCCGGAAGGTTATTGTCGTCACTTGGCTCGATGGCGTAATTATCCGAAGCTATGATACTGCCGTCCGCTTCTTTGAATATCATCTTTGAGTAATCCGGCAGAGTCATATGTTCGCTGGTGCCCATCCACTCTACAGAAATATTCTGAACGGTGAGAAGATCCTTGAATGCAGCCTTTCTCACAAAATAATGACCGCTGAACGTACCGTCAAAGTTGAGGCCGTCACCTGTCACCACGATGGTGTGCTGTCCTATGGATCTCGGCGGAGTGGTGCCCGAACCGTCAAATGCCACCGTAATACCCTCGGCACACATGCCTGTATCGCCGTTATACAATACAGTCTTCTTGCCACCGTTGGTATATACAATGTAAGGAGCCTTTGTGGCCGTGCCTGCATAGAATACAGTGGGATGACCGTCAACGCTGTTTGCGCTGACTGCCGCATTATTTACATTAATGGCACCTATGCTGAAATCTGCCTTTGCATAGGTACTGCTGTCGTACTTACCGCCAAGGCCGTATGCCCTCACCTGATATATGCCTGTCTCGATGCACTCGGTAACCGCAAGGTAATCGTTGCCGGATTTCTTGTAATAGCTTACGTCGTAATCCGTACCTTCCGCCAAAACTTCACCCAGATATGTATCTGTCAATGTTATGGTCTGAACCACTTCCGTTCCCGTGTATGTGGAGCTTCCCGGGCTGAGTGTCATGGTAAACCTGCTGCCTGTACCCTCACCGGACGAATCCGTGCAGGGGAACTTTGCGGGAACCACGTTAAAGTATGCCTTTGAAGACACCTGTCCGCTGTATACAAGTTTTCCTTCGGCGTAAACATACTTTGTGCCGATGGTACGCATATTGGCATCTGCACGATCCACGTCGACTTCGTTACCACTGCCATCGACATAACCGCATTTGATGGTGTACTGGCTTGTAGTCAGTACAGATGAAGATGTGCCTGCGCTGTCAGTAACCGTATATGACGGAAGCTCGGTCGAACCGTGTCCGTTTCCGTACTCCACGCTCTGGGAACCCAGTGTTACCGTCAACGGAGAGTTGATATAGTAGATAAACGACTTGCTGCCTGCATCGGAATATCTGCCGATACCTGTTATGGTAACTCTCACCATACCTACGGAAAGCGTTCCGTCAGGACTGTATGAGAGTGTGTAATCCGAATTGAGGGTGAGAGGAGTAGTATCATCATAAACCGTGATAGAATACGGTTTTGCCTGAGCACCTGAAGTAAATGTAACTGTCGGATACTCAGACTGTCCTGCAAACTGAGCCGAATCCAATACCACCGGTGTATCTCCGCTGTCTCCTACAACTTCTGCCTTGAGATTATTAAACAGCTTTGATGTAACGTGGACCGTAGAAGACTTTGAACCCGTATAGTAGTAGCCTCCGCAGGGTACAGCCGAATCCCCGAAATTGTACTCAACATCATAATCACTTCCCGCAACCAGCGCTGCGTTGCTCAGAGTTACGGAACTTCCGTCTTTTTTGTAAGAAGCGGGAATACCGTTCAGATTCATGTAATCATGAATATTCTCATTATATAATTTGTAATTGCTCTTTAATGCGGCGCCTGTATATCCCTCCGCCACTTCAAAAGCCGGGCTTCCTGCGCTCTCTGCCGTCGTATCCAGATAAGCCTTTACAATGCTCTGATCGGAAATATCATAAGCTATGTGGTAATCATCGGATGTAAAATATTTTTCCTGTGTGAAATTATCAGTCTTAAGCGTGACCGTATATCCGCTACCATCCGCTGTTATGAAATCCCATCCTGAATTATTGGTAACAGTGTAATCAGACTCAGGAACACGGATCGTCTGGCCATCGGAAAGCAGTACATTTACCGACTCAAAAACCGGCTTGTGCTCCGCTCCGTCATATATTGCAACATCTCCGGCCGTTACAACCGATTGTATTTTATTTGGCAGGATCTTTTGTATCCGGAAATACAGAGTTTTCGGATCGAAAACAAATCTTCCGCCGGTTGCCCCTGAGATCGTAACGGAATAGTAATCATCCGAAGCATTGATAGCCTCCTGATATGCAATATCAAAATCAGCGGTACTTGCGGTAACATTTTCGCATCCCGGACAGAGCTCTGTGTTTACGGTTCCTCCATTTCCATCGGATACAGCATCGATGGCACTGATCGAAATGGACGGTCTCTGGGCCTGGGCATTATAATACGGATTGGGATCATTGATCGCAAAAGTAAAAGTTACATCGATACCCATGTTGGTTTTGCCCGTAAATGTAACGGTTTCCGGGTAAAGCCCATCCGCCTTTACAAGGGGCGGGATCTCTATGATACCCACTATTATCGCCACAGTCAGGAACACTGCCAGTATTTTCTTTAGTATGCTCTTGCCCATATCTTTACCTCCGACATCCATGTACCTTCAGAAGGATTTGTTTTTGTACGTCAAAAAGTGCAGGGAGACACCCTACATTATATATATCGTATTATTTATGATTTTTTTTATAGGTTGAAACCGGTAAATTTCATATTATGATTTGAGGTGTATTTCTGTACGCCTCATATATTAATTGTGCATTTAATAAACAATCTCATATATGTATTCTACGCCGTCTCCAAGCTCATCTCCAATGGAGAACCCTATCTTTCCCGCATTGAAATACCACTCGCCCAGAGTGATCTTACCATCCCAGTTCAGCAGCACGTCACCCTGGACAAAGGTTCCGTTTCCGCTGTCATCATTTAGGACGACGCTCATGTTTTCGTTGCCACGGAACATGAGGTACCCCTCTTTTTTACCGTCTGTCAGGCGGTATGCCACTGAATATACCGGCGCTGTCGATTCCTGTATACAGGTGAGCCTTATCTTCTCGCCGCCTGTCACCAGATTGACGGAGGGCGTGAGATCGGGAAGCTCATACGCCGCAGGATCCGGATTGAATCGCAGAAGATCTCCTCCGCCAAAGATCCCTCTTGCCGCCTCCGTTTCAAAATACATGATCTTTTCTTCCTCGGTCAGTGTCATGTCATAGATCACATTCCCGAACATCTGCTCCATATCCTCGATCACGTATTCCTCTATCTCGCTGTCATCCATGCCGAAATGAGAATACTCATATGTAAGCGCAGTTGCTATGCGCTGCTGATAATCCATCAGCCGGTTTATCAGATTGACCTTCAGGGCATCATCGGCATTCCCCTGTTCTTCGTAGGTAATGCCCTCATTCCCGGTCTGTTCGGCGGTGTTGGACGTGCCTGTCGCATCAGCTATATTCAATTCTTTCTTCAGTTCGGTAACGGCTGCCGGTTCATTGTAGGCACCGTTTTCTATCTCGCCTGAGTTTACCAGCACTGCGTAGAGATTTCCGATGTACTCATCAGACATCTTTTCCAGATTCATCACGGAGACATCTATGGCGTAAACCTCGGAAATCTTCGTCTCGGCGAGGGCTTTTGCCCTTTTCTCATCTTCCCCCTGAACATTGAGATAGTAATTATACAACTCAGCCTTAAGGTTGACCTGATTTGCGGCGTAGCCCATGACAAGATTGCGCGCAGTATCCGCATCTCCGTTTTTATTATCCGATCCCGATCCGAAATGCTTTACAACGCCCGCTATTACGCCGATGACCAGTACCGCCACTATCACTATCAGTATATTGCGGACCGTAACCACATGAAGAGACTGTGCCCCCTGAGATCCCTTCTTAGGCTTTTGAGATTTTGCGCCCTTTGAAGGCTTTGCCGTTCCCCCGGCTGCCCTCTTCAGCTTTTCCACAAACTTGCGTCCGTAGTCGGATTCAAATCCCGGATCATCCCCCAGGGATTCAAGCGCAGCCCTCGCGCCATCCTGCGAACCCATATCGAATGACGCCATGATATCCTTGATACGCTCAAGATCCGACTTTGCCGCCAGATATTCCTGCTCCGTCTCAAATTCCTGTTCACCGATCCGATACGCCATAATCCTCACCTCTGCAATACAATAATAATAAATATGATATATTATTTCATTTTGCATTTCAATAGAAAATGCACTTTATTTTTTGGTGGTTTTAGAGTAAAATAACATATAAAAAGAACGTTATGGAAAACATTCCGTAAAAATATAAGGGAGGTATCTACAGTGGAGGAGAGGATTTTCAACAACAATCATGTTATCGCATGGTTACAGTATTTTTCGGAGAAGACGGATGTGGATCTGGAGCATGTCAAGATCCTGGACATCACCCGCAAAAACAAAAACCTGATCCCGGCGGTGGAAGCTCACAGGAGCGTATTGGTGTTCACCGAGGCAGGTCATCCCGATATTTTTTACCGTATGTACGAGGCGGGACTCGGCGACTGCACGGTAATATACAACATCGGCAGCGAGCCCTCCGGTGATATCTTAGAGGACAAGGTTGAGAACATGATCGACAGAGGCATAAATGCTTCTGCCGGAATGCTGATCTTAAATCCCAACGCCCGCAGCACCATCAAATTCGGTATGGACAACAGCGAATTTTCTTCAGGTTCGGTTCATTATGTGGGTTCCGAGATCCGTGCGGTGATCCTGTCAAAGATGCAGATTAATGAAGGCAAGAACATCTGTGTTATAAGCGGAGAATCCATAGTGGTGGAGGCAGCCATCTTAAACGGCGAAGGCACCATCATAGCAGTGGAATACAACAGACATGACAGAGATACTCTGGAAGATAATGTCAATCGATTTGGACTTAATAACGTTACGATAATAGATCATGTAGATGAAGAGAGCATGAAGGAGCTTCCCGTGCCGGATGTCACCATGTTAGTGGCTTCAGCCAGCATGGAGCAGGAGATAGAAACCCTCCTTAAGATTAATCCGGATATGGAATTCGTGATCTACACCCTGGATTTTGTGGTTGCAGCAGAACTTCCCAAAAAGTGCGCAGCCCTTGGCATGAGAGATCCGGAGGTCATCCAGATAGCTGTTTCAAAGCTCACTACCAAGAACACCTACGCCAGCCAGCCGGCTCCCTGGATCATATCAGCCAGACCGCAGTAATCAAAGGATTTAAAAAATTTCAGCCGGACAGTCAGGCACAAGCTGCCAGTCTGTCCGGCTGTTTTTATTCTATGATCTTTAGTTCACTCATCAAATTCCATTACCACAAAGAATCCGTTCGGTTTTTCCACAACCGCCTTTACCACGCCCTCTGTGCTCCGGAGGCGCTCCAGAGTTGTATAGTTTGCGGACATCGCATAGGAATCCCCCAGGGTATAATAGTATGAGTTTGGAAGCTTTCCCTCGGTAACAGGCAGAACCTCGCCCTCTTTTACCAGTCCGTGGCGCTCCATCTTAAATTCCATTTCACGCATTTTTATGCTCCTTTATATAACGTAATCACTCCACTCGAAAAGATTTCCGGAATCATCGCCCTCCGCGCTGTCTTTCGATGTTGACCGGTAATTGTTGCAGATCAGCTCCAAAGGTTTGGTCGACACCCTGATGTTCTCACCGATGGACTGGGTAATAAAGGTATTACCGCCTATTATGGATCCCTCACCGATAATGGTCTCACCGCCTAAGATGCTGGAGCCGGAGTATACGGTTACGTTGTCAGCGATGGTTGGATGTCTCTTCACATTAGCCAGGAGCTGCCCCTTTCGTGTGGACAGGGCACCCAAAGTAACGCCCTGATAAAGCTTAACATTGTCACCGATCTCCGTAGTCTCACCGATCACGACACCGGTACCGTGGTCTATGAAAAAGAACCTGCCTATGGTGGCGCCGGGGTTTATATCTATACCCGATCCGGAATGTGCGTACTCGGTCATCATACGCGGAATAAAGGGCACATTCAATTGATAAAGTTCGTGAGCGATCCTATAAACATAGATAGCAAAAAATCCCGGATAGGAAAAAATAATCTCCTCCTTTGACTTTGCTGCAGGATCCCCGTTAAAACCGGCTTCCACATCATCCAGCAATGTAAGCTGTATCTCCGGAAGCTTTTCGGCAAACGCCAGCGCAAGCTGCTGTGCCTCCTCCCGTATATCGCAGAAATTTTTGGCATCGGGATCCGTGTTCACATAATCCAGAGCCAGAGCGATCTGCTCTGTGAGTTTGCCCAATGCATCCTCCAGAACCTCACCGAGGAAGGTCTCCGGCATGCTCCTGTCACAGAAGTCACGCTGGTAAACTCCCGGAAAGAGCAGCAGTCTGAACTGCTTGACCAGCGAGTTGACAACCGCTGTCTCCGGCAGCGGTTTTTTGTTTTGCGCCGCCAAAAGCGGCTCATTTTCAATATTTTTGCCCAGTTCCGAAACAACTTTGGCAAGGGTTTCTCTCTTGTCCATTGCTATCACCTCATAAAAGCAGGATAAAACGACGGTTTCAAAGCTTTATCCTGTCAGATATCCTCCTCAAAAACAGTCTTTATGCTGTTGTAATGCAAAAACTCCCCCCTGTCCGCGATCTCTTTTATCTCGTCAAGGGTAGCTGCCATGTAGCCGCTGGCCTCCTCAGTCTGAAGTTTTACATCTGAGTCTTCGAAATCTATTTTGAAAAGGTACACGTCCACAAAGTAATTGTCTCCCTCTTCAGGGTTGTCTCTCCTGTATGTAAGCGCCAGTTTGTACGGACAGTCCTTAACGTCAAGCCCTGTCTCCTCCAGTGTTTCACGACAGACAGCCTCGTATGAACTCTCCCCCGCTATGCAGCCCCCTCCGCTGACTTCCCAATGGCCCGGAGCCCAGCGTTTGGTCATTACACGCTTTGTGATGAGAAATCTGCCGTCACTTCGCTTTATAACGGCCAGCACCGAGAGATGATAATCTCCGGGCTGCATATGGAAATCATTTCTGACCATCGTGCGTCCGGTGACTTTCTTGTCTGCATCATATATATCCCATAATTCGTTTTTTTCACTCGTGTTATTCATGTCACTCCTGACCCTTCTGATTTTTCTTGCGGAACTCTGCCGGAGTCATCCCCATCTGTTTTTTGAATTTTACATGGAAATAGTCCACATTCTTGTAACCGACCCTCTCAGCTACCGCATAAACTTTTATATCCTCATTTAACAAAAATTCTTTAGCCTTACGGATCCTGACTTTATCAAGGTATGAATTAAAGTTTTCTCCCACTCTCTTAGAGAAGATCTTGCCAAGATATGAAGAGTTATAACCAAAGAGCGGCGCAATATTCTCCAAAGTGATATTCGAGGCGTAATTGTGCTCGATGTAATTTAGGATGTCATCCATTACGCTCTCACGGGAGAACCCTCCTATAGAGGACATCACCGCCTCAAACTGCTCCGTAAAGAACAGCAGAACCTCATAGAGATAAAACTGGTCTTTTATGAATCTTATGATGTCACTGTTACCCGGAAACGGGAGATTGCTCTTGGGATAGATCCGGTTCAGCGCCTCTTTTACGGACAAAAACATATCCGCCAGGAAAAGCCGGATCTCCTCTATCTCGTCCGAAGAATAATAAAGCTTGTCCTTAAGCCGTGTCAAAGTCTCCGCAATCTGATTTCTGTTAAATGACTGAATATACCCCACCAGCTTATCCGCGTTGGTGTGCATCAGTTCGTCGCTTATCACGGACTCCAGATTGTCAGGGCTGTTCTGCATGGGTCCGAAGGTATGCTGACCCTGATCGCAGAAGAAGCGCCTGCGCATGTAGCCCGAAGCCTCCTGATATGAGTAGGCTATGGTCTCCGGTGAAGATACCGTCTGCCCGTATGCTATGAACAGGGAGTCCAGAGGCGAATCCTTCTGTGGCTTGTTGTCCTGTTCATATCTCTGCAGAAAGTCGTTGAACCTTCTGACTGCTATCTCGCCCTTCAGCAGGATCACATCCTCATGGGCGATATTGACATGATCAAAGGTTTCCGGATCAAGGCCGCTCATGGACAAAAGCTCCGAGAAGCTGTATCCCTTTTCCTTTGACTTTATGTTAAATTTCTCATATATCGCCACCATGAAAACATGGGCGTTCAGCCCGTATTTATGCGGATCGAATGAGTCCGTGTCGGCCTGCCCCAGCAAAAGATCGGTTATGATATTGGTACGTATTTTTTCGTAAAAAAGATTCTGATCGGACTCGGAGCGCTCTTTCGAATCAAGCTTCTCCGAGATAACCTTCAGAGCGCTCAAAAGCTCATCCTCATCCACCGGTTTTGTGAGATAAGAGGATACTCCAAGGCTGATGGCCTCCCTGGCGTAGGAAAAATCCGAGAAGCCGCTTAAGATTATGACTTCGCCCTCATACCCCTCAGATCTGACCTTATTCAAAACATCAAGCCCCGTCATGCCGGGCATCCTGATATCCATCATGACCAGATCCGGCGACAGACTCATAATGCTCTTACAGGTGGCAGATCCGGTAGCGCTTTCCCCAACTATCTCGAAACCCTGTTCTTCCCAGTCTATGATATGTTTTAAGCCTTCGCGGATGATGGGCTCATCGTCCGCTATAAGCACTTTTCTCATATCGTCCCTCCGTCTTTTAATATATATCGGCAGGATTCATAAAGGAATCATACCATATCTGTCGATACTATCACAGATCATGACTTCATCACGATCGTTCTTCCCTCACTTCACGGTTCCGCCCTTGTGCAGCGAATTCCGGCTCTTGTTGTAGCTTGTGAACATGAGCCTTATGCCCTCGGTGATGACTGCTCTGGTCTCCGGATCCAGGGTCTTCATGGCGTCCAGAGTCTGCTTTACGCGCTCCGGAACACTGACCTTTTTGACATCGGAAAGCTTTTTGAGCTTCATCTGAGTTACCAGGGCATACATTCCGTCCACAAATCTGATGCGCTTCTGTTGTTCCATGACATCAAGCCAGTTTTTCAGTGAATTGTCGAAAACCTTGCTGGCATCCGTAGTGTCGGTTTCCCTCACAAGATGGTCTTTTTCAACTTCCCACGTAAATAGATTATGCTGATGGAAGACCTGATTGTCAATACTGTGTATTATGATGAAAGGTTCCTTGTGTCCCAGGATCATGGCTATCAATGAGGACTGGGGCACAAAAGTATGTATCCGCTCACAGATCCTGCCGTATCCCTCGGACTCTAAAACGCTGTCCATGTAACCCGGGCTGTCGTAGCTGAATATATCAGTTATCCGGCTCTGGATCTCACTTTCGCAAAATGCCCCTGCGAAGCAGGCGATATTGCCGCCCTTGGAGTGACCGCACAATACGAGGTCACCATCCAGTTCCAACGCCACTATATTGAGATAGTTGAGCCCGTGAAGCTGACAACCCAGAGGATTCACAAAGCCCATATTGAAATTCTCTTTCCAGCCGAGAAAAGTATCATCCGTGCCCCTGAACACAACTATATTGAAATTTCCCCTGATGTGCAGTGTCATGCCGCAGAATTGGCTTTCCTCATCCTCACTGATAAAGTCTATGAAATCACTGACACACAGCTCTTCATATCTCGTGCTGTCCTTTACAGCGCGGATAAGTGCCTCGTCCTGCGGATCCAGCAGATGTTCCCTGAAGCCGTCAGTATTCAGTATTTCCTCTAAAACATCCCTCAAAAGCCTGAGCCTGACCACGGATGCTTTCTCAGTCATACTCCCCGACCATTTTTCGACCGAATCTTCCTCATCAACAGGTTGTACGGTGGGAACTTCTGACACGGCATCCATATAAATCTTCGGCACGGCGCCTCCGTACTCCCCGATGTCTCCTTTACCCAAAACCAGGTCAAAAGGTGCATACACCAGCCTCGAAAACACCATGGTATCCACTTCATTCAGGGGGTATTCAGAAAAAGGCAGATCGCCTCTCCAACTCAGGTATTCCAATAATCCCATCCGGATCCTTCCTCCCTACCCTATACTGCCATCAACCACCGTCATATCCCTGCTGCTTCGCAAAAAACATATATTGCTGCACAACACCCGCAAAACCCTTGTACCTCTCAAAATCAAAGCCATCCGGGTAATGCGCGTCCAAAATCTGCTTTACATGGGTATCCACCGGAAAAGCATCAATATGGTGTAGACCGAAAAGGCAGATACAATTTGCCACCTTCGGTCCGATACCTGTGCGCTTTATGAGCTCTGTATAAGCTTCATCCCTGTCTGTATTCCCAAAACTTTCAAGCCACCCGGGATTTTCGCAGACAAAGCCTGCGATTTCCCGGATATAAGCATCCCTGTAGCCGAGGCCGAATTTCCTGTCGGAGAGGAACGCACTGTTTTTTGCCAGTCTTTCAGCCGACGGGAATGAAAAAATACCGTCTCCGATCTCCCTGCCGAATTCGGCACACAGAGCTTCTATGCTCTTTTTTATCCGCGGGATATTATTATTCTGGGATATCAGAAAGGAAACTACGGTCTCCCACAGATCCTGCCTTAAGATCCTGATGCCCTCTCCTATCCTAAAAGCACCCTTAAGATAGTCGTCATCAGAAGACAGAACAGCTTTTGCAACTCTCCCGTAATCTCCGGAAATATCAAGATAATCCCGCCATATCTCATCGAATTCACTGCTGTCGCAGCCCAACTCGAAGATTTTGTCTCCGACCTTTCGGATGGTAAGGAGCTTACCGAAAGCAGGCACCAGAAATCCGCCGTCCTCCGTCTCTCTCCACCTGAAGCACTGACCGCTTAAAGCTATCGATTTTGGATCAAAATAATCTGTTTTAATCTCTGTCATAATCTTTTCATCATCAGGTGTTTTCTCAAATCTTATCCTTCCCTGTCCGAAGGGTCGATCCTGTCCAGTATCTTCACGTGTGCCTTGATCAGTCCGTAGTATTTTTCAATATTTTCCTTGCCGTATTTGGACTGCAGGGCGGCGCGAAAGGAGTTCAGGTTCTTTTTCTTCTTCCAGGTGTCCGTGACAAACTGCGGAAAATCTTCCGGCATATCAGCTTTCGGCTCCGCCGTCTCAAATATCAGTCTGCAGTACGCCACCTGTTTTTCCTCCGTTGTCATATGCTTATGCTTTGAGAGGAAATTGCTGTATGCGGAGCCGGATTTCACGGCGTTATACAGGGATTTTGCCTTTTTGTTGCCGTAGAACAGCTGCAATGCGCCGTGAAGGTCCTGCAGATTGTCTTTGCCGATGATATACAGAATCTCCTTTGCGTTGTCATCCACTATATCCGCAGGCTGGTCCTTCTTATGTCCGGATTTCTCCTGAGTGCCGTTCCGATCCTTTGAGCTTTCCGGCGTTTTGTCGGGGTTAGCTGTGATATCCGGACCGTCCTGAGACCCGGTTTTTGTGTTGTCAGAAGTTCCCTGATCAGATTTTGTCTTTGCATTCTCTGTCTGTGCCTTCGTCTTTGGTCCGTTGACCTTCTTTTTGCCGACACACTCACGGCCTGTCATACGCCTAACGGCAGTATTCGCACGCTTCCAGTATTTCACGATGGCGTCATAACCTGTATCGTTGGATACGATGATAAACTCCCCGTCGCCAATGCCCGGAAGCCTGTAGCCAAGCTCCGTACAGAGCTGGAAATCCAGAGCATTGCTGCCCTCAAAGCATTCTATAAAGGATACTCTGGCGTCGGATTCCTTTAACAGGATCAGATTCCTGTAATTCATATGTGGGCTGTTAGCCGTGTAAAAAACCAGGATCTCGTCCTCCGAAGTGACGGTGGACAAAAGAGAGATCCAGTTGTCGCCTACGTTTTCGCTGTCTATAAAATATGTTTTTCCCATAATTTTACCTATTAAGTTGCTCCTCCCCTCAGCATGAAGGTACTACAACAAAATGTCCTCTATAACAATCTGCAAATATCAGCCAGCGTATCAACCCGCGCAAAGAGGAGTTTCGCAAGTTCCTCGTCAGGTTCGCTGGCATCAGGCACCATGATGACCTTGAGCCCCGCGCTGTAAGCGCTCTTTATGCCGTTTGGCGCATCCTCTACGGCGACGCACTCTTCCGGCGTAAGCCCCAGTTCACGAACAGCCAGTTCGTAGATATCCGGTGCGGGCTTGCCCCTCTCCACCATGGAGGCGCATATTATCTTGTCGAAAGCTCCGGTCAGACCGCATTTCTCCAGAAATCTCGCTGTGCGCTCCTCGTCAGTCGCTGTGGCTATCGCCCTGGAGATACCGCGTTTTTTAAGTTCCGCGAAGAGCTCAAGAGCACCCGGCTTTAAGCTGATACCGTTTTTTTCGATACACTCCTCCACAAGCCCCCGCCTGTAGTCACGCACAGCCCAGTAATCGCAGTCGGGATCCCCCGTTATCTCTTTGAGCCTCTCCGGTGCAAAGGGTCTTCCCAGAGAGCGGAGGGTCAGAATATCCTCGCGGCTCACCTCATATCCGAAGTGCGCCAGCGCCTTTGGCCAGCAGGCCAGATAGTATTTTTCCGTGTCTAATACGGTACCGTCCATGTCGAATATGAAGGCACGGACTCCGGTCAGGTTGGTCATGGTTTGTATCCTCTCTTGAGTTTTGATGTGGTGTTCCCCCTCCGGGGGAGCCTTTAAATATGGCTTCACTGACAGTTTCCACGAATAATGAACCTTCAAGGTCAAAATCAACCGAGAAGTTCCAGCAGTTCCTCGGAGGAAAGGCTCATGAGAGACTTGCCCTCGCCGCTTAGGATCTCGTCTGCCAGGTCTTTCTTGGCTTCCTGAAGAGCCAGGATCTTCTCTTCTATGGTATCCTTGGCGATCATGCGGTATACAGTGACTTTCTTTGTCTGTCCGATACGGTGGGCGCGGTCGGTAGCCTGATTTTGCACAGCAAGGTTCCACCAGGGATCGTAATGGATCACCACATCGGCACCGGTAAGGTTGAGTCCGGTTCCGCCTGCTTTTAATGATATCAGGAACACCGGCACATCACCCTCATTAAATTTGTGTACAAGACGCAGTCTCTGATCCTTGGGTGTCTGCCCCGTGATCTTGTAATAATCTATCTTCCGCTCCTTAAGGTCTTTCTCCAGAAGCTCCAGCATTGAAGTAAACTGAGAAAACAGCAGCATCCTGTGACCGCCCTCGATGGCGCTTTCTATTAAGTCCATGCAAGCCTGCCTCTTGGCGCTGCCGCCTGCGTAATCCTCCAGTATCAGGGAGGGATCGCAACATATCTCCCTAAGCCGCATGAGCTCGGCCAATATCTTTATCTTTTCCTCGCCGGCCTTCATCTTCCTGCCGCCGGTACCTATGAGTCCCTTCATCAGGACAACCTGACCGTCGTATACCTTCTTTTGCTCGCCGTCGAAGCGGGCGTATCTCACCTCTTCCAGTTTTTCCGGAAGATCCTTTAACACCTCGGTCTTGAGACGCCTCAGTATGAAGGGGCGCACCATGCGTTTCAGCTTCTCTGAAGCATTTTTGTCCTTGCTCTTGACTATAGGTACTTCGAACTCGTTCGAAAATCTGCCGTAATCATACAGAAATCCGGGCATCAGGAAATCGAAAATACTCCAGAGCTCCGCCAATCTGTTCTCTATGGGCGTGCCTGTCAGCGCATAGCGGTAGGATGCCTGCACACCCTTCACCGCCTTGGTCATACCTGCCTTTTGATTTTTGATATACTGTGCTTCGTCCAGGAAAACAGCATGGAAGAGCACTTTGTCCAGATGGCTTATATCCCTGCGCAGAAGGTCGTAGCTTATGATGACCACTTCCGGGAATCCTTCCTTACCGGGCTTTTTAATGCGCTTTGTGACTTCTTTTCTGTTGGTGGCATTCCCTGCCAGTGTTTCTACCGGGATCTCCGGCGCAAAGCGGCGGATCTCCTCCTGCCAGTTATATACCAAGGATGCGGGACATACCACCAGAACAGGGGCTTTCAGGCCTTCGTCATGCCAGCTCTTAAACAGCGCTATAGCCTGCACCGTCTTTCCAAGTCCCATCTCGTCTGCCAGAATCCCGCCGAATCCTGCTTCCTGCAGTGTTTTAAGCCACTTAAAGCCGTAAGTCTGATAAGGTCTTAAAATCTCCGTCATAGACTCCGGCACTTCGTAATCTGCATCCTTTACGGTCTGGAAGTTTTTGATGAGAGCGCGGTATGTCCTGTCCCTGCTCGATACGATGGCATCATGTTCCTCTAAAAGCTTATCAAGATAAAGGGCGCGGTAAGACGGCAGCTCCATCTTGCCCTTTGCAAATTCTTTTATATCGATATCCATGCTCTTCGTGAGGTCCAGAAGCGAATCAAGCTGATCGTTTCCGGCGAGAGTCACGAACTCTCCATTCCTCAAAACATGATATTTTTTGCGCTTCTCGTAGCTCATCAGGACATCCAGAAGTTCCTCGGGACTCACATCCTTGGACAGAAGTTCCAGATCCATTACTCCGCTGTCTATGGAAACATTGAGCTTGAACTGCGGTGAAGACTTTATCTTGAGACGGTTAAAGCTGTCCGAGCCCATGACCTTGCCGTAGTGGCTCAGCTCAGGAACTCCCTCGGACAGAAGTCTGTAAGCCTCGTCAGAAGTGTTCACCGTCGTATAAATCCCCGCATTTTCAACCGATTCCGTAAAATATTTTTCAAGGCATTTTATAACGCGGTTTTCCTGGGCAATGTCGCGGTATCCCTCCGACTTCTGCCGTTCTTTTGTCAGTGTGTAATCTGTGCCCTCGTAGCTCACCACCGTCTTGCAGGTGATGTCATCTTCAGCATCTATATAGAAGGTGAATTCCGGCTCCGGCGGCAGCATGGGCGCCACTGCCTCTGACAGATCGTCCTGAAGATCCACATAAGACTGCTCTATCAGCATGGGCACTATGCGGTAATAGAATTCCGCCAGCCTGTCCTTTCCCACCTTGAAATGTATGTTTCCCATGGAATCAGCCGCGCTCTTAAAGGGTTTTAACGCCCTCTCCTCGTCTTTACTGATACGGCTTAAGGAATGATCGTCCAGAATGTAACTTTCCGTGGTCCCCATTAACCTTACGGGCATCCGGCCGGAAAGCTCAACGCCTATGA
>JAEEGL011559593.1_pt1 | contig 23394 bp, 14 predicted proteins | sample 9134231 | NCBI WGS metagenome assembly JAEEGL01 (sample SAMN16246548, study PRJNA631951) | gut metagenome | biome: gut microbiome; feature: rumen; material: fiber-attached | host: Bos | place: Iran: Karaj | collected 2018-10
ATCATGTCCTGCTTTGAAAGAGATAAAACGATGAAATCCAGATCTTCTTGTCTTTTTTCATATCTAAATCTGCCATCATGAAAAATATAATGCGATAAAATCCAACCAATATAATGGGCATAACCGAAATCAGCGAAATCTTCTGTCTCTTTAAGATAATCTGGGAGTGGAGAACAAAGAAAAACATCATGATATCTTAGGCGGAAAAACCCGTATTGTTTATCGGGAGGGATAGGAGACACAACAAGGGTGTATTTGTAACATGAATCATATTCTTTAATATAAAGATGCAAATAATAGTTAACAAAGATATAATTATTGTATAGTTTCTTTTCTATTGTTGAAATCGAGTCGGAATAATCAAACCAAAACACAGCGGAGTCAAGTTTGTTGCGCATATCATTATCCGCAAATTCAAGACGCCTTGCTTTGATGTCATGCCGTTTTACAATCCATTTTTGCCCGCCAAATGCCGTGCATGGCAGCAAAAAGAGGAGAAGGAACATAGCAGAGCTACTTCCCAAAAGGGGAATATGTATTCTCTGGCTCATAATAGATATTAAATAAGGGGGATTTTTTATTTTTATTTGAGAAATAGCCTGTTACTGCTTGTGCAAATAATTCATCCGCATCACTCGCTTCTGGTGAGTACGGGTGGCTATGATTCAATTCTCTAATTGTATACCCATGAAGTAATTGGTCATTCAAAAGGTATGACATACTCAGTTCCTCGGAAACTATCGATGTCCCTCTTACCTTCGGTAATGAGTGACTCGATGGAAATGAAATTCAGTCCTTTTCCCCCTTCGAGCCCTGTTTTAGCATGACTGAACTCCACTTTACTCACCATCGTTACGTTTTTTGCAAAAAACTCGAATAATTCAGTTCCATTTTCGTCTCCCCGAACTTTGAACACATCATAAGTATCTACAATCTTATCGCCAGGAGAGGAAAACGAAAGAAGAGGCCAACGTGTGGCCTCTTCTTTCGTTTTAGGATGCGTTATTTCTCGACCGTGTAGGTGCCGGCCTCGTAGTCCTTGGACTCGGTCTCACCGGGCAGGGTCACCGTCGCGGTGGCGCCTTCGGGAACGGTGAACTCCCAGATCCACTTGTCGCCGTCATACTTCCAGGCGCTCTTGATCAGGCCCGCAGCCGAGGCGTATTCGGCCTCCAGGTGGCCCAGGCGCTTGTCCGGGACGGGTTTCATGATGATGTGCTTGAAGCCCGGAGCGGCCGGATCTGCGGCGATGCCCGCAGCCGTCTCCCAGATCCACTGGCAGACGCAGCCGTACGCATAGTGGTTGAAACTGTTCATTCCGCGCGGACCCATGCCCGACTCGATCATGTAGCTGTTCCAGCGCTCCCAGATCGTGGTGGCGCCGTTGTCGATCGAATACAGCCAGCTCGGGTTCTTGCGCTGGAAGAGGAGTTCGTAGGCGATGTCGGACATGCCGTTGTCGGTCAGGGTGCCCATCAGGATGGAAGTACCCAGGAAGCCGGTCTGGAGGCAGTTCCCGTGCTCGGCGAAGTTCGCGCGCAGGCGGGCGATCATATCCTCCTTGGCCTGGCCCTCGACCAGCCCGTTCTTGAGGGCGAAGAGGGCGGGCGTCTGCATCGTGTTCAGGATCGGGGTCTTGAACGTACCGTCGGCATTGAGGAACTGCGCCTTCATGTAGGCCTTCGCATCCTCGGCCATGGCGGCGTAGCGGGCGGCGTCGCGGCCGGTCGCGGCGGCCATGTCGCGCATCATGCCGGCGTCGATCGCCCAGTAGGAGGCGCTCAGGTAGTTCCAGTAGATGATTGCCTCGGGCAGCGGACCGCGGCGTCCGGAGGCGTCGGTGCCGAAGGCGCCGCCACCGCAGCTTTCCAGCGGTTCATAGCTGAGCCAGTCGGCCCACTGGTAGTTGCCGTTCTCGGCGGAAAGGGCCACGTGGTCGTACTTGTTGTCGTTGATGTGGTTCATGAAGAGGTCCATCGCCGCCCAGTTCTCCTCGACGATCTCCTTGTCGCCGAACTGTTTCCAGACGGTCCAGGGAACGATGATGCCCGCGTCGGCCCAGCCGAGACGCATCATCGAAGTCGGCTCCGCGCCGTACTGCGCCTGCGGGGCGACACCCGGGAAGCCGCCCACCTCGGTCTGCGTGTCACGCATGTCGCGCATCCACTTGTGGAAGAAGCGGTCGGTGTTGGCGAAGAAGGTACCCGTCTCGGTGAACACCTGCGTGTCGGCCGTCCAGCCCAGGCGCTCGTTGCGCTGCGGGCAGTCCGTCGTCACGGAGAGGTAGTTGGAGCGCTGGCCCCAGAGGGTGTTGGAGATGAGCTTGTTCACGAGCTCGTCGCCGGTGGAGATCTTGCCGGTCTCGATGTTCTCGGCGATGGAGGTGACGGGGATCGACTCGATCGAACGGATCACCACCTCGTCCGTCGCCGTAATGGAGACGAACCGGTAGCCGTAGAACGTGCAGTGCGGATAGTAGGAGGAGAATCCCTTGGCGGGGCCGAAAGTGTACTCCAGCTGCATGCCCTCGTTCGGGATGCGGAGGTTCAGGCGGTGGCAGCTGCCTTCCGGGCCGTCCATGCCGCGGCTCTTGGCGCCGTTGCCGTCATTGAGCAGCTCGGCGGGCAGGCAGGTGAGCGTCGTTCCTTCCTTGGCCTTGAAGACGAACGAAGGGACGGCGGCCGCGTTCTGGCCGAAGTCGACCACCAGCGTCTCGCCCGGACGGACCGTCATCGGCTCGCCGTCGGCGAAGGAACGCTCGATGACCACCTTGCCGAAAGCGTCCTCGCCCGCACCTTCCACGTCTTTCCAGACATAGGCCTGGACGGGCTTGAGGGCGATGTCGCAGCGCAGGTAGATCTCCGCGCCGTCGGACGGGAGGATCTCGCCGGCGAACTCGGTGTTCTCCTCGGGAGCGGAAAGCTTCTCGGGGGTGCAGAAACCGGGCAGTTCGCGCGCGTCGTAGACTTCGCCGTCGAAGATGGCCGCGTGCTTCACGGGACCGGCGATACCGGCCTTCCAGTCGGTCAGGTTCGTGCCGTAGCACTTCTTGGTGCCGTCGGCGAAGGTGAGCTGCAGCACGCCGCGGAAGGCGCACTTCTTGCCGATCATGCCCTCATGGCCGGAAGGGGTGATGATCTTGTCGCCCCACCAGCCCGGGGTCACCTGGACGGAGAGGACGTTCTCCGCGCCGGAGCCGGTCTTGAAGGCGTCGGTCACGTCGTACGTGAAGGAACGCTTGGTCTTGGCATAGTGGGTGAAGCCCGGCTTGAGGATTTCCTCCCCGATCGGGCGGCCGTTGACATAGAGTTCGTAGACGCCCAGGCCGGTCGTCATCCAGGTGGCGGCGGTCACCTTCCCCTCGTTCTTGACCGTGGAGAGGAACCAGCTGGCGCCGTCGGCGGCACGGGTGCCGTCCTTGATGCGGCCGGTCACCACCGGCGCATCGGCGACGGAGATCCAAACCGATTCGTTCCAGGCGGCGTCGTCCAGGGCGGCCGCGCGCTGGCCGGCGGGCGCCGAAGTGGAAGAACCGCAGGCGGAAAGCGTTGCGAGCGCCGCGATGGCGAGCGCCGCAAAGATGCTGATCTTGGTTTTCATTCTCGTATCATTAATTAGAAATAATTGTCAATCCGTCAGATAGACGTCGTCGCCGGGCTCGGCGAAATGGAAATTCTCGCGAGCGTAGCGCTCCAGCGAGTCGCGGTTGCCGCGCAGCCCGCGGATCTGGGCGTCCATCTCGTCGATCTCGCCCTGCAGGGTCTCGATCTGCCGCTGCTGGGAACGGATCTCCGCGCCGGCCTTGATCCAGCGCACGATGTTGTTGTGGTTGAGGAACCCGACCATCACGATGAAAATGGCCGTTGCGACGATCGCATACCGGAAAAAAGAACGGCGCTGCGCATTCTTGCCGTCCTTTCCGGAATCCCATATATCCATGAACTTTCCCATTCCCTGACGATTTTCCACAAAAATAATTAAATTTGTGGAATGATAAAACAGAAATCACATAATACCTATCACTTATGAAACCAACATTGCTTGTCCTGGCAGCAGGAATGGGGAGCCGCTACGGCGGCCTGAAACAGATGGACCCGCTGGGCCCCTCCGGTGAAACCATCATCGACTACTCGATCTACGACGCCGTGAAAGCCGGATTCGGCAAGGTGGTCTACATCGTCCGCGCCTCCTTCAAGGAAGCCTTCGAGCAGACCGTCCGCGAGAAATACGACGGGGTCACCTGCCCCGACGGCACGCCGCTGCAGTTCGACTTCGTCGTGCAGGAGCTCGACAAGATCCCCGCTCCCTTCACCGTGCCCGCGGGCCGGGAAAAGCCCTGGGGGACGGCCCACGCCGTACTGATGGCCAAGGACGTCATCCACGAGCCCTTCGCCGTCATCAACGGCGACGACTTCTACGGCAAGGAGTCCTTCGCGATCCTCGCGGACTGGCTCTGCGCGCATGAAGGTTCGAAGGGCGTCTGCAGCATCGTCGGTTTCGAGCTGGACCACACCCTCTCCGAGTACGGGAAAGTCTCCCGCGGCATCTGCTCCTACGACAAGGACCTCCACCTGACAGACGTGGCGGAGCACCTGAATGTCGGCAAGGAGGCGGACGGCCAGGTGTACGGCGACAATTCCGTGACCGGCCAGACGCATCTCACCCTGGACGGCAAGTCCCTCTGTTCCATGAACATGTGGGGATTCACCCCGGACTATTTCGCGCTCAGCGAGGAAGTCTTCAAGGAGTTTCTGTCGAAGTTCATCCAGGAGCCCAAGAAAGAGTACTACATCCCGTACGCCGTCGACCTCATGATGAAGGGGAACGGCTATGTCTGCGAAGTGCTTTCCACGCCTTCGCGCTGGTTCGGCGTCACCTTCAAGGAAGACCGTCCGGGCGTGGTGGCGAAACTGCAGGGGCTGGCGGACCAGGGCATCTACCCGACGCCGCTCTGGAAAAAGGAATAGCGCAATGGCAGCCAGACGCTCCGTCAACAGGGATTTCGACCTGTTCTCCAGCTGCAGCTGGTACACTCCGGGCATCGGCGGCATGTTCGCCGTGCTGGGCTGGGTCATCGCCGGCATGGTACTGGGCATGCTGGTGTCCGCGGTCATCAAGATCATCTTGCCGGGCCTCCCGCTCAGCTACATCATGCTGATCATCTATCCCCTCCAATTCATTCCGGTGCTCATCTTCGTCCGCCTGAAGAGCATGAACGCCTCGATGTTCGAAACGGGATTCGCCCTGGACAGCGGCCATTACGGCCGCGCCGGCTTCTGGAATATGGCCGCCCTGGCGGTCGCCGCCGCGCTGGGCGCCGCCGTCATGCTGGACCTCGTCAACCATTTCCTTCCCGACATGGACGAACTCCTGAAGGAGACGATGAATGCCCTCCTGGAGGGTCCGCTCTGGGTTTCCCTGCTCAGCATGAGCATCATGGCGCCCCTCTTCGAGGAATGGCTCTGCCGCGGCGTCGTGCTGCGCGGCCTGCTGAACTGTTCGCGCCTCGACAAGGACGGGAACCGTGTCCGCGGCCTTCATCCGGCGCTGGCCATCGTCATTTCCGCCTTCTTCTTCGCCGCCATCCACGGGAACTTCTGGCAGGGGATCGTCGCCTTCATGATCGGTCTCCTGATGGGATACGTCTACTACCGCACCGGGTCGCTCAAGCTGACGATGCTGATGCACTGCACCAACAACACCCTCTCCGTCCTGCTTGCCAAACTGGGCGGCGAAGCGGCCAAGGACGCAGGGAGCCTGCTGGACCTGATGCCCGCCGGGAAATACGCGATCCTCTTCGCTGCGGGCGCCTTCATCGTCGTCGCATTCATCCTGACCCTGACGAACGTCCCGCTGGACCGGCCGCAGGGGAACAGCGACGTCATCCCGACGGACGACGGAACGGCCGGAACGGAGCCGGCATGACCGTAACGGAAAAAATCCTGGATGATCCCGAGTTCGGCCCGGTCGTGCTGCGCAAGCACGTCCGGGCCCGCCGGATCACCCTCCGCCTGTCCGCCGACGGGCACATCCACATCCCCCTTCCCTGCCGCACGCCGTACTTCGAAGCCGCCGCGTTCTTCTCCCGCAACCGGGAGTGGATCCGGAAGGCCCTCGACCGGCAGCGGGCCCGGCGGGAAGCCGCCGGCCCCGCGCCGCAGCCGCCCTCCGACGAGGAGATCGCCCGGCTGCGCGCCCTGGCGAAGGCGACGCTGCCAGCCCGGCTGCAGGAACTGGCCGCCCGGCACGGTTTCCGTTACAACGCGGTGCGGATCAAGCGCAACAAGTCCAACTGGGGCAGCTGCTCCCGGAAGGGCAACATCAACCTGAACCTCTCCCTCGTCCTGCTGCCGGAGGAACTGCGCGACTACGTGCTCCTGCACGAGCTCTGCCACCTGCGGCACCCGGACCACTCCCCCGCCTTCCACACCCTGCTGGAAGGGATCTGCCCGGGGCACCTGGCCCTCCAGCGCGCCCTGCGGAAGCACCGGCCGGTGTGACAAGCGGCAGAAATGCAAAATATTTTTGATTCTCTGAAATTTATGTCTATCTTTGCACGCTTTTCGCGATGGGCGGAAAGCCTGAGGTTATTTATTCATCACAAAATTTTTTGCGAAAATGGCAGAGTATTTACAGGCCGACAAGAAGCAAGAGATTTTCGCGAAGTACGGGAAGTCTAATACGGACACCGGCTCTCCAGAGAGTCAAGTTGCTTTATTTTCCTACCGTATCAATCACCTCACGGAGCATGTGAAGAAGAACAAGAAGGACGTGGTTACCCGTCGTTCCCTTCTTCGCCTCGTGGGTAAAAGACGTCAGCTGCTGGACTACCTCCAGAAGATCGACATCGAGAGATACAGAAATATCGTCAAGGAGCTGGGTCTCCGTCGATAATCCCATACGATAGGAATTGAACAAGGGGATTGGCTGCTTTCACTACGGCCAACCCCTTTCTATTTTTCAGAAGACGCAGCAGAACGCAGTCAACGAAGTAAAAACAACACAATGAAAGTCATCAACAAGAAGATCGAACTGTCCGACGGTCGGACAATCGAAATCGAGAGCGGCCGCCTGGCCAAGCAGGCCGACGGCGCCGTGGTGGTCAAAATGGGAGGCACGATGCTCCTGGCCACCGTCACCTGCGCGAAAGAGGTGAAAGAGGGCACCGACTTCATGCCCCTCACCGTGGATTACCGTGAAAAATACTACGCCGCGGGCCGTTTCCCCGGCGGATTTCTGAAGCGGGAGAGCCGCCCGTCCGACTACGAGGTGCTCATTTCCCGTCTGGTGGACCGTCCCATCCGCCCGCTGTGGCCGGATGACTTCCACCTCGAAGTGTTCGTGAACGTGAACCTCATCTCCGCCGAGAAGGACATCCAGCCCGACGCGCTGGCCGGCCTGGCCGCCTCCTGCGCCCTCGCCGTCTCCGACCTGCCGTTCGGCGGTCCGATTTCGGAAGTCCGCGTCGCGCGGATCGACGGACAGTTCGTCATCAACCCCAATTTCTCCGAGATGGAGAAGGCCGACCTCGAGCTGATGGTGGCCGCGACCGAGGAGAACATCATGATGGTGGAAGGCGAAATGAAGGAAGTGCCCGAGGACGTGATGCTCGAGGCCATCAAGTTCGCCCACGAAGAGATCAAGAAGCACTGCCGCGTCCAGAAGGAGATGATGGCGGAACTCGGCACCGACGTCGCAAAGCGCGACTACCCGCACGACGAGGAAGACGAGGAGATCCGCAAGAAAGTCCACGATTTCGCGTACGACAAGTGCTACGCCCTGGCCAAGGCCGCCAAGCCCAAGCATGAGCGCGAGGACGGCTTCGAGGCCATCAAGGCCGAATGCATCGAGGCCCTCGGCCTGACCGAGGAGGAAGCCGAGGAGAAGAAGATGATGATCAACCGCTACTTCGGTCACGAACAGCGCGAAGCCCTGCGCAACCTCGTCCTCGACGAGGGCCTGCGCGTGGACGGCCGCAAGACCACCGAGGTCCGCCCGATCTGGTGCGAAGCCGACTACCTGCCGTGCGCCCACGGCAGCGCGATCTTCACCCGCGGCGAAACGCAGGCCCTGGCCAGCGTGACCCTCGGCACCAAGATGGACATGAAGGAGATGGACGAGGTCCTCATCCAGGAAGACCAGCAGTTCGTCCTCCACTACAACTTCCCTCCGTTCGCCACGGGCGACGCCAAGCCGCAGCGCAGCGTCGGACGCCGTGAGATCGGACACGGAAACCTGGCTTACCGCGCCCTCAAGGCCGTCATGCCCAAGGCTCCCGAGTTCCCGTACGCCGTGCGCGTCGTCTCCGACATCCTCGAGTCCAACGGTTCGTCTTCGATGGCGTCCGTCTGCGGCGGCTGCCTGGCGCTCATGGACGCCGGCGTGAAGATCAAGAAGCCGGTCGCCGGCGTGGCGATGGGCCTGATCACCGACGAGGTGCACCCCAACGACCGTTACGCCATCCTCACCGACATCCTCGGTGACGAGGACCACCTCGGCGACATGGACTTCAAGGTCACCGGCACCGCCGACGGCATCACCGCCACCCAGATGGACATCAAGGTGGACGGCCTGAGCTACGAAGTGCTCGCCAAGGCCCTTGAGCAGGCCCGTCAGGGACGTATGCACATCATGGGCGAGATGATGAAGACCATCTCCGAGCCCCGTGAGGACTACAAGCCCTTCGTGCCCCGCATCGAGCAGATCCGCATTCCCGCCGAGTTCATCGGCGCCGTCATCGGCAAGGGAGGCGAGACCATCCAGAAGATCCAGAAGGAGACCGGCACCACCATCGCCATCGAGGAAGTTCCCATCCCCGGCACAAGCCTCACCGAAGGCGTGGTCGATGTCGCTTCCAACGACAAGGAAGCCATGCAGAAGGCCCTCGACTGGATCAAGGGTATCTGCGCAGTGCCCGAGGCCGGCAAGGTCTACCACGGAAAGGTGGTGAGCATCCTGGACTTTGGTGCCTTCATCGAGATCCTGCCCGGCAAGGAAGGCCTGCTGCACGTCAGCGAGATAGCATGGGCCAAGACCGAAAAGGTCGAGGACGTGCTCGCAGTGGGTGACGAGGTGGACGTGAAACTCCTCGAGTACGATGCCAAGAGCGGCAAGATGCGCCTTTCTATGCGCGCCCTCACCGAGAAGCCCGAAGGCTATGTGGAGCCCAAGGGTAACGGTGGCCGCGGAAACGGCGGCGAGCGCGGTCCGCGCCGCGAAGGCGGAGAGCGCCGTGAGCGTCGCGACGGCGACCGCGGTCCCCGCAGGGACGGCGACCGTCCCCGCCGCGAGGGAGGCGAGCACCGCGATGGCGAGCATCGCCGCCGCGACGACCGTCCCCGCCACAACGGACCCCGTCCCAGCGCACCCGCTCCCACGGCAGACGACTATCGCGAACCGGTAGAGGAGATCTACTAGAGCCTGAGATTCATAAAGATGAGGCCGGACTCCAGGAGCCCGGCCTCTTTGTGTGTTCACCACAAACTGGTCTGCAGGTGCTTGCGCCCCGTGTAGCAGTTGATGAATTCTATCTTCTGGTCTTTCCCAACCGTCATTATGATGGCGCTGCGGGGGTACAGGACTACGGGATTCATGTGGCTCCCATACATGGTTTCGAAGCGTATGTCGGAGATATTGGTGACTTCTATCCGTCCTTTGGCGGCATCTATCACCCTGACCTTGAGAGAATGATGAACCAGCTGCTCAAGCCAGGTGGCGTCGCCCGCCAGTGTCTGGTCCCAGAAGGCAACCATGCGTCCGGCAAACATCGCCTCCCGCACCGACTCCATGGTATATTCCTTTGCGAACACCAGGGTCATGGGGCGGATCACATGGCCGTAGTTATATGAAATGGGGCTGTGCTGGTCGGTGTTGGCAGTCATGGGTATGTGGTACTCGTCGAACCAGTCGAGCACCTTGGGATACCATTCCTGGTGGTTGCAAATCTCCACGGCATGTATCTGACCCTTTGAGAGCATCTCCTTGTGGATGTCATACATGTCGCATTTGCGGTCGGGCCAGCCGGGATGGTTCCACTGAATGAAGCAGTCCTGCTCGAGAGCCGCCGCGATATCGTCCTGCAGGGTCTCGTCGTTGTTGATTTTCCGCCCTTTCCCGTCCGTGAGGAGCTTGCCGTCCTTATCTGCCAGGTAGCGGTCTTCGCTGAACACGTTCGCATCCTTGACGAACAGGAAATTCATGTGGCCGAAAGGCTTGGCGCGGGTGATTTCCACCCCGGGGATGACAATCATCCCGAATTTGGCGCCTTCGGCGGTGGCCTTGCGGATAGGAACGTTGCGGTCGGGCATATCGATGCCGGTCTTGTGCACGCCCACGTGCTCGGTCATCGCCATCACGTCCAGTCCGTCGAACCATGATTCCTGCACGCGCCCTTCCGGAGACACCTGGGCGTCGGCATACACGGTATGGGTGTGGAAGTCGCATTTGAGGGTCTTGTAGCCGTCGATATCCGGGATGGAAATCACTTTGCGGACGCCGCTCATCATGCGGTAGCAGGCCACGCGGTCGTCGGAGTTCTCGGGCTGGGTCTGGGCTGAAAGAACGCCCCAGCCGAGCAGGGCAGTCATCAGGAGTAGTGCTTTTTTCATTATTGTGGAGTTTGGTTCCTACAAAGTTAGTCAAATAGTCCGAACGGCAAAGACATTGGGGAGACAAAACAATAAAGGCGGCCGACGAGGCCGCCTTTATCAGTTTTAAAGTGTCAGTTACTTGATGTTGTAGTTGACAGCGTGCATCGAAGCATCGTAGTTGGCGGTGCCCCACATGTTGTCTGCGTTGGCAGCGGTGCCGTTGATGGAACCGGAGACCTGGATGGCATCGGGCTGGCCGACGGTTATGGCCTTCGACTTTCCGTTCCACTTGCCGATGATCAGGCCCATGGTGGTGGCGTCATATGCGGAAACGGTGATCTTGCAGTTCACCTTGTTGCCGGATATGCTGGAATGCTCGGCGTTGCCGATGTTTCCGATGAGGCCGCCCACACCGCCGGTGATCTTGGTCTTCGCAACCACTTCACCGCCGGCAGTGCTGCCGGTGATGGCGTGACCCTGGGAATGGAATGCGCAGAGGGAACCGATTGCGGAGCCCTCATTGATGCCGTCGGCTGTGATCGTACCGAGGTTCTCGCAGTTCTCGACCACACCGGTACCGCCTTCGATACCACCGGCGCGGCACTTCATTACGCCCTTGCAGGTGATGTTGCCCTTGTTGACGCAGCCGTTGACGGAAGTTCCGGTCACGGGCTTCTCCTGGCCAGGCCAGCCCACTATGCCGCCGATGGCGGAGTTGGACTTGGATGCATCGGAGTCGACGTTGATGTTGCCTTCGTTGATGCAGTTGATGTAGCTGGTGTTGGAGAAGACGTCGGTGGTGTTGGTGAACTGGTAGTCACCGCCGCCGATACCGCCCACGTGGAGGATGAACTCATATGACAGGGCTGTGCCGGGTGTGCTGTGCTTGAGGCTGGCGTTGACTTCGCCGTAGTTGTTGCAGCTGCTCACAGGGCCGCAGGGAGAACCGACGACGCCGGCTACCTGGTTGCGGTTGAGGTTGGCGGTCAGGCCGTTGTCTGCAGCAGTGATGGCATAGCTGATCTTGCCGTAGTTGTTGCAGCCGGACATCTGGAATCCGGGAGCGCCGTATCCGGCAACGCCGCCGATGGTCGGGAGGGCACCGGTGGCCTCGATGACTGTCACCTTGCCGCTGATGCTGTTGGCGGAGAAGGAGATGGCTCCCTTGTTGGTGCAGCCGGTGATTTCAGCCTTCTGGTAGCCCACGATACCTGCAGTGCCGATGGCAACGGTGGGGCCGTTGATGGTCACGGTCACGGCGCCTTCGTTCGTACAGTTGTCGATGGTTCCGGCGGACTGGCCGGCGATAGCGGCGACGAGCATAGGCTCCGTCACTGCATCTGCCTGGAAGGTGACGGCAGCTGCAGAGGTCACGCCGGAAATCTTGCCTTCATTCACGCCTGCGATGATGCCGAAGAATGCCACCTCGGGAGCAAAGCTGCAGCTCTTGTCGATGACGACGTTCTTGACGGTACCTGCGAGGGTGTTGAATATAGGCTTGCCGCTCGTGAGGCCCTTGATGCTGTGGCCCTTGCCGTCGAGGGTGCCCTTGAAGGTCTCGACTTCGGGAAGAGCGATGCCGGTCAGGTCGATGTCGGCCTCGAGGGTGTACTCGCTGGTGGTCGTGGCGACGGCGCACTCGGTCTTGAGGAACTCGACGAATTCCCCGGCCGTGGTCATGTTCGGTTTGAACTTGCTGGGCTCAAGCGTGGTGATGCTGCCGGTGGCGTAGTCGGTCTCCTTGCTGCCCTGGACGGCCTTGACACGGATGTCGTAGGCGGTCTGGCCCACAAGCCCTTCGACCTCGTAGCTCGTCACCGTGAGTTCGTCCACCACGGACCACTCGCCGGAAGAGGCGGGCTTGTACTCGAAGGTGTAGGTCTGGGCGAAAGGAACGGAATCCCAGGTGGCCTTGAAGCTGGTCTCGGTGGCCGTGGCCTTGAGGTTGGCAGGAGCGCTGAAGCTGACTTCGACGACGCCGGTGCCCACCAGGACGGCCTGGGGATTGGACTCGGATCCGAGATAGGTCCAGTTGGAATAGAAGAATCCGGGATAGTTGGCACGGATACGGGCATAGTAGTACTCGCCTGCCTTGATATCCTTGCTCACCGCTGCGGAGGTCTCAGGCGTGTAGACGATAGTGATCGAGGTGCCGTTCTGTACCTCACTGGTGGTGATGTCCTTGGTGAGCTCGATGGTGTAGGAAGTAGCTCCGGCGGAGACGGCCTTGTCGGCGGTCCAGGTGAAGCCGGCGACCTTTGCCCCTGATGATGCCTCATCGTAGTTGAAAGAGGTCACGCCGGGCTTGGAGGCGTCAAGACCACCCCTGGTCATGATCGTTTCCCTGGTGCAGGCAGCCAGTGCCAGAAGGCAGGCTGCGAAGATGATTATTGATTTTTTCATACTATACTACCACTATTAATAATGCTGGCCACCCTGGATTTCACCTGTGACGGTGCTACCGGGAGAAGTGTATGTAAACTTGCCTGTGTTGGAGCAGTCCGTGAATGTCACGTTGTCGGAACCGGCTTTGGAGCAACCGATAATGCCTCCCAGGGCGCTTGTCCTGGAGGTGGTGACTGTGGCAGTAGACTCGAAATTGATGTCGCCGCTGTTGACGCACTTGGTGTATGTGACGTTTCCGGCTGTGCTGGCATCAGCTACGATTCCGCCGATGTAGGTCACCCAGTCGGACTTGGTGACGGCAGCGTGCTTCACCTGGAGGAGACCACTGTTGGAACAGTTGCTGACCTCATATTTGCTGCCGCCTGCGATACCGCCGAGACGGTTGATTGCGGTCGGACAGACGACGGTGACGTTGCCCTTGTTCTGGCAGTTGTCGATCTTACCGGTCACGTAGCCGAACACTCCGCCGACGTGGTGGTTGGGGGTCTCGGTCTTGGTGCCGAGAGTGAGCTCGAGGTCTACCTCGTTGGTGCAGCCTTCGAACACTACGGACCCGTCGGCCTCATAAGGACCGGCAGCGGCTACGACGCCGCCGAAGCAGCTGGTGGCGATGTTGCCGGCGCCACGGTTGCCTGCGGTGCCGCCGGCGAAGAGTGCCGTTGCGCTCAGGTGGCCGAAGTTGTGGCAGTCGGAAGCGCCCTGGGTCACGGTGCCGCCCACGCCTGCGACACGTGCGCAGGTCCAGGTGTTGGCGTCGGAATCACAGGCGATGGAAACATCACCCTTGTTGGTGCAGGACTTGATGGCACCCTCGGTGTAGCCCACGACGCCGCCGATGTTGGGGTAGGCGCCGGAACCGCCGGCGATGTAGTGCATCGAGACGTTGCCTTCATTGTTGCAGCCTTCGATGACGCCGTAGTTGCCGGGAGTGGACTTTGCGGAAGGGGAGCCGCCCACGACGCCGCCGGTGTAGAAGTACACTGCAGTGCCGTATTCGACGCTGACTTCGCCTGTGTTGGTGCAGCCGACGACCATGGACTTGCCGGCCTCGCCGCTATACATGCCGACCACGCCGCCGAAGGTGTGGAAGGTGCCGCTTGCGGGAGCATCTACGCTGAGGGCCATCTTGGCGCTGTTGGAGCAACCCTTCACGACTGCGGTGGTGGAACCGACTATGCCGCCCCAGTTGCAGCTGGCCTTGGGCAGGGCTGCATACTTGATGTTGATGGGAGCTGCGTTGGAGCAGTTCTCGACGGGTGCTTCGGAGGTGCCGACGATGGCGCCGTAGTTGGTGGATTCAGAGGGCTCGGGGAAGCTCACGGAGCAGGTCTTGTCCAGTGCTATGCCGGAAATGGCTGCGGAGGCCGTGGCAGAGGCGATGAGGCTGTTGCCAAGCTCGACGCCGGAGAAGGTGATGTCCTTGATTTCGCCGCTGAGGGTGGTGACAAGGTTGCCCTCGACCTTGGCGTTCTTGATGGTGTGCTTCTTTCCGTCGAGCTTTCCTGCGAAGGATTCGATCGGAGGAAGAGCCTCGCCGCCGAGGTCGATGTCTTTCTCAAGGGTGTAGGCGTCTGCTGCGCTGGCGGTTGCTGCTATGCTGGTCACGAACTGGACGAACTGGTCCTTGCTCTCGATCTGCGGAGTGAACGCAGGCTTCTCGGGAGTCGTGATGCTGGCGGTGGCGTAGTCGGTGTAGTCGTCGATGCCGTCCAGGTTGCGATACGCGCGTACGCGCACGTCATAAGAGGTGGAGGCTTCGAGATCGATGATGTCGGCTGCAACTTCGTTGCCGTTGTCGACGGCGTTCCAGTCGCTCGCTGAGCTCTTCTTCCAGCTGACCTCATAACCTTCTGCAGGACCGACTATGTTCCAGCTCACGCTGATGCGGCTGTAGGAAGGGGCGTTGAGGGTGAGGCCGCCGGGCGCTGCGAAGCCCATGGAGACCTTGCCGTGTCCGACGCTGATGCAGAGCAGGTCTTCGCCTTCCTTGAGGACTGTCCAGTCGGAGAAGATGGAACGGGGATAATTGGCCCTGATACGTGCAAAGTAGCGGGTGTACTCCTTCAGGCCGGAGAAGATCACGCCGTCATTGGGCTTGGCGTCGATCATAATGGTCTGGCCGACAGAAGGTTCGTACATGTCAACGTCCGAGAAGTCTTCTTTCTGGGCGAGCTGTACGGAGAAAGATGTCGCTCCTGCCTGCTGGGCCTTGGCCGGATTCCAGACCAGGGACAGGGTGGTCGCGGAGGACATGGTTTCGTCATAAGCGAAGTCCGTAGCGCCGGCCTTGGTCGGGTCGATGCCAGTGATAACCTCCTTCTTGCATCCGGAGAATAACACTGCGCACACGGCTGCGGCGGCGATCAGGATTTTGAATGATTTCATACTGAATTGTTTGTGTTATTGATAAAACAATGATAAGTTAACGCCTCTTATCGGGGCGCCCCTGACAAACAATCGTATATTTCAGATGCCTTTCGGCTTGCGTCTGACTTGCAGTACAAAGATAGCAACATTTTTGAATCGTTATCACATTTTTTATAAAAAATAGTGTTCGCGCGTGTTGTCAAGTTCAAAAAATGGTATATATTTGTACTGCATTTTATAAACGCAGACACTAATAATTAAAAATTTTTAATAAAGACACAACAAATTTTTTTATCACTCCCTTGAGAACTATCTGATTTTCAGCACGTGCGTCCTGGCTTGCAAGATTCTAATTTAAATAACTAAGGACCATTTATGATGAAAATCACAATTCACAGAAGGTTTGCGTTGGCTCTGATTGCCCTCTTCGCAGGACTGAGCGCCTTCGCACAGACTTCTACGATTACCGGCGTGGTACGCGATTCCCAGAACCAGCCCATCGTGGGTGCTGCGGTCATGGTGAAAGGCACCACCACCGGCGCAATGACAAATGCGGACGGTTCCTATTCCATCAAGGCGAAGAGCGATGCCGTCCTTGTCTGCCAATTATTCGGATACAAGACCCAGGAGCAGGAAGTCGGCGGCCGTGCCAGGATCGACTTCGTGCTTGCGGACGACACCGAAATGCTTGAAGCTACGGTGGTCGTGGGTTACGGTACCTTGAAGAAGACCCAGCTGGTCGGCTCCGTGGAGAACCTTTCCGGCGATGTCATCGAGGACCGCCCCAACGTCAACATCGCCCGTAACCTCCAGGGCCAGGTGGCCGGTCTGAACATTATCCAGGTGGACGGCAAAGCATCCCACACCGGTAAGGTTTACATCCGCGGCAACAACACCACCCAGTACACCCGTACCAACTTCAACTCCTCCGCAGCCGGCGCAACCCGTTCCATCGGTACCGGCGGTTCCGCCCTCGTGCTCATCGACGGCGTGGAAGGCGACCTGAATTCCATCGACTCCTCCGATATCGAGACCGTGGCCGTGCTGAAGGACGCTTCCTCAGCTGCCATCTACGGTTCCAAGGGCGCTTTCGGTGTGATCATGGTCACGACCAAGAATGCCAAGAGCAATGAGAAGTTCACCATTTCCTACAACGGAACCTACTCCTACAACGACCGTATCGTGAAGTGGGAGGACCACATCGTCACCGACGGCCTCGAGTACACTGAAGCATTCTTCGAACTCTACGCAGGTGATACCAGGACCCCTACGTCCACCGGCAAGCTTGCATCGACCATCAATACATTCACCATCGGCTCCGACTATCTGGACCGTCTCCGTGAGCGCCGCATCGCAGGCAACACCAATGTATATGATATGTACAACGGCGCCTATGCATACTACGGCAACACCGACTGGTTCTCCGAATTCTACAAGAAGGGCTATTCCTCCACCACCCACGACATCAGCCTGAGGGGTGCCACCAAGAAGCTCTCCTACTCGCTGACCGGCCGTTTCTACACCCAGGAAGGCGTCTACAAGATCGGTGAAGACTCCTACAACCGCTTCAACATCCGCGCAAAGGCGAAACTCCAGATCAACGACTGGCTGTCCATCGACAACAACACCTCGATGTTCCGCAGCATCCAGCGCCAGCCTATGTTCACGACCTCTTCCGTCCTGGGCTACCAGATCCAGTGCCACGCTGCACCTGTGCTCGTGCCCTACAACGAAGACGGCACCTGGACCCTCGCGGCCAACAAGTCCGGTTTCACCTCCTTCATCGAGGGCAATACCGGCCAGTATGACTCCAAGATCCAGATGGTCACCACCACCGGTGTGAACATCGACTTCATCAAGGACGTGCTGACCTTCCGCGCCGACTTCTCCTACAAGGCCGACCGCCAGGTCAAGGAGCGCTACCGTGCCCCTATGTCCTTCTCCCTCGCCCCCGGCGCATTCACCGACTACGTGACCCAGGAGTCCTCCTACAAGTCCCGCTGGACCTACGACTACGACCGTATCTTCGCCAACGCCTACTTCACCTGGACTCCCAAGCTGGGCGAGAACCACGACCTCAACGTCGTGGCCGGCTGGAACCTCGAAGACTACGAATACGAGCGCTACTACATCCAGCGCAAGGGCATGCTCTTCCCCGACAAGTACATGTCCTATGAGCTCTTCGACGGTACCGACATCAAGCTCGAGCAGTACGACCGCAGCTACGGCACCATCGGCTTCTTCGGCCGTGTCAACTACACCCTCCTGAAGCGCTACATCCTCGAGGCTTCCCTCCGCGTGGACGGCAGCTCCAAGTTCCCTTCCAGCCAGCGCTGGGGCGTATTCCCTTCCGCATCCATAGGCTGGCGCATCTCCGAAGAGCCCTGGATGAAATGGAGCCGCGGATGGCTCGACAACCTCAAGCTCCGCGCCAACTACGGATCCCTCGGCAACGGTAACATCGGTGCATACTACTTCCTCGAGACCATGGGTGTGGACAAGACCAGCATCCCTATCAACGGCCTGAAGGCCAACTACACGTCGGTGCCCAGCCCTATCCCTGCAAGCCTTACCTGGGAAATGGTCACCACCTACGACTTGGGTCTCGACTTCGACCTCCTCAAGAACAGGCTCTCCTTCTCCGGTGATATCTACAGGCGCTACAACACCAACCTGATCACCACAGGTCCCCAGCTCCCCGACATCTACGGTGCATCCGCCCCCAAGGGCAACTACGGCGAGCTGACCACCAACGGCTGGGAGCTCACCCTCTCCTGGAGGGATGCCTTCAAGCTCGGCGGCAAGGACTTCACCTACAGCATCAAGGGCAGTCTCTGGGACAGCCGCACGTTCGTGTCCAAGTATGAAGCCACTTCCGGTAACATCCTCACCATGTACAAGGGCAAGGAAATCGGTGAAATCTGGGGCTTCCGCACCGACGGCTACTTCCTCAACTACACCGACGCCAACAACTGGGCTACCGACAAGTACCACAAGAACGGCTCCAACTTCCGCGAGTATGCTGGTGACCTCCGTTTCATCGATATCGACGGTAACGGCAACATCGACTACGGCGGACAGAGCTTCCACATGGACAAGGACGGCAAAGTCACTCTCGACACCGGCGACCTCGAGGTCATCGGCAACGTGACTCCCCGCTACCAGTTCGGTTTGAACTTCGACTTCAAGTGGAACAACATCGGCCTCAGCCTCTTCTTCCAGGGCGTCGGCCACCGCGACTGGTATCCTTCCTGCGAAACCGGTTTGTTCTACGGCGGTTACAACCGTCCGTACATGGGCGTGATGAAGACCCAGATCGGCGACAACTACGTGAAGATCAACTACACCAACGAAGACGGCTCCGTGAACCCCTACTGGGAGGTCACCAATGCTGACAAGCATCCTTACTGGACCCGTCGTGTCGGCTACTGCGCCAACCGTAACGTCGGTCCTCTGACCGTCGAGAACGACTACTACATGCAGAACGCCGCATACGTCCGTCTCAAGAACCTCACCCTCGACTACACCCTCCCGAAGACCATCCTCTCCAAGGTCGGCATCGAGAAGGTCAAGTTCTATGTGACCCTTGAGAACCTGCTCACCTGGTCGCCTATGTTCAAGTACACCCAGGCGTTCGACCCTGAAGGCATCGACCTCGGAGATACCGACTTCGACTCTTCAAGCAACTTCGGTCTTTCCGGTATCGGCCAGGGCTACAGCTATCCTATGCTCAAGTCCTATACCTTCGGTGTCAACCTCACATTCTAAAGAAAGGATATGAATATGAAAAAGATTATCAATATAGCGATTTGCGCTCTCTCCGTGTTCGCCCTGAGCTCCTGTGAGAAATTCTTCACAAGGTCGCCCTGGAATGAATTCGACGCTGAAACCTATTTCCGCAGCGAGAGTGAGCTCAAGATGTACACTGACGGTCTGCTCAACGCCTACATCCCGGATTACACCGAGACCACCGGCGGCGACAACTACAACGACCTTATCGCCACCAAGACCTCCACGGACTTCTTCCGTGCGGACGTGACCTGGGACGACGCCAAGCAGGGCGGATGGAGCTGGGGCTGGCTGCGCCGCATCAACTTCATGATCCAGGGTATGGAAAAGAACGCCAAGGGAGTCGTGGACGAGAAGACCTACAACCACTATCTGGGACTTGCCCGCTTCTGGAGGGCATACAACTACCAGAGCAAGGTCGTTTCCTTCTCCAACGTGCCCTGGGTGGACACCTATGTGCAGCCCACCGACGAGGACATCCTCTACGGACCCCGTGACGACCGCGAGTATGTGGTCCACAATATCGTAGAAGACCTTAAATTCGCCTGCGAGAATGTCGACAACCGTGTCCACAGCAACGCTGCGAATTCCCGCAACCAGGTGGACAAGTACGTGGTCAACGCGCTTGCCGCCCGTATGCTTCTCTATGAAGGCACCTTCCGTAAGAACCACGCCGTCAATCCTGCTACCAACGAGCCTTGGAGCAACAAGTACGAGACTGCCGACGACCTTATCAGGCTGTCCGCCCAGTACTCCAAGTACGTCATCGATTCCGGTGAGTTCAAGCTCTACAACGGCGACTGGTCGGATCTCTTCCTGAGCAAGGACCTCAAGACCGACGAGGTGCTCTGGGGCCAGGTGTTCATCCTCGAGTCCAACGGACGCCACGCCTACACCCGCTACTTCAATTCTTCCACCCTCGGACAGCAGTATTCCGGCACCAAGCAGCTCCTGCACCACTTCCTGAATGCCGACGGCACCCCCATCGCCACCGACTACAAGACCATCAACCAGGAGTTCGCAGGCAGGGATCCCCGTCTTGCCAAGACCATCCTCAGCCCCGGTCATACCGTCACCGACCTCGACGGAATCAACCAGGTGCCCCAGCCGATCAACTGCACTTTCTGCTGGACTGCCTACATGATCATCAAGTGGTGCATCCCCGACAAGAGCCACTGGCAGAACTCCGTGGACGAAAACTGCATCCCTCTCCTCCGTTATGCTGAGGTCCTCCTCAACTATGCCGAGGCGATGAATGAGCTCGGCCAGTTCACCGAAGGCATCTGGAACCAGACCGTCGGCGCAATACGCCAGAGGGCAGGTGTGAAGAGCATCTATCCTACCGCTTCCGATCCCTGGCTGAAGGAGTACTACACCAAGGATCTCACCAACCAGCACATCACCGACGGCAACGAGGCTGTGGCTCTCGAAATCCGCCGTGAGCGCGTGACCGAGCTGACCTACGAAGCCGGCCTTCGCCAGAGCGACCTCTATCGCTGGGGCATCGCTGACATCATCCCCCGTCGTGGCGGCAACGGTATCGGCTGGACCGGTATCTGGATGACCGAGAACGACGTGAAGAACGGTTTCGAGTTCAACGGAGTCAAGTACCTCATCAACGAGAGCGTCAAGAAGGCCTCCGAAACCGGCTATCCTGTCACTGGCACCAACAACAGCTGCTGGTCCCTCGAGAAGGCAGGCGACGGATACTTCCTCCAGTACAACTACAAGCTTAAGTGGGAAGACAGGATGTACTGCCGTCCTATCCCCAACACCGCCAAGGTCCTCAACCCCCAGCTGGGCGAGAACTACGGCTGGTAACAGTCTGAAGCATTTCCTCTGAACGGGAGGTCGGCACCGCGTGCCGGCCTCCTTTCATTTTATGCCTGCAGGAGGACGATATTAATTAAAAAATATGTATCTTTGCTTAATTAAGAAGTATTCTTTACTGCTATGAAAGTTTATAGATTATTTGCTTTGGCTGCGCTTTTCGCATCCCTCTCGCTGGTCCCTTCCTGTAACCCGGTCGATCCCGACAACCCCGGCGGTGGAGGCGGCGGACAGCAGGAACTTCCCGTTGACCAGATCAACGGCACGACAATAGCCGACGGCATGAACGCCTGCGGCCTTGTGTCCGACGCCGCGACGGGCAAGGGAATCGCCGGCGTGCCCGTGACGGACGGTTATACCTATGTGGTGACAGACGCAAACGGCGTGTACCAGATGGCTGCAAACCGCTACACCCGCAATATCTACATCAGCGTGCCTTCGGAATACAAGATCCCCCTGGATGCGGCAACGCACCTGCCCCTGTTCTACTCCACGAAGGAATTCGACAAGAACAAGGTCAACCGCAACGACTTCAAGCTCGAGCCCCAGGCCGTCGAGGACAAGCTCACGATGATCATGATCGGCGATCCCCAGTGCCAGACTGCGGCCCAGATCACCCGCTACAAGACGGAGACGGTCCCGGCCATGATCGCCACTATCAACGCCGGCCAGGCAGAAGGCCGCTATCCCAACGTCTATGGCATGACGCTCGGCGACATCACCTTCGACAGCACCAATCTCTGGGCTGACATGAAGGCCTCGATGTCCAACCTGAAGCTCCAGAACGGCGGCTGGTATCCTATCTTCCAGTGCATAGGCAACCACGACCACAACTCCCTCGAGAGCTCCAGCGACTATGCCGCCACCGGCAAGTACGTGGAGACTTTCGGCCCCACCGACTATTCCTTCAACCGCGGACAGGTCCACGTCATCGCGATGGACGACATCGTCTGCACCAAGGTGACCAACAATTCGTCCCCCAACCGTTACACCTGGAGCTACGAGGCCGGATTCAGCGACGTGCAGTACAAGTGGCTGCAGGACGACATCAATCACGTTGCAGGCAAGGAAAACAAGATAGTATTCCTCTGTATGCACATCCCCATGAGGGCCGGTTCTGCGTCCGGCGGCTCTTCGGTCAACAAGTCCCGCCACTATGCCGACGTGCTGAATCTGCTCAAGGGCTTCAAGGAGGCCCACATCATGATAGGGCACACCCACTATTCCCAGAACTACGTCCACACGGCCTACGTCTGCAAGGGCGGCAAGCCCATCTACGAGCACATCCACGGCGCCGCCTGCGGCGGATGGTGGAGCTGCGATTCCAACGTGACCGGAGAGCCCAACGGCTTCGCAGTTTATGAAATCGAAGGCAATACGGTCAAGAACTGGGTTGATATCGGCACTAAGCAAGACGCCAGCTACCAGATCCGTGTCTATGACGGCAACCAGCTCTACAACGGCTCCAAGGGCTATGAGTACGCTTGGTACCGTTCATCCAACAAAGGCGGTTCTTCGAGCATAGTCGCTGTGGGAAACGCCAATCTCAAGGATGCCTTCGTGGCCGAGGTCTTCAACGACGACGACCTCTACTGGAAGCTGGAAATGTGGCAGGACGGAGCAAAGATAGGCGACTTCAAGAAGTTGGCCAACGGTTCCTGCTGCAATATCGCGCTTGCTGCTTATTTCTTCAACGAACTTGGCAAAAACTCCGATTCATGGACCAACAAGACGGCCAGCCACTACTGGTATTTCGTGCCGGCGTCCAAGAATCCAGCATCCGAGAAGAATTGGGAAGTGCGCGCCACCCAGACCATACCAACCAGCGGACAGGTGAACACCTATTCCTGCACAGTAATGACAACCGACTATAGCCAATTCTGATGAAACTCACAAAACTTCTTATCGCAGCCGCAATCATCCTTGCGGCTGTTCTTTCCTGCGAAAAGGCAAAGCCTGAAAACTATGTACCCGCCACTCTCGCCGGCACCTGGGTCATCTCGGCCCAGAGCAACGGCGACGCGTGGTCTGAGATGAAAATCTCGCAGATCTTCATTTTCGACGGCAAAGGCGGCTATACTGTCAAGAGGTTAGGCACGGCCAATCCCGTGACTTTCTATAACGGCCAGGTCTATGCCGAGGAGTCCCAGTTTTCCCAGTTCGGAGCCAGACACTCTGTGACTGTCTCCGGCCAGAAATACCGTTTCGAGTCGATCGAGGGTGAATTCACCCTGGTGTCATCCACATCGGACCTTATGACCTTCGACTATGTCGGTACCACTTCCGTAAAGGGCTACCGTATGGCAAGGGTGCAGAAATTCGCGGCCTCCACCGACCCGTCGGTGCCTGAGAAACCGGATGAGCCCGAGCAGCCGGACGTGCCTCAGAAGCCTATGATCAACGGCACCGAGAT
>JAEEGL014753267.1_pt1 | contig 23393 bp, 16 predicted proteins | sample 9134231 | NCBI WGS metagenome assembly JAEEGL01 (sample SAMN16246548, study PRJNA631951) | gut metagenome | biome: gut microbiome; feature: rumen; material: fiber-attached | host: Bos | place: Iran: Karaj | collected 2018-10
GCATGGGCGGCGTTTCCGGACATGCGGGACTCTTCTCGAACGCATCAGACCTTGCAAAGCTCGCGAGCGTAATGTTCACGGGTGGCTACGGAAAGAACCGCTACTTCTCGCAGGATGTCATAGATCTGTTCACCGCGCCAAAATCCCTCGACTTCGGTCAGTGGGGCCTCGGCTGGTGGCGCCAGGGCACCGACAAGCGTGTTTGGTACTTCGGAACCCAGGCTTCGTCCGAGACAATCGGTCACCAGGGCTGGACCGGTACGCTGGTTGTAATAGACCCTTCACGCGATTTGGTTATCGCTTATCTCACAAATAAAATAAACTCACCTATAATCGATACATCCGTAGATGCCAACGGCTTCAGCGGAAAGTGCTTCACAGCGTCGACTCTGGGCTTTGTGGCGCAGATTCTTTCGATAGGAATGGACACAAGCGAGGATATCTCGGAGCAGCTACTCGACCTCACGGCCGATATGGCAGCTGAGAGCCTCAAAAAGATTCCGGAGGGCGCGCAGGCTGACCACCCTTACGTGAAGAACAGCCAAAGCAAGATTGATGTCCTCAGGAAGTGGGCTAAAGCCGCAGGAAGCGCTAAATACGCAGCCTTCGCGGACGAGCTTACAGGCATGCTGCCTCGCGACGCTGTCGGCGGCTTCACTGACGTGTCCGTCAAGGATTGGTACGCGACCGGTGTGCGCTATTGCGCTGAGAACGGCCTTATGAACGGTGTAAGTGCGACGCGCTTCGCACCGAACCTCACTGCCGGCCGTGACACGCTTGTGACAATTCTCTGCCGCATGGCGGGAAGCTCAACACCTTCTGCTGTCGCTACCTTCCCGGATGCGCAGGGTGACACACTTACACGCGAGCAGCTTGCGGTAATGCTCTACAGAATGGCGGGCATAGAGAGTGACGGCGGCGCAATGGGGCTTGCGGGCTATGAAGACGCAACCGCCATTTCGGACTGGGCTTACGAGGCAATGCAGTGGGCGGTAAGAAGCGGCATCATAAAGGGTGGTAATACCAACACCTTAAGGCCCGGCGATTCCGTAAATCGCGCAGAGCTTGCAACTATCGTTATGAGATTCGCCGAGTTGTGATAGGAGAATTCTATGAGCTTTGATAAAAAGACAGTTAAATATGTTGTGCTGATTGTAATACTGGCAGGGCTTGCCCTTTGGGTGGCGCTGAACCCGGCTACCTTTGTTGCGGGGCTTTCCGGGCTGCTGAGCCTCTTAAATCCTCTGATTATAGGATTCATTATGGCATACATCCTGAATATACTGCTTAAAAAGGTTGAGGGCCTGCTGTGGCGCCTGCCTAAGCCTGCACCGGGCAGCCGGAGAGCAAAAATCTTTCCGGGCTTTTGCAGGGTTTTCGGCATCATAATATCCGTAGTTCTTTTGGCGGCATTCTTGGCGCTGGTAATCCTGCTATTGATTCCGGCAGTCAGGGAGGCCTGCGGCATGCTGGTGGCGCAGTTCCCGGGATATTGGGAGCATCTGCAGAATTTGATTGCGTCCCTTTCCGAGAAGTATGGTCTCAGCAAAATATCCTTGCCGGATCTTTCGGTCAACTACGATAAAATAGTGGGCATCGCGCAGAAGTTCTTTACCACCGGATTCACTTCGGCTATGGGATTCATGTCATCACTTGTAAGCATCGTTATCAACGGGCTTTTGGGCTTTGTTTTTGCCATCTATATGTTGTCGGGAAAGGAAAAGCTGGCGGCTCAGTCTGCAAAGCTGGTTAAGGCATATGCTTCCGAAAAAGCAGCGGATGAAATCTTCTACGTTGCAAAGAAGGCTAACGAGATTTTCTCAAAGTTCATCGTTGGGCAGGTGACGGATGCGGCTATTCTGGGATTCCTCTGCTTCATAACCATGACGATATTCCGCTTCCCATACAGCGGCATGATAGGCATCTTAATCGGCTTCACAGCCCTGATACCTGTTTTCGGCGCATTCATCGGCACCGGTATCGGAGCGTTCCTAATACTTATGACAGATCCGATTAAGGCTCTGTGGTTCATCATTATGGTGGTTATTCTGCAGCAAATTGACGGTAATTTGATTTACCCGAGAGTGGTTGGCAGCTCTGTCGGGCTCCCGGCCATTTGGACACTTTTCGCAGTGCTGGTTGGTGGCTCCGCGGGAGGCATCATGGGCATGCTCTTTGGCGTGCCGCTTGTAGGGCTGATTTATACTTTAATCCGCCGCGATGCAGAAAGGCGTCTGGAAAGGAAAGCGTCAATGTTCCCAAACGGTTGACTTTACATTCCGAATGTTCTACAATTTGAGAGGATGGGGATTTCCCCTGTCCTCTCAATTTTTATTATCCCGACAGCAGGGAAAACAGAAAGGAACAGGTCGATGAGCGACAAATTTAAAGACGAGATAAACATGACCCTGATGACCGACTTTTACGAGCTCACCATGGCAAACGGATATCTCGAGTCCGGGATGAAGGACGATATAGCATGCTTTGACATGTTTTTCAGAAACATCCCTGACGGTGGCGGTTTCGCCATAATGGCAGGATTGGAGCAGATGATAGAATACTTAAAGGAGCTCCGATTCACAGACAAAGATATTGCATTCTTACGCGGCAAGGGAATTTTCTCCGAAAAATTCCTCGAATATCTCAAGGAATTCAAGCTGGAATGTGACATTTACGCAGTACCGGAGGGAACTCCGATTTTCCCGTATGAACCGATAGTTACGGTAAAGGGCCCTGTGATGCAGGCACAGTTCCTCGAAACACTGATACTCCTGATGATAAACCATCAGAGCCTGATTGCAACAAAGGCAAGCCGTATCGTTCGTGCCGCAGACGGCAGAGCGGTAATGGAATTCGGTACGCGCCGCGCTCACGGCACATCGGCTGCTGCTTACGGAGCACGTGCCGCTTACATAGCGGGCTGCGTCGGCACAGCCTGCGCAGTTGTGGACAGAGATATGGGTGTTCCGGCTCTCGGAACCATGGCACACAGCTGGATTCAGATGTTTGACAACGAATACGAGGCATTCAAGAGATACGGAGAAATCTATCCGTCAAACTGCGTGCTGCTCGTAGATACATACAACGTATTAAAATCCGGTATTCCGAATGCGATAAAGGTCTTCAAGGAGCTCAACCCTCCAAAGAAGGGCATCCGTATCGACTCGGGCGACATCACCTACCTCACCAAGCAGGCGAGGAAGATGCTCGACGACGCGGGCCTTACCGACTGCCAGATCTGCATTTCGAACTCGCTCGACGAGTACCTCATTCGTGAAGTGCTCCGCGAGGGCGCATGCATCGATTCCTTCGGCGTAGGCGAAAGACTCATTACCGCAAAGAGCGAGCCGGTATTTGGCGGCGTTTACAAGCTTTCCGCACTCAAAAAGGACGGAAAGATGATTCCAAAAATCAAAATCAGCGAAAACGTTGCAAAGATTACAAATCCGGGCTACAAAAAGCTCTACAGATTTTATGACAACGAGACAGGTAAAGCTCTCGCGGATGTCATCGCACTCGCAGATGAGCCGATGCCAAAGGCTGACGGCTACGAAATCTTCGATCCTAACGCCGTTTGGAAGAGAAAGAAGCTTACAAATTACCGTGTAGAAGAGCTGCAAAAGCAGATTTTCGAGCACGGCAAATGTGTATATGAGTCACCTTCCGTAAACGAGATCAGAGAATACTGCGCACAGCAGATCGATAATCTCTGGCCTGAAATCCTGCGTTTTGAAAATCCGCAGGAATACTATGTGGACCTTTCGGAAGAACTTTGGAACGTAAAGAACAACTTACTTCGTGAACATTCAGCTGAATAAAGGAGGTAAAATATGGCACTCGTAACATCAAAGGAAATGTTTGCAAAGGCGCTCAAGAGCGATTACGCAGTAGGCGCATTCAACGTAAACAACATGGAAATCATTCAGGGTATCGTTGATGCCGTAAAGGAAGAAAACGCTCCCGTAATCCTTCAGGTTTCCGCAGGAGCACGTAAGTATGCACGTCCGGCTTACCTGATGAAGCTCGTGGAGGCAGCAGTTATCGACACAGGTCTTGACATCTGTCTGCACCTCGACCACGGCGAAGATTTCGAAATCTGCAAAAAGTGCGTGGACGACGGCTTTACATCGGTTATGATTGACGGCTCAAAGCATCCTTACGAGGAAAACATCACCCTCACCAAGCAGGTGGTTGAGTATGCTCATGCCCATGGCGTTGTAGTAGAAGCAGAACTCGGCAAGCTCGCGGGCGTTGAAGACAATATAAAGGTTGACGCAAGATCCGCCACCTTCACCGATCCGGAGGAAGCTGCAGAGTTCGTACAGCGCACAGGTGTTGACTCACTCGCAATCGCTATAGGCACCAGCCACGGCGCATACAAGTTCAAGGGCGAGCCTTATCTCGATTTCGAGAGATTAAAGACTATCCACAATCTGATTCCCGACACACCTCTCGTTCTCCACGGAGCATCAACAGTGCTTCCTGAGTTCGTAAACAAGTGCAATCAGTACGGCGGAAACATTCCGGGCGCACAGGGTGTTCCTGAGGATATGATTCGTGAATCCACAAAGTGGGGTATCTGCAAGGTCAACATCGATACCGACCTGCGTCTTGCAATGACTGCAGAGGTAAGAAAGTTCCTGGTTGAAAACCCTGCGGAATTCGACCCACGCAAGTATCTCTCACCTGCAAGAGCTGCAATCCAGGGAATGGTACAGCACAAGATAAAGAACGTTTTGAACGCTTCCGGAAAGAGATAAAAAAGCTTAATTAAAAAGGGCACGCTGCCCGTCAAAACCCGAGGGAAATTTCCTTCGGGTTTTTTGTTAAAACGCATTCGAAAATGTTCACTAATGCAGAAATTGGTGGTATAATACATAATATATGAGAAAATTCAAACAGTTCGGAACGGACTGTGCGCTTAATTGCGTCTAAAACAAAACAAAGGAGAGGCCTGTGAGAAATCTTTTCAGCAACGACGAAATTTACCTCTTCCGCAGAGGTGAATACTTCAGGAGCTTCGACAAACTTGGAGCTCACGAAGCGACTGTGGACGGTAAAAAAGGCTACATTTTCGGCGTATGGGCGCCGGATATCAAAAAAGCCTTTGTTACCGGAGAGTTTTGCGATTGGCTGCCTTATGCAAATGAAATGGTGCCCGAGGAGGGCGGCATATGGTCAGCTTTTATTGAAGGTGTGAAACCGGGAATGCTTTACAAGTTCGTCATAGAGACAAACGACGGACGGCTTATGTACAAGGCGGACCCTTATGCTTTTACGGCGGAAGTGCCGCCGGGAACGGCATCGCGTACGGTAAAAAAGCTTTCCTACAAGTGGAAGGACAAAATATACATGGAAAAGCGCCGGCTATTCCCACCGCTTAAAAAGCCGCTTAATATCTACGAGGTTCACTGCGGTTCATGGACGCGCGACGACAGCGGAGAGCCGCTTACCTACAGCGCGCTTGCGGAAAAGCTCGTTCCCTATGTAAAGGACATGGGCTATACCCATATCGAGCTTATGCCGGTGATGGAGCATCCTTTCGACGGATCGTGGGGCTATCAGATTACGGGGTATTATGCGCCAAGTTCGCGCTACGGTACGCCCGAGGATTTCTGTGCGCTCATAGATGCATGTCACAAGGAAAAAATCGGCGTAATCATCGACTGGGTGCCCGGACATTTCTGCAAGGACGAGCACGGACTTTCCAGGTTTAACGGCGCGCCTCTCTACGAAAAGAGAGAGCATCCGCAGTGGGGAACCGACATATTCGACTTCGGGCGAGGCGAGGTAAAGAGCTTCCTCATTTCAAATGCGCTCTACTGGATTGAAACCTTCCATATCGACGGAATCAGAGTGGACGGCGTCTCTAGCATGCTCTATCTCAATTTCGGTGTTGAAAACGAAAAAGACAAGATTTACAACAGCGAAGGGACAGAGGAAAATCTCGAGGCATCTGCATTCTTAAAGCGTCTAAATTACGAAATAGGAACACGCTATCCGGAGGTAATGATGATTGCCGAGGAAAGCACGGCGTGGCCGCTTGTCACATATCCACCGGATACGGGCGGGCTCGGATTCCATTTCAAGTGGAACATGGGCTGGATGAACGACACGCTCTCCTACATGCAGACGGACTTCCCGTCGAGGCCGGAGAGGCATGGGCTGCTCAACTTCTCGATGATGTATGCCTTTAACGAAAACTTCATCCTGCCGCTTTCGCACGACGAAGTGGTGCACGGCAAGTGTTCTCTCATCGGACGCATGCCGGGAGATTACTGGAGACAGTTTGCGGGAATGAGAGTGCTGGCACTCTACCAGATGACGCATCCGGGCGCAAAGCTCAATTTCATGGGTAATGAAATCGCCCAGTTCATAGAGTGGCGCTATTACGAGGGAATAGAGTGGTTCCTGGCAAAGGAATACGAATCCCACGCAAAGCAGCAACAGCTCGTAAAGAGCCTGAATCACCTTTTCACAAGAGAAAAGGCGCTCTGGCAGAAAAACTATGAAGAGGAGGGCTTCCGCTGGCTTGATGCCGACGATTCCTCACAGTCTATACTTACATTTGTGCGCAGCGGAGATAATCCGATGGACGATTTGGTAGTCATCCTCAATTTCCGTCCTGACACATACGAAAAATTCAGAGTCGGTGTGCCGCGCAAAGGAAAGTGGAAAGAGATTTTCAATAGTGACGGAACAGAGTTCGGCGGAAACGGTTATATAAACGAAGGTGTGTTAAAGTGTGATAAAGAGCCGTACCACGGCATGGAATACTCAGTTGAGGTAAAGGTTCCGTCGATTGGTGGACTCATATTAAAGGGCAGCAGATAAGAAACAAGGAGACCGGAAATTATGTTTCAAAACAAACAGGAATTTAAGGATAAATATATGAGCTACTGTCTGCAGGAAATAGGCAGACCGTTTGAAAGATGCTCCGACAGAGAAAGATTTTATGTCCTCGCCGACATGATATCCGACAATGCCAGAGAGATTGAAAGTGCTCACGGAAAGCAAAAGGAAAAGAAAAAGGTCTTTTACTTTTCCATGGAGTTTCTGATAGGGCGTCTGCTCGACGACTATCTCAGCAATCTCGGCATCAGAGATATGGTTGAGGATGGTCTTAAGGACCTGGGGGCAGACCTCGAAGCCCTGGAGCTTCAGGAAAGGGAGCCGGGCCTCGGAAACGGCGGCCTTGGCAGGCTTGCAGCGTGCTTCCTCGATTCCATGGCGGCGCTTGGCGTAGCGGGCTACGGAAACGGGATCCGTTACAAGTACGGTCTTTTCAGACAAAAGATAGAGGACGGGCGTCAAAAGGAACTTGCCGACAACTGGCTTGAAAACGACTACCCTTGGGAGGTCAGAAAGGACGACAGCACCGTGTTCGTGCGCTTCGGCGGCGAAGTAAAACGCCACGAGGAGGACGGCAGATTCTGGTTCACATGGGAGGGCGGAGAGCTGGTTCGTGCCGTGCCGTATGATGTGCCGATTGTGGGCCATAACGGTACCCGCGTAAGCAACCTGCGCCTCTGGAGTACAGAACCTTACAAAGATGATTTCGACATAGACGCCTTTGACCGCGGCGAATACAGCGAAGCGGTGCGTTATCGCGCCGACGCCGAGGCCATCAGCTACATGCTCTATCCGAACGACAGCAATATCAACGGCAAAAGGCTCAGGCTGAAGCAGGAGTATCTTTTCGTGGCAGCCGGGCTTTCTACAATACTACGCAGCTATTACGATTATTACGGCGAGGATTGGGAAAAGTTCCCGAGCCGCGTCGCTATCCACACAAATGACACACATCCGGCACTCTGCGCACCGGAACTGATGCGTATGCTGATGGATGACTACGATGTGGACTGGGATACGGCGTGGGATATTGTCACAAAGTCTGTTTCATTTACAAACCACACCATCCTTTCGGAGGCGCTGGAGTGCTGGCCGATCGACATAATGAGGCAGATGCTGCCAAGAACCTATATGATTATCGAGGAAATCGACCGCAGATTTAAAGAATCCGTGCCGATTGATATCGAAAACAGGCACAGAGTGCTTGCAAACACCTCGATTTTGTGGGACGGCACAGTGCGTATGGCAAACCTTTCAATCATCGCTTCCTATTCGGTAAACGGTGTTGCGGCGCTGCATACGGAAATCTTAAAGAATATCGTCTTTAGCGATTTTTACAAGCTGATGCCGGAGAAATTCAACAACAAGACGAACGGTGTATCGCACAGGAGATTCCTTGCGGAGTCAAATCGTCCGCTTGAGAACCTGATAAACACTGCGATAGGAAAGGACTGGATTGGCGATGCGAGCAAGCTTTCAGAGCTTTACAAGGAGGAAAACAATCCCGCATTCCTGCATGCACTGGAGGCGGCAAAGCGTGCAAACAAGGAAAGACTCGCTTACTTCCTCAAGGTTGGCTGCATGACAAATGTTATACCGGACGGCGTGTTCGATATTCAGGTAAAGCGTTTCCATGCGTACAAGCGTCAGCTCCTCAATGTATTCAAGATAATAGACTACTATTTCAGACTCCTCGACGGAACTGCGCCGGAGCTCCCACCTTGCAATTTCATCTTTGCGGGAAAAGCGGCCCAGGGATATAAGTTCGCAAAGGATGTCATATACCTGATAAATCGTGTGGCTGAAAAGATTAATAACGACGAGCGAGTGGCAGGGAAGATAAAGGTTGTCTTCGTGGAGAACTTCTCCGTAGGCACGGGGCAGCTCATCTATCCGGCAGCAGATATCTCCGAGCAGATTTCCACGGCCGGCATGGAAGCATCCGGAACCGGCAACATGAAGTTCATGATGAACGGCGCGATCACGCTCGGAACACTGGACGGCGCAAATGTTGAAATCCTTGAAAAGGTCGGAGAGGAAAACATCACCATCTTCGGTCTCAGGGCCGAGGAGGTTGAGCATTTACGCGAAACCGGCGACTACCAGGCATTTTCTTATTACAACGGCAATGCCCGCATAAAGAGAGTGGTTGATTCACTGACCGACGGCACATTCTCCGACAAATTGGACGATTTTGCGGGAATACGCGACGAACTCGTGTTTTCAAATGACTATTTCTTCGTGCTTCGCGATATGCCTGCATATATCGAGGCATGGGAAAAGACTATGAAAATATACGCGGACAGAGAACATTGGAACAGAATATCTCTCCGAAACATTGCGGCTTCGGGATTCTTTTCCAGCGACAGGACGATAAAGGAATACGCAGACGAGATCTGGGGGTGCTAAACTATGAAGAAAAAGAAATGTATCGCAATGCTCCTCGCGGGCGGACAGGGCAGCAGACTTGGCAGCCTGACCAAGCAAATAGCAAAGCCGGCAGTTTCTTTCGGCGGCAAGTATCGTATCATCGATTTTTCTCTTTCAAACTGTGCGACCTCGCACATCGATACGGTGGGCGTGCTGACACAGTACCGGCCTATGATGCTTAACGCTTATATCGGTAACGGCGCTTCATGGGACCTCGACGGTCCGGACGGCGGAGTGTTCATTCTGCCGCCTTACGAAACGGAAAAGGGCGGTAACTGGTACAAGGGCACGGCGGATGCGATATACAGAAACCTTGACTTCATAAAGGCAAACGACCCGGAATACGTTCTGATTATTTCGGGCGACCACATATACAATATGGATTACAGGCGCATGCTGAACACTCACACGGGGCACAAGGCGGACCTTACCATTTCAGTAATGCCTGTGCCTATTGAGGAGGCTTCGAGATTCGGTATCATTACGGCTAACGAGACAAAGCGTATTGAGAAATTTACCGAAAAGCCGAAAAACCCTGATTCGAACCTGGCTTCAATGGGAATTTACATCTTCTCGACAGATGTCTTAATTGACGCTCTCGAAAGGGATGCCGAAAATCCTGACTCAAAGCACGATTTTGGTATGAACGTAATTCCTATGCTTCTTGGCGAGGGGAAACGCCTCTTCGCCCATAAGTTTAAGGGCTATTGGAAGGACGTAGGAACCATACAGAGCTATTACGACACCAATATGGAATTCCTCGACGACGAGAATCCGGCAAAGATTTATAAAAAGTACGAAAAGCTGGTAATGACAAACAATGTGCAGAGTCCGGCAAAGTACATAGGCGAGTCTGCGAAGATTGAAAACGCTTTGGTATCCAACGGTTGCATAGTGCTGGGGACAGTAAAGCATTCAATTTTAAGCCCGGGCTGCTATGTCGGAAAGGGCGCGGTGGTTGAGGATTCAATCCTGCTGCCGGGAGCAAAGGTTAAGGATGGCGCAAAGGTCATCAAGACCATTATGGGCGAGGGCTCCGTGGTGGAGACCGGCGCAAGCATCGGTACAGGCGCAGAGATTGAAACTATAGGCGACAATGCAAAAGTAACGGCAAAGGGGGCGAGATAATGTACAGTATAGATAGCTTGGTTTTCACGAATTGTGAGTTCGAAGGCCTCAGCAAGCTCGCCGGTAACAGAACCGTTGCCGCACTGCCGTTTTGGGGAAAGTATCGTATGATAGACTTCCCTCTCTCGAACCTGGCATGGAACGAGATAACGACCATCGGAATAATTACTCCTTACAAATATCGTTCAATCATAGACCACGTGGGCTCGGGAAAGCCATGGGGCCTTGACAGAAAGATCGGCGGCCTGCACATTCTGCCGGGCACGGTGTGGGGCTATTCGAATGCGAACAGCCGCTTCATACTAAAGGACATCGAGAATAACAAGATTTTCCTTGACCGCAGCAGCGCCGACTATGTTCTCATTACCGCTGCAAATACGGTAAGCGCGGTAGATTATGCAGACCTTGTAAAGCATCACCACGACAGCAAGGCCGATATGACAATCGTTTACAAGGTTGCCGAGTCAAATAACGAATACATGAGCGAGGTACGCATGTCAAAGGACAAGGTTACCAGCATGCACCACGGCGTAAAGAAGGGGCAGCCGATGTTCCTCGACTGCTTTGTAATAAACCGCAGGACGCTCTATAATCTCCTGAAATACTACAAGGCAATCAATTTTATGGATCTTTTCGACATCCTCGGCAGCGAGTTCAACAAAATGGATGTCAGAGCATATGAGTACGAGGATTATTCGTACAGCATCTTCACGGAAAAACAATATTTCGACGCAAATATGGACCTTTTGTGTGAGGAAAAATATGCAAAGCTGATGCTCGAAGGCAGGACAATCCTGACAAAGCAGCACGACCACATGCCTACAAAGTTTGTAGAGGGCTGCGAGGTTAAGAGGTCCATCGTACAGGACGGCAGCCTCATAGAGGGAGCTGTGGAAAACAGCATCATTTCAAGTAATGTCATCATAGAGCGCGGCGCAAAGGTAACAAACAGCATCATATTCCAGGGCTGTGTTATCGAAGCGGGCGCAAAGGTTGACCACGCTATCATAGACAGAAGAAATGTTGTGAACAAACGAGTGTCAATCAAGGGTACAAAGGGCAATCCTTTCGTAATGGGAAAGGCCCAGAAATAGACAGGAAATAAATCGGAGGGGAAATGGCTACGAAAAAAACTAAAGAGATAAACGTCCTCTTTGCCATCTTTGAGGCTCTGCCGTTTATGAAAACGGGCGGCCTCGGGGATGTGGGAGGCTCCATGCCTTTCGAACTTAAAAAGGCCGGGGTCAACGTGCGTGTAATCATGCCAAAGTTCGACACAATACCCGAGGAATACAAATCCCGCATGACGCATGTGGCAGATTTCAATGTGCCGCTCGCTTGGAGAAATCAGTATTGCGGTATAGAAAAGCTGATGTACCGCGGAATGGTATTCTACTTCGTGGACAACGAATATTATTTCAGACGCGGAGCACCTTACGGCTTCTTTGACGACGGCGAGAGAATTGCATTCTTCTCAAAGGCAGTGGTTGAGGCAATGGACCATCTGCCGAATTTCAAATGCGATATACTTCACTGCAATGACTGGCATACGGCACTGGCACCTGTGTTCTTGCGCGAGTTCTACCGCGGACAAAAGGTCTGGGATGATGTGAAAACGGTCCTGACAGTGCACAATATGAAGTTCCAGGGCAAGTATTCGGACTATGTCCTCGGCGATGTTTTGGGCCTTGCGGGCATCAAAGCCGCAGAAGACCAGCTGCGCTGCCCGGGCAAGGCGGTTAACTACCTAAGAGGCGGACTCAGCTATACAGACGCCATTACCATGGTGTCGCCTACCTATGCCGACGAGGTAAAGAATCCTTTCTTCGGTGAGGAACTTGAGGATGTGCTCTGCAGGCGTCAGAATATCCTAAGAGGCATCAGAAACGGCATTGACAATACAAATTACAATCCGGCGACGGACAAGGCTCTAAAGGACAAATTTACGGTCGATGATATTTCGGGCAAGGCTGCGTGCAAGAAAAAGCTGCAAAAGGAGCTCGGACTTAAAGAGGATCCGGATGTCCCGATCATTTCGCTTATCAGCCGCTTAACGCCGCAAAAGGGATGCGATCTCATAACCCGCGTATTTGATGAGATCATGGGCCTCGGGGCTCAGGTAATCATCCTTGGCACGGGCGACAAAAAGTACGAGGACGCGTTCAAGGGCTTTGCTTACAGATACGGCGAGAACTTCAGACTGCTCTTAAAGTTTGACGAGATGCAGTCCCACCGCATCTATGCGGGTTCGGACATACTCCTGATGCCGTCGGTATTCGAGCCTTGCGGCCTCTCGCAGATGATTGCGATGACCTACGGCACTCTGCCGGTTGTGCGCGAGACAGGCGGGCTGAAGGATACGGTACGCCCTTACAACAAGTTTACCGGCGAAGGCAACGGCTTTTCGTTCGCCCACATCAATGCGCACGAGCTTTTGTTTACGCTAAAGGATGCAGTGACACTTTACAGGGAAAACAAAGAGGCCTGGGACAAGCTGCGCGATACTGCAATGCGTGAAGACTTTAGCTGGGACGGCCCAAGCCGTGAATACAAAAAACTCTACGAGGAGCTGCTTGGAAGGTAGCTCAATAGCGGAGGAGTGATGAGAATGGTTCATAATTCAAGGCAGCTTATTTACAGAAAGCCTTTCGGCGCAGTCAGGATAAATGAAAGTGTCTGCCTGCGCATAGCTGCGAATTTTGGCATTTACGAGAGCTGCAGGCTGCGCATATGGATTGACGGGCGCGGCGAAAGCTTTATAGAAATGAACAGGGAAGAAGGTCCGGACGGCACCTTCTTTTCCTGCTGTCCAAAGTTTAGTGACCCTGCCATCGTCTGGTACCATTTCGTTTTGAAATGCCATGACGGCCGCACCGTATGGTACGGCGCAAAGGAGGGCAAGGTAGGCGGCGAAGGCATGGAATACAGCCACGAGCCTTCGTCCTTCCAGATGACGGTTTACAGGGAAAGAAAGCTTCCGGACTGGTACAGAAATGCGGTACTCTATCAGATCTTCCCGGATTCTTTTGCGCGGGATCCTGAGTACAAAAAGCGCGCGGAGGTCCTCTCGCAGCACCGCGAAGGTCCTGAGAGAACTCTTATCGAGCCTTGGGAAACGGAGCCGCATTACGACAAGGACGAATCCGGCAATATCACCCGCTGGAGCTTTTACGGCGGGAGCCTCAAAGGAATCGAGGGTAAGCTGCCGCTGCTTGCCGAAATGGACATAACGGCGCTGTACCTTAATCCTATTTTTGCGGCATCCAGCTGCCACAGATACGATACGGCGGACTTTATGAAAATAGACCCGCTGCTCGGCACGGAGGAGGATTTCAATGCCCTCTGCAAATCGGCGGAAAAACTCGGAATCCGTATAATTTTGGACGGTGTTTTCAACCACACCGGTTGTGACAGCATATATTTCGACAGATACGGCAATTACGGCGGCGGTGCCTACGGAAACGAGGACTCGCCTTATCGCTCGTGGTTCAGTTTCAACGACTCGCCTTGCGGCTATGATGCATGGTGGGGTGTGGCTGACCTGCCTGCGGTAAACGAAAATGAGCCGTCTTACAGAGAGTTTATCACCGGCAGGGACGGCGTGGTCAGGAAATGGCTGCGCGCCGGAGCCTCGGGCTTCCGCCTTGATGTGGCGGACGAGCTGCCGGACGAATTCATAGAGGGCATAAAGTCTGCGCTTCTTTCGGAGAAAGAGGACGGAATATTAATCGGCGAGGTCTGGGAGGATGCGTCGAACAAGGTCAGCTACGGAAAACTGAGGACTTATTTCCTTGGTTCCGAGCTTGACGGCGTTATGAACTATCCTTTCAGGGAAGCCGTTATAGATTTTATGCTCGGCAGGGTTTCTGCTTCCGAAATGGCGGAAATCTTTGAAAGTCTCAAGGAAAACTATCCTCACGATGCCTTTTACGGCGGCTTCAATATGCTGAGTAGCCACGACCGTCCGAGGATACTGACTGTTTTCGGCGAAGAGCCGGAGTGCGCAAAGGCAAGACTTTGGCTTTCGCTGCTTCTGCAGATGACCTTCCCGGGGATTCCGTGCATTTACTACGGCGACGAGGCCGGAATGGAAGGTGGGGCGGATCCGCAAAACAGAGGGCCTTATCCTTGGGGCAAAGAGGATGTCGATACACTCACGATGCACCGTAGCGCACTGTGGTTCAGAAAGAATTTCGATGTGTTTACGGATGGGGATTTCAAGCCGTTTGCGCCTTGCGATGACGTGTTCGGGCATTACAGGAGAAACGGAAAGGACTGCTTTGCGGTTTTGATAAACAGAAATGCATGGGAAAGCAGAGAGGCTGTTTTCGATCTGCCGGAGGGCTTCAGTGCAAAGCGCGTCGCAGACCTACTCGGCGGAAAGGATGCAAAGATAGAGGATGGAAGGGTGCATATAACCCTGAATCCGCTGGATTCAGCAGTGCTGCGGCTTAGCAGCGGGGAGTCGCACGCCGCAAAGCTTGAGCGCGGAGCGGGCGTACTGTGTCATGTTACATCGCTTCCGGGCTTTAATGAAAAGGGTCTTGATGCGGGCTACGATTTCGTGGACGCTCTTGCGGCATCGCACGCGAAATACTGGCAGGTACTCCCGATAAATCCGACCGACGAGCACGGCTCGCCATATGCGGGAAGTTCCGCCTTTGCGGGGAATGTGTACCTCCTGGGGCTGGTTCGCTCGGATATGGAAAAGCTCTTTGCAAAATGCAAAGCGGACAAACAGGAGAAAAAGGAATTTGAGGCATTCTTAAAGGAAAATGCCTATTGGATAAAGGGCTACACGCAAAGCTTCGGACGCGATGCGGATCTCGAGGGCTTTTGCCAGTATCTCTTTGAAAAGAAATGGCTGGAGCTCAAAAAATACGCAAACGATCGCGGCATAAAGATCGTCGGAGACATTCCGATGTTTGTATCCGCAACTTCAGTGGATGCAAGGCTTTGGAAGAAATACTTTAGGCTCGCTCCTGACGGGAGCGTCACAGCTCAGGCGGGTGTGCCACCTGACAGCTTCTCCGAGGAGGGGCAGCTTTGGGGCAATCCACTCTATGACTGGGATGCGCTTGAGGCAGACGATTTCGAATGGTGGATCAGGCGCCTTGCCAGACTTTTCAAGCTATTTGACTATGTGCGCCTCGACCATTTCAGGGGCTTTGAGTCGTGCTGGAGTGTTGAAAAGGGCAAATCCGCAAAGGAGGGCAAATGGGTAAAGGTAAAGGGCAAGGAGCTCTTTGAAGAGGCCTATGCCCGCTTCGGACCGTTGCCTGTTATTGCGGAGGACCTGGGTTTCATCACACCTGCGGTCAGAGCGCTGCTCGACGAGACAGGATTCCCGGGCATGGACATAATGCAGTTTTTCGATGGCGATCCGCTGAACTACAAAGCGCCGAAGGGCAAAATTGTCTATACCGGCACACACGACAATGACACACTGGTGGGCTTTTGCGAGAAGCACTACACATGCAAAGAGACAGAGCCTTCTACCGAGGCTGCGGCTTCCGATGCGGCTGAATCTGCGGCTGAACCGGCCGAAACCGCTGAAGCTATAGCGGAAAAGCTCCTGAAAAAGGCCTTTCACTGCGATGCGGATGTGGTAATCGTACCGCTGCAGGATCTGATGCTCCTTGGTAGCGATGCACGCATGAACGTACCGGGACAGCTCGGCAAAAACTGGTGCTGGCAGGCAAGTGGGTCAAATATGCCGGACGCACAAAAAAGGCTCACCGATTTGATAAACGAAAGCGAAAGGATTTAGTATTATGAACGAATGGAAGAATTTTTGCGACAGCTTATACTACGATAAAGAGAGCAAGCTGATGCTCGAATACGGCGGCATGGGCATGGACGATAAATACATCGAAAAGATGCAGCCGAAGGTGGCGGATGCGCTTTCGCACATGGAAGCCCTGGAGGGCGGTGCAATCGCAAATCCTGATGAAAACAGAATGGTTGGGCACTACTGGCTGAGAAATCCAAAGCTCTCGCCGTCGACCGAGATTAAAGACGAAATTGAGAGCGCAAAGGCGCGCGTGTATGAGTTTGCGGAAAAAATCCGCACGGGCAAAATCCTTTCAGAGGGCAAGGAAAAGTTTGAATACGCGCTTATTGCGGGAATCGGCGGCAGCAGCCTCGGCCCTGCATTCATCTACGATGCGCTCCACGAGGCCGGCAAGGGACTAAGGCTCCTGTTTTTGGATAACACAGACCCTGCAGGCATGGACAGAAGCTTCTCTGCGGTAGCAGAGGCTGCGGACAGGACGCTCTTAATCGTAATCTCAAAGAGCGGCGGCACAATAGAAACGCGCAACGCCATGGAGGAAGCACGCAGCTTCTACACGGGCAAGGGACTCGACTTTGCAAAGCATACGGTCTGCGTCACCGGCGCGGGCAGCAAGCTCGAAGGCATTGCGAAGAGCGAAGGCTGGCTTGACATCTTCCCTATGTGGGACTTTGTGGGCGGCAGGACGTCTGTAATGTCGGCGGTGGGGCTACTCCCACTCTCGCTTGCGGGAATCGATACAGAGGCGCTTTTAAGAGGCGCAGCGGACTGTGATGCACTTGGCAGAAACAAAGAATTCCGTGAAAACCCTGCGGCCGTTCTGGCACTTGCATGGCATAAAGCAAGCGGCGGCGAGGGCGGCGAGAGCATGGTTGTGCTGCCTTATCGCGACAGCTTAAACCTCTTCGCAAAATATCTCCAGCAGCTCATAATGGAGTCGCTGGGTAAGGAACTCGACCTTGACGGGAAAAAGGTAAATCAGGGGCTTGCGGTCTTCGGAAACAAGGGTTCATCCGACCAGCATTCTTACGTGCAGCAGCTCGTGGGCGGACCGTTTAACGTTTTCGTAACCTTCGTACAGGTCTTAAAGGACCGAGAGGGCAAATCACCTGAGGTTGGCGAGGAGAGCACCAGCGGAGATTACCTCAATGCATTCATGCTCGGCACGAAGCGCGCGCTCGAGGACCACGGAAAGCACACCGTTACGATTACTGTGCCTAATGACACTGCATACTATGTGGGCATGCTGATTGCGCTCTACGAGAGGGCGGTCGGCATCTACGCAAAGATGATAAATGTGAACGCTTACCACCAGCCGGCGGTTGAATTCGGAAAGAAGGCTGCGGGTGGATTCATCGAGCTCAAGAATGTGGCAAAGGCATACCTTGCGGCAAACAGGGGCAAGGAGTTCACCGCAGGCGAGCTTGCGAGTACCCTAGGCAAGACCGGCGAGGAAGCGGCACTGTTCCGCTTGCTCCTCCATCTTTCGGAAAATGACCCGGATGTGGAGATGATACCGGCAGAGCCGATAACAGAGGCAAAATTCCGTGGATAGAGAGAATTAAAAAGTAAAAGGGTGACTCTAAATGCAAAAGACGCATTTGGAGTCACCCTTTTTTTACTTTTACACAAAAACATGTTTTAGATGCCGAATTCACAGAGGTAGTCGATGCATTCCTCTTTGGTGGCGCCGGCCGGTATGAAGTGGTTACCCATCTGAATCTTTGAAGCCGCACCCGCCGCGTTGACATAGGTGAGGAACTCCTCGGAGCTTTCAAAGAAGCCGCAGCTTACAAGCACATTACCTAGGTCGGTCAGATTCTCGCCGGCATTGACGTAAACTGCGTAAACTTCAGGCTCGTCACTGTCTGCGGTGACACCGCCGTCTGTGGTGGAAATAGCCGAATCACTCGCTGTGCCGTCCTTGTCCCCGCGGTCGTAAGGTGTGGTAATCGGACCTTCGTTTGCCGCCGCCTCGTGAGCCTCCGCAACCAGAGCCTCCGGGTATTCCATGATGACGTTCACACGCCACAGGATGATAACGGCCGCCAGAGCCAGAATTACCAGTGCTATAAATATATCGCTTTTGTCATAAAAAAAGTTTTTGATCCAATTCATAATTTATCTCCCAACACTCATACTTTACCACAAAATTGTAATTCAAACAATGAAGAAATGGTGAAATTTCGCACTGATGCGATTTTCTTTGAAAAGGAACCGTAAATGTGCTATCATATAAGGTATGGTAAAAATAACGATTGGCGAAAACGAGGCAGGCCAGAGACTGGACCGTTTCCTAAAGAAATATTACAATCAGGCGCCGCTTTCGGCTATATACCGCATGATTCGAAAGGATGTAAAGGTGAACGGAAAGCGTGCCGCGCAGGAAACACTTTTGTCGTCCGGGGATGAGCTTTGCGTATATATCACGGATGAACAGGACGGCGAGTTCCGCAGGGCCCGCGAGATAAAGCACGCGAGGAAAAGCTTTAAAATTGCCTACGAGGACGAAAACCTCCTGGTTGCCGAAAAGCCTGCGGGGCTTCTCACGCACGGCGATCGCCACGAAAAAAAGAACCATCTGACCAATCAGGTCATTTCATACTTAATCGAAAAGGGTGAGTACTCACCGCGAACAGAAAAGACGTTTACTCCCTCGCCGGCAAACAGACTGGACCGTAATACGAGCGGGCTGGTGCTGTTCGGCAAGACCGCTGCGGCGCTGAGAACTGCCAACCGCATGATCCGCGAAGAAGGCTACGTCAGCAAGTTCTACCTCACGGTTGTGGCCGGCCACATGGCAGAGTCCATGAAGCTGCGCGGCCGCATGGAAAAGGACGGCTTCTCCAACACCGTGCGCGTGCTCGGCGAGGATGCCGATGAAGGCAAGGAAATGGAGACAAATGCGGTACCTCTCGCTTATGGGAGGCTGGGTAGTGTTGAGTTCACGCTTGTGGAAGTGGAACTCATCACAGGCCGCACGCATCAGATCCGCGCGCATCTTTCGAAGGCGGGCTACCCGATAATCGGCGATGCCAAGTACGGAAGGCGCCGCATCAACGATTTGGTGAGCAGAGAGTTTGGACTCACGACACAGCTTCTGCACGCTTACAGGCTTGAGTTTTTGCGCGGTGAGGACGAGCTTTCCTACATGGCGGGAAAAGTGATAAAGAGCGAGCTCACACCGGATGAGGCTGCGATTGTACGGAAAATATTCGGCGCGAATGTACCTTAAGGCAGCGGCCTCTAAAGAGAGGCTGTGCAACGCTCGGAGCAACCGGAGTAAAAGAAACGAAAGAGAAAGAGAAGGGGAAAACCCAAAATGAACATTGAAGAAAACAAGGAATTGAACGTAATAAACGTAATAGAGGATACGACGCAGAACGCAGGCGTTGAAAACCCGGAGGGAGCGGTTGCATCGGCCGACGCGCCTGACGGTGAAATGGCGGTAGAGGGCGTGGGGGAAGCACACGCTGCGCCGAAAAAGGAAAGCGCAAAGACAATTGTAAAGGAATGGGTCTGCGATATTGCAATCGCGGTTCTGATTGCGGTCCTGATCCTGCAGTTTATAAAGCCGACGATAGTAAAGGAGAGCTCCATGGAGCCGACTCTTTATGAGAACCATTACATATTCTTAAGCAAGCAGGCATATACGCTGTTTGGGGACCCGCAGCGCGGGGATATCGTGGTATTCCATTCGGATCTGACACGTGCGGACGGTGCTGAAAAGCTCCTGATTAAGAGAGTTATAGGTCTGCCGGGCGATGAGATCTCCATCATGAACGGAAAGGTCTATATAAACGGCGAGGAATATGAAGAGGAATATATAAAGGATGGCTACACAAACGGCGATATTGAAGGCATGGTTGTGCCGGAGGGCTCGCTCTTCTGCATGGGCGACAACCGCCTGGTAAGCATAGACAGCCGTGACGATCGTGTCGGCTGTATTGAGGAGGCAAGAATTGTGGGTAAGGCAGTTTTCCGCCTGGCACCTTTTGGCTTAATCGGTCCTGCGAGCAAGTGGGTGGGTGAGCGAAAAGAGGCCGCAAAGATTGCCGGTGATGCCGACTACGCACAGTAGATATAAAATAGAGATAGATTAGACATATGAATCCTTAAAAATAAAGGATATGCAGATATGCCGCAATCTATACGGCGATGGCTGGATAAACGAAAAAAAGGGAGAATTGGAATGAAAAAAGAACGAAAATTAGTGGCGAATAACAAAAAAGCCCGACATGATTATTTTATAGATGAGACCTATGAGGCAGGAATCGTTTTGACGGGGACGGAAATCAAATCCGTTCGTCAGGGCAGGGTTAATATAAAGGAATCCTACGCAAAGGTGGAGGATGGTGAGGTAATCGTTTACGGAATGCACATCAGCCCCTACGAGCAGGGAAACCGTTTTAACACAGACCCGCTCCGCCCGAAAAAGCTGCTCCTCCACAAAAAGGAGATAAGCAAGCTCATAGGACTCATTTCTCAGCAGGGATTGACACTGATTCCGCTGACGATATACATAAACGAAAGCGGTCTCGCTAAAATGGAGCTGGCTGTCGCACGAGGCAAAAAGCTCTATGACAAGCGCGACGACTTAAAGAAACGCGACGACGAGCGCCACATGGCCCAGGCTATGAAACGCTGATTCGGGGCGGTCAGAGGATAAAACCATGAGAAAGGTACTGAATGCAATTAGACATGACATAATACTGGTTGTAGCATTTTTTGCAGCTGTTATCAGCTGCTTTTTTGTGCGCCCTGATTCCGCATACGCCGGCTACATCGACTGGCGAACCCTGGCGCTTTTGTACTGCCTCATGGTCGTGGTTGCAGGCCTTCGCAGAGCCGGAGTCTTCAGTTCGCTCGCGCGAGCGCTTTGCAAGCGCGCCTCGACCACCAGGCAGCTGGGTCTTGTGCTGGTGATGCTCTGCTTTGTAAGCTCCATGCTGATTACAAACGATGTATCGCTTTTAACCTTTGTGCCGTTTTCGATAATGGTACTCTCGATTGCGGGGCAGCAGAAACAGATTATCCCCGTAATCGTATTCCAGACCATTGCGGCGAATATGGGGAGCATGTTAACGCCTGTCGGAAATCCGCAAAACCTTTACATTTACTCATATTACGACATACCCGCAGCAGAGTTTCTGAGGATGAGCTTTCCTGTCTGGATTGTGAGCCTCATAATCACGCTGCTTTTATGCATGATTCTGCCAAAGGATGAAATAAATCACGAGATGCGTGGGACAGAGACGCTGAATCGCAAAGCTTTCACAGTATATGCGCTGCTCTTTGGCGTGTGCATCCTGACTGTGCTTCGCGTAATAAACTGGCCGCTCATGCTTGCCGCAATTGTTCTGGTGCTCGCCGTGTACGATCGAAAAATGCTGATTCACGCAGACTTCCTGCTGCTTCTGACCTTCGTATGCTTTTTCGTATTTTCGGGCAACATGGCCAGAATCGAAGCTGTGTACGAAGTTTTAAGCACTGCCATCAAAGGCCACGAGCTGCTGCTTGGTGCGGCGCTTAGCCAGGTCATAAGCAATGTGCCGGCCACACTGCTTCTCGCAGGCTTCACTGATAATGCACGTGAGCTGCTGCTTGGTGTTGACATCGGCGGCCTCGGAACGCCTGTTGCGAGCCTTGCGAGCCTTATTTCAATCAAGCTCTATATGGTGGCAAAGAACGCGAACCTTGGCAGGTTCATGAAGTGGTTCCTCGTGGCAAACTTCGGCATGCTGGCGGTGCTTCTTCTGATATTTGCAATATTCCTTTGACAAAATGGCTGTTTAACCCTTATAATTTACACAATTATAGGTTTTAGCTTTTTCACGGAGATTATTGATGAGATCGGTAATTATAGCTACAGATATATTATCAACGATAATAGTGCTTATAGTTTTTATAGGTAGCGTAAAGGACATAAGCAGTGCAAAACGTTCAACCTCACTGTTTACGATTTGCCTTGCCATCTGCAGCGTTGGGGCCGCAATTGACGCAATAAGCTATGCAATCGAAGGCCGCACGGAAAGCATACCGCTGCTGGTTATAGTCAATTCAGTATCCTTTTTAATAAGCAACCTTGTGTTTGCGGGCTTTGCCCTGTATCTGGCAGCTGTAGTACGGGAACTTGTGGATATTTCATATAAAAGCGTGATTCCCGTCCTGATAATAACGGGGATAGACTTTCTGCTGATTTTAATAGGTTCGATCAACGGAGGGCTGTTCAGCATTGTTGATTACAAATACGTCGCAGGCCCTTGGGAGCCGATAATAAATATACTGCCGCTGGCGTGTATGCTGTATCTGTATGCGATTTTGTTTGGCTACGGAAAGTATCTTGGAGGCGAAAGGGCTTTTGCTCTCAGCACCTATATGCTGTTTCCGTCCTTTACGGTTGGCTTTTACCTGTTCACCGAATCGGTTGATTTCGCATATGCCGCAGAGGCATTCTCATTGCTTATTATCTATGTCGCAATTCAGTCGCAGACGATTGCGGAGTCAAGGCTGTATGCAAAGGTACTGGAAGAGACATCACGTGTGGATTCGCTTACAAAGCTCGGTAACCGCGTGGCATACGGTGAAGCAGTCCAAAAGGTCTGGGATATAGCCGAAAGCGGAGCAATCTTTTTCGACCTAAACTCGCTGAAATTTGTTAATGACAATTACGGCCACGAAGAAGGCGACAGGTATATCGCGAAATTTGCAAAGCTCCTGGATGAAAACTTTAAGGAAGAGGATATTTTCAGGATAAGCGGTGATGAGTTCGTGGTTCTGTTTCACAAAACGGATCCTGCTAAGCTCGAAAGAAAGGCAGAGGCGTTTCGCAAGGTTATAAACCAGAACGACAGAATAGCAGCGATGGGCTATGCATGCGGCGGCATCGGCACAGTGCTCGATGTGGTGCGACAGGCCGAAAAGGAAATGTACAAAGACAAGTCCCGCTATTACAAGGAGACGGGCAGAGACAGACGCGGGTAATGTATGAACCGAATTAACACGCCTTGTAACGCAATTGTCACAGACATGTAACTTGATATTAAGTGCCGGCAGAGGTACAATAATAGTGTAAAAGGGGAGCCAAATGCGAGTTCCCTTTACTGAACCCCGGGGGTGTTCGGTTTCGACGGGGGCGAGGAAGGAAGATAAGCGAGCCGCAGTTTGCCAAGTCTGCGTTAAAAATGGC
>JAEEGL016759316.1_pt1 | contig 23393 bp, 22 predicted proteins | sample 9134231 | NCBI WGS metagenome assembly JAEEGL01 (sample SAMN16246548, study PRJNA631951) | gut metagenome | biome: gut microbiome; feature: rumen; material: fiber-attached | host: Bos | place: Iran: Karaj | collected 2018-10
AAAAACACCTAAGGGGGCACCTCAGACAGAGCCTCAGAAGGTATATTACAGACCGTCTCAGTTCGGTCAGCAACAGCAACAGAATCAACAGCAGAACCAATACCAGCAGCAGAACTACCAGCAAAGACCCCAGTACCAGCAGCCGAACCAGCAGTTCGTACCTCAGGGCGGATACCAGCCTGTGCAGGCGAAGAAGGGTATGCCCAGCTGGCTCAAGGTTCTTCTGATCGTAGCTCTCGTTCTGGTTATCATAGTATACTTACTTGGTTCTTGCGTTGCCAAAATAGGTTCTGCCTTCAACACGGTTCTTGAGAATCCTCTGATGGAGACGGGAACTGATGTTACCGTAGCTGATGCTGACGGAGAATATATTGGTGTCATCCATATCGAAGGTGAGATAAACGAAGCAGGCACCTCATCTGCATATAATCACCAGTACATTTTAAAATCTCTTCGCGACATGGCTAAGGACGACAATAACAAAGGCGTTATCCTCTATATGAATACTCCCGGTGGTTCGGTATTTGCATCCGACGACGTGTATTTTGCTATAAAGGACTACCAGCAAAAGACTGGCCGTCCGGTTTACTCATCCATGCAGTCCATGTGCGCATCGGGCGGATATTATATCTCTGCTCCCTGCGATAAGATCTACGCTAACAGAAATACTCTCACCGGTTCCATCGGAGTTACCATGGGAACCATGTATGATCTTTCCGGTCTTCTTGACAAGCTTGGAATCAAGACCAGAACCATCACTGCAGGAGACAACAAGGCCATGGGATCTTCCACAGAAGAGATGACCGAAGAACAGTATGAGATCTTCAAGAGCGTAGCTGATGAAGCTTATGACCAGTTCACGGGCATCGTAGCTGAAGGAAGAAATATGGACATAAAGGACGTAAAGAAACTTGCTGACGGCAGAATATATACTGCAAAGCAGGCTCTGGAAAACGGACTTATCGACGAGATCGGTACTTACTCAGAGTGTGTCAACGCCATGAGAAAGGACTATTCCTTAGGAGCTGACTGCACGACTCTCGATTTCTATTCAAGCGATGAGATGGATCTGAGAAGCTATCTCGGATTCTCCGCAGAAGACCTTAAGGGTATGGGAGTTTTAAGCGCAGATCAGATAAAGGAACTGACCAGTCTCAACGGTTCCTTCTGCCTGATGTACAAATTTAACGGCTAAAAAATATTTTTGAAAAAGTTCGTGGAGGTCAAGAAAAAATGCTTGACCTCCATTTTTGTTTGTGGTATAGTATAGCGGTGGTAAAGTTGTTTTGCTTGACCTTGACTGAATCGACGGAGTAACCATGAAAGTATCAGAAATCGACAACATGGCATATGAAAGTCTTTTGTATGACTTTTACGGCGCGCTTCTCACCGATAAGCAGAGAGAGGTCATGGAACTGTACCATGAAGAGAATTTCAGCATAGTGGAGATCGCGAAGGAGATGAAGGTTTCCAAGCAGGCTGTATATGACAACCTGAAGAAGTCCGACAAAATCCTGAGAGATTATGAGGAGAAGCTGGGACTCATGATGAGCCTTCTTAAGACCAGGGAGGCCATAGAGTCCGCTGAGAGAAAGATCGATGAAATGATGGCTTCTCCCAAACTTACTGAAGGGGATCCCCTTAAGAAGGATCTTCTGGAATTAAGAGATATGATATCGGGTTTAGCTGAATAAGCTCGAACGACGGTAAAGAAAATGGCATTTGAAAACTTATCAGATAAATTACAGGATACGTTCAAAAAATTAAAAGGCAAGGGTGTGCTCACAGAAGAAGACATCGACAAGGCCATGCGGGAAGTCAAACTGGCGCTCCTTGAGGCTGACGTCAACTTCAAGGTCGTTAAGGAGTTTGTAGCTGAAGTCAAAGCCAAGGCTCTTGGGTCTGACGTGCTTAACAGCCTTACTCCCGGTCAGCAGGTAATCAAGATCGTAAACGACGAGCTGGTAAGCCTTATGGGAGGCACCAATTCCAAGCTGACCTATTCTTCTACGGGCTTCACCACGATCCTGATGGTTGGTCTTCAGGGTACAGGTAAGACCACGACCTGCGGTAAGCTGGCCATGTACCTCAAGAAAGAGGGCAAGAAACCCATGCTTGCTGCCTGCGACATCTACAGACCGGCTGCTATCGATCAGCTGGAAGTAGTTGGAAGGCAGGTGGACGTGCCCGTATATACGGAGCGCGACAACAGGAAAGCCGAAGAGATAGCCCTTCACGCCAAGAAGGAAGCAGAGATCAAGGGATACAACGTCCTTATCGTCGATACGGCAGGACGTTTACAGATAGATGAGGAACTCATGGAGGAGCTCGTCAGGGTAAAAGCTGCGGTCAAGCCCCATGAGATTCTCCTCGTAGTTGACGCTCTTACAGGTCAGGACGCCGTAAACGCCGCTGAAGGTTTCAATGAGAAACTGGGAATCGACGGCATCATCATGACCAAGATGGACGGTGACTCAAGAGGCGGTGCTGCGCTTTCCGCTAAGAAGGTAACGGGTAAGCCGGTTAAGTTCATGGGTATGGGCGAGAAACTCGATGCTCTGGAACCTTTCCATCCCGAGAGGATGGCATCCCGAATCCTCGGTATGGGCGACATGTTAAGCCTTATAGAGAAGGCACAGGAAACCTATGACGAAGAGAAGGCAGCCAAACTCGAGAAGAAGTTAAGAAAGAACGAATTCACCCTCGAAGACTTCCTGGACCAGATGGGTGAGGTAAGAAACATGGGAGGCCTGGGCAAGATCTTAGACATGCTTCCCGGAGTCAACAAGAAGAACGTTTCTGAAGATGACATCGATAAGGGTGAGAAGGAATTCCGTCAGATGGAAGCCATCATCCGTTCGATGACCTTGGAGGAGAGACGCAACCCGAATCTCCTGAACGCTTCAAGACGTAAGAGAATAGCCAGGGGAGCAGGACAGCCCGTGGCCAAAGTAAATCAGTTAATCAAAAAGTATGAGGATACGAAGAAGCTCATGAAGCAATTCAACAATCCCAACTTTATGAAAAAAAGCAAGTTCAGAGGACTTTTCTGATCTGACTTGCGGTCGATATATCAAATAATATAATACATGGAGGAATTCAAAAAATGGTAAGAATCAGATTAAGAAGAATGGGAGCACACAAGAAGCCTTTCTACAGAGTAATCGTTGCAGATCAGAGATCCCCTCGTGATGGAAGATTCATCGAAGAGCTTGGATACTATGATCCTATGACAGAGCCCAAGACCATCAAGATCGACGCTGAAAAAGCTCAGAAGTGGTTAAAGGAAGGAGCTCAGCCGACAGATACAGTAAAGGCTCTTTTCAAGAAGTCCGGAATCATTGAGTAATAACAGGGAGTACGGTGAAAACTGATGACTAATTTGGTTGAAACGATAGCCAGGTCACTCGTAGACAGACCCGATGAGGTCGTTGTCACTGAAGCTTCTGACAGACACGGTTCAGTTATCAAGCTCTCCGTCGCATCCGATGATATGGGAAAGGTCATTGGCAAGCAGGGCCGTATAGCCAAGGCTATACGTACCGTTGTCAAGGCGTGCGCCATGAAAGACAACAAGAATGTAACGGTTGAGATTGTTAGAGAAGATGATGCACCTGTGACCGAGGAGTAAAAGACAGGGCCGCGTGTTTAGCGCGGCCTTATTTAAACTATGGAAAAGATTAAGATAGCTAAAATTGTAAATGTGGTCGGAATCAAGGGAGAGGTAAAACTCTATAATTATTCTGACTACAAGGAGAGGTTTGAGGAACTGTCGGAGCTCATTCTTTCCGGTAAAAAGGGAAAGGAAGAAGTCTACAGGATCGAAAAGGTCAGATACCAGGGCGAGATGGTTATCCTTAAACTTGAAGGAATAAAGGACAGAAACGAAGCTGAGAAGCTTAGAGACTTTGACGTATATATTACAGAGAAGGATTTAAGGGAACTGCCCGAAGGCACCTACTATGTAAGGGACCTTGTAGGCATGAAGGTGGTGGATGAAGGCTCCTATGGAGAAATAGGGGTTGTTAAGGACGTGATCCAGAACACCGCACAGGATATATACGTGGTAAAGACGGATGAGGGAAGAGAGATATTGATCCCCGCCGTTAAAGAATTCATCAAAGAAGTAAACCTTAATGACAGAGTGATCCTGACGACCCTCATACCGGGTTTTATCGACGGATCCCTTGAGGCGTAAAAAATGAAAGTCAATGTGCTGACGATCTTTCCCGAGATGTTTTATCCGGTAACGGAGAGTTCCATACTGGGCAAAGCTAAGGAGAAGGGTCTCATAGACGTAAATTTAATAAATATAAGGGACTATACTCTGGACCGGCATAATTCCACCGATGATGCACCCTTTGGCGGTGGCTGCGGGATGGTGATGACACCCCAGCCGATCTTCGACTGCATGAAGGCTCTCGGAGATGAGGTCAGGTCTCACCCGATTCTTTACATGTCGCCAAGAGGTAAGATAATGGATATGGATCTCATAAATGAACTGGCAGAAGAAGGGGAGTTCACCATTCTTAGCGGTCATTATGAGGGAGTGGATCAGAGAGTGCTGGATTACTTTAACATGCGTGAGGTCTCCATTGGGGACTATGTACTTACGGGTGGGGAACTTCCCGCCATGGTGCTTATAGACGCGGTATCCAGATTCATCCCGGGTGTGCTGGGAAATGAGACATCGGCTGAGGATGAATCCGTTTATTCGGGTCTTCTTGAAGCGGACCAGTACACGAGACCGAGGGAGTTTGAGGGGATGGAAGTCCCCGAGATACTCTCAGGAGGGAATCATAAGAAGATCAGACTCTGGAAGCTCAAGGAGTCCATAAGAAAGACAGCGAGCAGCAGACCGGACCTTTTCAGAGCATGGGTTGAAGGCGAACCGGACCTATCCGGCTTCACCAAAGCAGAGAGAAAGGAACTCTATTCTTTGATAGAGAGCCTTAAATAAAAAAACTTGCCAAAAAAGTCCCATCGTAGTGCGGCTTGGCGAGTTTTTTTTATTGTATTACACTACATTTTGTGTTAAGATAATAATGTATATGTATGTGATAAAACGAGGGGAGTATCTATGGATAAAAGCAGCAAAGGCAAGTTAAAATTTAAGATTGCAACAGCCATTTTTTTGCTGATTTTAGTAGCTCTTTATCTGCTTATCTACGTGGCTCCGAAGTTCTCGGACGCCTTTGTGGAAACATATACGGCAGAGCTTGGGACTCTGGACGTGGATTATGCCATAGACTACGTCTGCGTCAGAAATGAGAAGGTGCACACATCGGATTATACCGGGAACGTCTCAGACAGGGTGAGTGCCGGTTCTCTCATGAGAGCCAATTCAAGGATAGTCAGCGTCGGAGGAGTAGGGCATCATTCTCAGATGAGAGGCATCGTTAGTTATTACTATGATGGCCTCGAGAAGAAACTGACTCCGGAGAAACTGGAGAAGTTAAAGAAATCCGCTCTTTACCCTGAAGATGAAACCAAATATGAGCTCAAGAAGTGCCGCAAACAGTCGGCGGTACAGGGCGACCCGATCTTTAAGATCGTGGACAACTCAGCCTGGTATCTCGTAACCTGGCAGAAATACAAAGTCGCATCTGAGTTTGTTCAGGGAAATGGCGTTACCATCGAGCTCGACGACAAGGACAAGACGCAGGTAAGATTCAGGGTCCAGTACAATGCTGCAGATGGCATCAAGAAGTCCAAGGCCAAGAAGAATAAGTTATATAAAGTCATTTTCAGCTGCGACAGATACTATCCCGGGTTTGCAAAACTGAGATATGGCAAGGCCAGAGTGATAACATCTCAGAAGACGGGAATCATTCTTGAGTCATCCAGTGTAACCAAGATAAAGGGCCAGAAGGGAGTCTACGTAAAGAACAAATACGGAGATTACGTATTCACTCCCGTAAGGGTGATCGCTAAGGTCGGAGACAAGACCGTAGTTGAGAGCCGTCAATACTATGATGAGAAAACGGAGAAGATGGTTTCAACCGTTAAAAACTACGATAGTATAAAAAAAGGAGTTGACTCATAAGATGTCTATAAGATCAAATATTGAGCATATCACTCAACTTAAAAATGAAGCCGCTAAAAGATCCGGCAGAAACGGAGAAGACGTTCTTCTGGTAGCGGTAACCAAACTTCATGACTGCGACGAGATAAACGAGGCCATTGACTGTGGCATTACTGATATCGCAGAAAACAAGGTCCAGGAGATACTTAACAAGTACGAGAAGGTACAGCCCGTCAGATGGCATCTGATCGGCCACCTGCAGACCAACAAAGTAAAATATATCATCGATAAGGTTGTAATGATCCACTCGGTCGATTCTCTTCATCTCGCTAAGGAGATAGATAAGAGAGCGGCTCAGAAGGGCGTTACCATGGACATCCTGATCCAGGTAAATTCCGCAGAAGAGGAGAGCAAATTCGGTATTACTCTTGGTGAAACCGAGCAGCTTATCCATGATATTTTAGACAACTGTCCTAACGTAAGGATCAGGGGTCTTATGTGCATTGCACCCTGGGAGGATAATCCCAGAGACGCTAAAGTCTATTTCGAAGAGGTCAAGGAACAGTTTGATCAATTCGCTAATATAGAACATCCAAATCTTGATTTTAAATATCTTTCCATGGGTATGACCAACGACTTTGAGGTAGCCATTGAGGCAGGCTCAAATCTGATCAGAGTCGGTACCGCGATTTTTGGAAACAGAGATTATTCAAGAAAAATGGGAGAATAAATTACAGTAAATCATTTAAGGTTAAATAAAAAAGGAGAAGTAAAATGGGACTTAAGGAAACCCTTGGCAAGATGATCGGTATTGAAGAACAGGATGAGACAATTACCGAGGAAGAGATCGAAAGAGAAAAAGAAAGTTTGAGAAGAGAAGAACCTAAGGCTGTTCCTTCATATAAGGCGCCTGCACAGGTTATCAGTTCACAGCAGCAGAAGTCGATCCCTCAGAAGAATCTTTCCTTTAACGGAACATCTGCATTTAAACTCGTGGTAATTGAACCCAAGAGCTTTGACGAGTGCCCTAAACTTGTGGACAGCCTTAAGGGAAGAAGACCGGTTATCATCAATCTTGAAAAAATCGAAACCGAGACAGCTAAGAAGATCTTCGACTTCCTTTCAGGAGCTACCTATGCTCTTAACGGCGGTGTGCAGAAGATTTCCAGCAACATCTTCATCTTTGCGCCTGAATCCGTTGACATCGCTTCCAACCAGGAAGAGAGAGGCTTTGAATTCAGCAAGAGCGGTTCTGGCAGCTGGGTCAAATAATTTTTGAGAGGTGATCGAATGACCTTATTGTTATGCCGGGCAATACGGCTTTTTGCAGAATTGCTCACCTGGATGCTGGTACTAAGAGCAGTTCTCAGTTGGTTTGCAAGAGATCCTGAGAGTACGGTCGGTAAGATATACATCCAGATGATCAAGATGACGGAACCCATCGTAATGCCGTGCAGGAAAGCTCTTTCAAGACTTAATACGGGAATGTTTGACTTTTCTGTGTTTCTTGCAATGATACTGGTTCAGGCCGTGGGAAACATATTGATAATGCTATTAACTAGAATCTTCTAAGGAGAAAAAGATGATTACACCTTCAGATATCGAAAACAAAGAATTTAAAAGAGCTAAAAAGGGATATGACTGTGACGAGGTCGATGAATTTCTCGATCTGATAATAGTCGACATGGAGAAGCTTATCAAAGAAAACCGCAGGCTCCAGGATGAACTGGGCAAAGCCAACAATCAGGTTGATAAGCACATGTCATCTGAAAGTTCAGTATATGAGACGCTGGCTGCCGCTAAGCAGCTTATGAATGACATCGCCGCTTCCGCAGAGAGAAGGGCGGAGATTCTTCTTAAAAATGCTGAACTTGAAGCGGATCTCATCACAAGAGAAGCGAAGGAAAACATCGCAAAATATACTGAAGAGGGAAATCGCCTCATGAGCAGAGCGGAACTCTTAAAGGAGAGATACAGAAGCATGCTCAAGGAGGAACTTGACAGAGTAGAAGAGAAGGAAGTTGATTTCTTTACGGAGTTTAAAGATGACTTCATGCCCGCTTCACTTCACAAATTACCCGATGGCGAGACCAGGGTAAAGAAAGCTGTCAAAATTACCGACGAAGAAGATATTGAACCTGCTAGTGATAACCTGGATCTGACTAAGACCATGGTGATTCCAAAGAGGTAACCTTCTGTAATGAGAAAGGGTAAATATTTGATAATACTGCTGATCATAGTTTTGGATCAGATAGTAAAAGCGCTTACAAGAAGCGCGCTTAATGTGGGAGAAAGCGTTGACGTGATCGGTAAGGCGCTGAGCTTTACCTATGTTCAGAATACCGGTGCAGCCTTCAGCATGCTGAGCGGGACAGGCTGGATTCTGATACTGCTTCCGATAGTGCTGATTCTTTTCGGATTCTTCTATCTAATGAAGCATCCGAAGGAGCACTGGACGCTTCCCCTTGCCGTATCCCTTGCCATTGGCGGAGGGATATCAAACCTTATTGACAGGTTAGCCTTCGGTTACGTTACGGATATGATCGACGTACATTTCTGGCCGGTCTTCAACGTAGCTGACATAGCTATCTGCGTCGGCTGCGGCATATTGATAATCTATATTCTTCGCTTCAGCGACAGCAAGGAAAAGAATATATAAACGTTAAAAGCAAAGTATTACAGATATAGGATATTTGGTCAATTATGATGGACTATCGCTTCACTATAGAAAAAAATCATGAAGGCACTCGAATAGACTCGGTGCTTTCTTTGCTTTTGACAGAGGCGTCCAGAAACTATATCGTAAAGCTCATCGAAAAGGGACAGCTAAACGTTAACGGTAAAACAGAGACATCGAAGAAATACAAGGTGAAAGAGGGCGATGTGATAACCATCACCATTCCGGAGCCTGGGGTGCTCAAGGTAGAACCGGAGGATATTCCCCTTGATATAGTTTACGAGGATGATGATGTCCTTGTGGTGAATAAGCCAAGAGGCATGGTCGTTCACCCGGCTCAGGGAAACTATAACGGGACCCTGGTAAACGCCATAATGTACCACTGCGGAGACAGACTTTCATCCATAAACGGCGTTATCAGGCCGGGCATAGTTCACAGAATAGACAAGGACACTTCGGGACTCCTTGTTATAGCAAAAAATGACAAGGCCCACGAATCTCTCTCAGAGCAGCTCAGGGTACACAGCATAAACAGAAGATACGTGGCTCTTGTATATGACAATATCCGGGAAGATGAGGGGACCGTCGATTTACCCATCGGGCGGGATCCCGCCAACAGACTTAAAAAGAGAGTAAACGGAGAGAACCCCAAGAATGCGGTAACGCATTATGAGGTCCTTGAAAGATTTGGTAAATATACGCTTCTGAGACTTAAGCTTGAGACCGGCAGGACTCATCAAATCAGGGTGCACATGTCATATATGAAGCATCCTATAGTCGGAGATCCTCTGTATGGGCCGGCGAAGCAGCCTGCCTTCCTTAACGGACAGATGCTTCACGCCATGATCTTAGGCTTCGTGCATCCTTCGACGGGTGAATACATGGAGTTTAGGGCGGATCTTCCGGAGGATTTCTTATCCAATATGAGAAAACTAGGAGTTGAGACTGCCGTCAAGTTTTAATTTATGGGGAAGTATTTTGGTATTATATGATATATTTATTACAGAGTCATCGTTTATTCTGTGATTCTGATCGCATTAACTAATCAGTCCATCTCATGAGTATGGTACTAAGGTAATTGGGGAAACATAAGTTTAAATCTCATACTTTGTTTCCGTTTTGAAATCCATTTACAGACTCAACTCCTGTAATTTGGAGTATACACATAGATATTATGTTTTCAATAGGTTTAGACCAGGCCGTGCTATTTGGGTACCATGTGGTTGCATTTAGGTACCTTACTGATATGCGCATCCTGGAAGGGACCACAAATGGGCAGACCGCCCGGGGAAAGGAGCAACATAAATGAAGAGGCTGCTAAGAAAAGTGAAGAGAGCTGTTTTCGGCAAAAAGAACAAAGGCTCTAAGAAAAAGCATGATCATCTTCTCAAATTTTTGACCTCAGTTTCTGAGTCAACGGGTATGGATCTCGAAACCGTAAAGGCCATGGGAATCTCCAGAAGGTTTATCCGTACTGCAGTCGAAAAGGTGGGCTGGGAGCCTTTTGAGGCCTTCCAGAATATGCTCAGTATCGCGAAAAATAGCCAGGTTGATTTCGAGACTATCGCGAAGAGAAAGCTCTGGAGAGACTACAGACATGAGATGGCTGAGCTGATCGCAGAATCAAAATCCGACAAGAATGAGTTCTCAGATAATCTCGTTTATGAAGATTTCTATAAATATTACTACACCTCTTCCCAGAGACAGGCCATTGAGAGCATCAAAGAAGGTGTGATCACCGTAGAAGCTCTTCAGAATCTTATGGAAGTGGAATTCCCTGAGGAGGTCGCATCCTTAGAGGGCGATGTAAAGCGCCTTGTAAGTTTCAAGCTTACAGCCGTTAAAGAGGGCGGCATCTTTATCTGCGCTGCAGATAAGTACATAGTCAAGGAAACCCTTGAGAGGATGAAGCCCGCCTGCGTCGTAGGTTATCCGGAATATCGCGAAGTCGTTGAATCGGCTGGTATAGCCTTCGTTCCGTGCAAGCACACCGGAGCTTACGTTAATGAGATCGCTGCTTTATGGAAGCAGAACTTTGATGTCAAGACCGTAGGAATCACGGGAAGCGTAGGCAAGACTTCCACCACGGGTATGATCGGAAGGGTAGTCCGCTCCAGCTTCAAGATGCACAAGGTTACCGGAAATCAGAATACGACCTGGCAGATAGCCAATTTCATTATGAGACTCAATGAGAGACAGAAGGTCTTCGTTCAGGAAGGTTCAGGCTCATATAACGGCCAGATGGAAAGAACTTCCAAGATGCTCAAGGCAGATATCTTCGTACTTACGAATATCGGAACGGGACATCTGGCAAACTACAGCGGTATGCAGGAGAGACTCCTCTATGAAAAGCTCTCCTTAGACAGACACGCAAGCGAGGATGCCGTAGGTGTCATCAACTGGGATGATCCTTTGCTTAAGAAAGTACAGTACAGACACAGGATCCGCAGTTTTGCCGTCGAAGATAAAACAGCTGAATTCTGGGCTGACAACATAGTCGAAAATGACGGTTTCATCGAGTTTGATGTAGTGGAGGAGAAATACAGGACTCACGTCAAGCTTAATACAATTGGAACTCATAACGTATATAACGCCCTGGCGGCCTTCGTTGTAGGTGTCGAACTCGGTATTAGAAGAAGAAGGATCGCAAGAGCCCTCGGAAGATTTGAGACCACCGGAGCCCGTCAGAACTTAACGGAATACGATGGCAGAAAGCTCTATATCGACTGCTTAAGTGCAACGGAAGAATCCATGAGAACAGCCGTTGAGTCCATGAAGACCATCGAGGTGGATGAAGACAAGAGAAAGATCGCCATTCTCGCTGACATCTCCTATCTGGGAGAAAGAGAACAGGAAGCCCACAGAAACGTAGGCCGTATGGCGGACGAAGTGGGAAGCGCTGATGAGGTCATCTTCTATGGTCCTCTTATGAAGCTCGCCTGGGAAGAATATTCCAAGAGCGGCAAGAAGTGCCGTCACACAGAAAGCCAGGCCGAACTGGAGGAATGGCTCAGAAAGGATACGAAGCCCGGAGATCTTATCACCATCAAGGCGGGTCACGCGGCCAAGTGTCTCTGGATGATAGATGACGTTTACGGAACCTTCCTTTTCGTAGACGATAAATTCGTAGCAAACGATCCCATCAAGACCATTGGAAACAATGCATATAAGTTTATACATGATTACGGCTGCGTTCAGATGAAGGGCGATAAGACCGAAAAGAACGTAGTGATCCCTGATGAACTGGAGGGTATGGAAGTCCGTACGATCTATATAAACGTATATCGCAAATCCATGGCTGAGAGCGTGGTGTTTGGCAAAAATATCAGATGCATCAGTAAGGCTTGCTTCAGGGGAAGCGAGGCGCTCAGTAAGGTAGAGTTCCCCGAAGGGCTTCAGCTTATAGGCGAGGAAGCCTTCAGGAATTGCACGGCTCTTGAGGAAATCGACCTTTCAAAGGGTTGCTCCAGCATAGATTCCAAGGCTTTCAAGGGATGCAGCGGACTCAAGAGGATATATCTTCCTGAGAATCTTCTCACCATAAGAGACGATGCCTTTGATGAAGAATTTGACGCAGAAGTATATGTAAAACCTGGATCCTATGCTGAGAGCTACGCCGATGAAAAGGGCTGGGATACTCTTAGCTACTGATGATCCATTTATATAAACGAGGAGACAGAACAAATGAACGAAATGGTTAAGACTTTAGATACGCTGTGCAGCTTTAAGAGCGTGGCAGAACGTAAGGGAAACCCGGAGTGTCCCTTTGGTGAAGAGACCAGAAAGGCTCTGGACTTTATGCTCACTACCTGTGCAGACTTCGGCTTCAGAGTGAAGAATCTCGATAATCAGATAGGTTATGCTGAGATAGGAGAAGGCGAGGAAATCTTCGGAATACTGGCGCACCTCGACGTGGTTCCCGTGGGTTCCGGCTGGGATCATGAGCCCTGGGGAGCTACGGTAACCGACGATGGCATGATCTACGGCAGGGGAGTCATAGATGACAAGGGTCCCGCGGTTGCTTCAGTATATGCCATGAAGGACGTTCTTAAGTCAGGGGTTCCTCTTAAGAAAAGAATCAGAATCATCTTCGGACAGACCGAAGAAGCGGGAAACTGGGATGATATGAAGTACTATCGTGAACATGAAGAACTCCCGGCTCTTGGAATTACCCCGGATGCTGATTTCCCGGCTATTTACGGCGAAAAGGGAATAATGCACTTCACTCTTACGATGCCTCTTAAGAAGACAGGCCTTATGGAAGCAAATGGCGGACAGGCATCCAACATGGTAGCCGATGAGGCCAAGGGCAGAGTTAAGTGTCAGGGAGTTGTAAGGGACTTCTATGAACAAGGCAAGGCCGCACACGGCAGCATGCCTCAGGAGGGAAGAAACGCCATTTCAATGCTTATGATGGAAATTGGAAACGCGACGGATAGCTGCGGCCTTGCCAACTTCTATAATAAGTATATCGGCTTTGACGTTCACGGAGAAAGACTTAACATCGATATGGAGGACAAGGAGTCAGGAAGACTCACCTTAAACGTCGGTAAGATCGAGACAAAGGACGATGTAGTCAGACTTTATGTGGATATCCGTCACCCGGTCACAAAGAACGCTGATGAGATCATCAATAATATCAGAGAGATAACCGATGCTGCAGGTTTTGAATTCGAACTGGAGGAGTACAAACCTCCCGTATACATGGATAAGGACGGCGAATTCTTAAGGACCCTCGTGGACGTATATCACGAGGTTACTGGTCTTGAAGGCGAGGCACAGGTCATAGGCGGAGGAACCTATGCAAGAGCCATGGATAATATCGTGGCCTTCGGACCCTTGCTTCCCGGAAGAGAGGCAACTGAGCATCAGAAGAATGAGAGGATCCCTCTTGACGATTTCCTTCTCTTAAGAGACGTATACAGAGAAGCGCTTATGAGGATCTGCACTAAGTAGGTAGTAAACTATGAAGAAATTAACAGCTAACATAAATGAAATAGCAGAAAGGCTTGGAGAGACAGCCATAACTTCAAAGGATGACAACAATTACGTTGGGCTGGATATCGCCGTAGAGAATGCCATCTGGAGCATCAAAGCCGCCATGTTTCCGAAGTTCTTCGGAACGGAGCGCTTCGGCTATGATGCGGGCATCAAGCGTCAGACGGAACTGGCAAAGGCCTATGATGAGATCCAGAAGTGCTTAAGATACGTTCTCTCGGACGAAGATGAGATAAGAGAAAAGGCCAGCGAACTCATAAACAATATGCCGAAGGTAATGGAGTCTGTGAACACTGACGTTATCGCAGCCTATGAGGGCGACCCGGCCGCTAAATCCACGGACGAGGTAATCCTTACGTATCCTGCCTTTAATGCGATCACTATCTACCGGGTCGCCCACGAACTGTATAAATCGGGCGTGCCTGTAATTCCCCGTAAGATGACCGAATATGCTCATCAGTTAACGGGTATAGACATCCACCCGGGAGCTACCATCGGCGATTACTTTTTCATCGACCATGGTACGGGCGTAGTAATCGGTGAGACGACGGTGATCGGCGAACATGTCAAACTCTATCAGCACGTCACACTGGGCGCTAAATCTTTTGCGGTTGGAGAAGACGGTACGCTGGTAAAGGATATAAAGAGACATCCGAATATCGGAAACAACGTAGTTATTTACGCCGGAGCCACCATCCTGGGAGGCGACGTATATATCGGAGACAATTGCGTGATCGGCGGTTCTGTATGGCTTACCCATTCAGTTCCTGCGGGAGAGATGGTGCTTACCACTCCCCCCAAGGCGATACACGTACACACACAGGAAATATGACGATGAGGCTGCCCTTATGGACAGCCTTAAAATCCATATAGAGAGGAAACAACAGGCCTATGGCATTTGACGGTTTGATGACCCGCGCGGTAACAAAGGAATTAAGAGACAGAATCGTCTCGGGCAAGGTAGAGAAGATTTACCAGCCTGAGGCGGATGTTTTGGTGCTCACGATCCACACGAAGGAGGGGAACGTGAAACTCCTGATATCTTCGGGTCCGAGCCATGCCAGGATACACTTCGTAAACGAGGCGCCGGTAAATCCCCCCGAGCCATATCCTTTTTGCATGCTTCTTAGAAAGCATCTCAATGCTGCCAGAATACTGGACGTTAATCAGGTGGGATGCGAGAGGATAATCGAGATAACATTCGAGTCCTTGAACGAACTGGGATTCAGCGTGAGCAAAAAACTCATCGTGGAGATCATGGGGAAGCATTCCAATATCATACTTACAGATATCGAGAGCGGTAAGATACTGGACTCCATAAAGCGCGTAGGATTCGACGTGAACCGGGTGAGACAGCTGCTTCCGGGGCTTAGGTACGAGTATCCGCCCAAGCAGGACAAGATCCCATTCGATATGATAAGACCGGAAGACATCGAGAAGATAAACTCCGTATCGGACGGCAAAATGCTGATGTCCATGGTAGCAGGCATTTCACCAGCGTTTTCGGATATGGCAGCCGCTCATGCGGACAGAGTAGCTTTCATTAGGGAATGCATGGAAAAGGCTGAACTGGGGAATATATCCCCGCGGGTGTATTTTGCGGATAAGGGAAACCCCGTGGAATACTATTTCATGCCCTTGGAGGAATATGAAGGATCCTGTGAAGTCAAGGAGTTTGACAGTCTGTCTTCCTGCATGGAGACCTACTTCAGCTTAAAGACCGCATCCAACCAGAGCAAGCAGAAGGCACAGGATCTTACGAGGGCGATTAACGAATTGCTCAGCAAAAAATACCTTAAGAAAAAGCGACTTTCCGAGGACCTGATGGAAGCTGAGAATTCAGAGGACTTAAGGCTCTATGGCGAACTGCTCACGGCAAACCTTCACCTGGTGAAGCAGGGAATGAAGTCCGTTGAAGTGGTGAGCTATTACGACGGAAAGACGGTAAGAATACCTCTTGACGTTAAGAAGAGCCCCTCAGCCAACGCTCAGAGTTACTACAAAAAATACGGCAAACAGAAGACCGCCATAAAGGAGAAGCAGATCCAGATCGAGGAGAACGACAGAGAGATAGAATACCTGGAATCGGTCATGGCCTTCGTTGAAAAATCCGAGAGCGTAGATGAGATCGAAGCCCTAAGGAGAGAACTGACTGAAACGGGATATCTCAAGCAGAGAAAGAGGGCAGGATTCAAAGAAAAGAAGCAAAAAATGCAGCCCTTAAGATATACTCTTAATAGCGGGAAAGCATGCCTGGTGGGGAGAAACAACAAAGAAAACGATCATTTGACCTTTAAAATGGCACAGAAAGGCGATGTTTGGCTCCACACGAAGGATATTCCGGGTTCCCACGTTGTTATCCTGTCCAATGGTGAACAGGTATCGGAAGAGGACTTGTTTGAGGCGGCTTCCATCACTGCATTCCACTCAAAAGCATCGGCTTCGGAGAACGTCCCCGTCGACTATGTGCCGATTCGCTTCGTAAAAAAGCCCGCAGGAGCTAAGCCGGGCATGGTAATATTTACTAACAATAAAACTATTTATGTCAACCCAAAAGAGGGGAGCAAAAAATGAAAAAAGAGTTCAAAGGTTCTGAGATGCTCTCGCCCGTACCTGCTGTCATGGTAAGTTTAGGCGAGGGTGAGGAAGCCAATATCATAACTATCGCGTGGACCGGCATCATAAACTCCCGTCCACCCATGACTTACGTGTCCATCAGAAAGGAAAGACACTCCCATGACATCTTAATGAAGACCAGGGAGTTCGTCATAAACCTTACCACGGAGGCTCTTTGCGAAAAGACCGACTGGTGCGGGGTGAAATCCGGAAGGGACTTTGATAAATGGAAGGAAATGCATCTTACCAAGGAGGAAGCATCCGTAGTTAAATGCCCTATGATAGCCGAGTCACCCGTCAACCTTGAGTGCCGCGTGACGGAGATAAAGGAGCTGGGTTCCCACGACATGTTTATGGCTGAGATAGTAAAGGTCCACGTGGATGAAAGCATCATCGACGAAGACGGTCGCTTTGACGTGGTGCGTGCCGGCCTTATCGCATACATTCACGGGCACTACTACACCGTGAACAGGAAGCCTCTTGGCCGCTTCGGATTTTCAGTCATGAAGCCGAAGACTAAGAAGCGCATCCAGAAGGAAGCCCACGAAAAGAGAGTAGAGAAGAATCGCAAAAAACGTGAAGCCAGAAAATAGCGTAAAGGGATAAGCGGTAGCACGTATGGAAATCTATTATAACGGAAACATATATCTTAATGATGAAGGTTGTAATAAGCACAGCGCCTTCGCAGTGGAAGAGGGTGTGGTGAAGGCCACGGGAAGTGACGAGGAGATAATGTCCCTTTCGGATGGCAGCGACACCATGGTCGATCTTCAGGGCAGGCTCGTCATGCCTGGCTTTGTGGACTCGCACCTTCACTTCATCGAGTACGCCATAGAGAAATCCTTTGTGGATCTATCATCGGCCAGAAGCAAGGATGAACTTCTTCAGATGATGAGAGAGCGTCTCCCTGAAGCCCTTAAAAAGAACAGGCCCTTAAGAGGTTACAGCTTTGATAATAACTACTGGGAAGACCCTTCACTTCCAACCAGGGAGGATCTGGACAGCATATCGACTGAGATACCGATCACCGTAAGGCGGACCTGCCATCACGTGACCGTGTGCAATACTCCCGCGCTGATTTTTTGCGGTATGATGGAAAAGAATCCTGACGGCATCTTAAACGAGGAGGAGCAGAATGCTGTTCTTGAGAAGCTTCTCGTTTTCACAAAGGATGACTTCAAGGAAATGATTGTTGACGCCTGCAGAGATGCGGTAAGTAAGGGAATCACCGAGGTTCAGACTGACGACCTGGAGTATATGAGAAAGGAACTCTACGGCGAAACCATCCTTGAGGCATATATGGAACTTGACAGGGAAGAAAGACTTCCCATAAGGGTCTATGAACAGTGCAATCTGCCGACTAAGGAGAGACTTACAGCCTTTCTCAATAAGGGGTATAGGACCGGTCAGTCGACGGGGCACTTTACCATCGGGCCTCTTAAACTCGTGGCAGACGGAGCTCTGGGTTCGAGGACTGCCGCACTTAGGAAGCCTTATCCCGATGATCCTTCCAATTACGGCATCCTGAATTTCACGGATCAGGAGATGGACGAGCTGGTGGATATGGCTAACCGAGCAGGAATGCAGATCGCCATTCATGGCATTGGAGACCGCACCATAGATCAGATTATAAGTTCTTTCGAAAAGGCGCTTAAAGCTTATCCCAGGACCGATCACAGGCATGGCATCGTCCATTGTCAGATCACTCATCCCGAGCAGCTTAAGAAGATGAAAGAACTGGGGCTCATGGCATACATCCAACCCATATTCCTAAGGTCGGATCAGTGGATCGTGACTGAGAGGGTGGGAGAAGATCTGGCTTCAACGTCTTATGACTGGAGAACTATGACGGATATGGGGATACATCTGGGTTTCGGCTCAGACTGCCCTGTAGAGCCCTTTGATGTTTTGTCGAACATGTACTATGCGGTAGAGGCAAAGGATCCCGATAAGGAAATCCCATGGCATCCGGAACATGCAGTTACTTTGGAGGAAGCCATCAGATCCTTTACCATAGAGGGGGCATATGCATCCTTTTCTGAAAGCAGAAGGGGAAGGATTCTTCCCGGATATGCTGCAGACTTTGTGGTTATCGACCGTGACATTACGGCTCTTGGCCCAGAGTCTCTTACGGAGGCAAAAGTTCTCTTCAGCTTTGTGGATGGAAAGGAAAGATATCGGGCGGAAAAAGCATAAAAGATTATGTCTTAAAAATAAAGTATCGCTTGACACTGAAATACATTTTTGAGATACTGATTTTGTAATAGGGAGTAGCTTGCGCACTTGATGTGCGTGACATATTTCGTCAGTACGGGTCAGCCCCGGAATATGTTGTAATTAGCGAGACTTTTACCATTTTGGTGAAAGTCTCTTTCTATAAACGTTAAGGATTTATAAGAAAAAAATGGAAGTAAGTAACATCGTTTCACTCTTCGGAGGAATTGCGCTCTTTCTCTTCGGAATGTCCGTAATGGGCGATTCCTTAAAGAAACTCGCAGGATCAAAAATGGAAATGATACTGTTTAAGCTGGCTGGAAATCCTGTGAAGGGCATAGTCCTCGGAACGGGAGTCACGGCCGTCATACAGTCATCATCTGCGACATCCGTCATGGTAGTCGGCTTTGTAAACTCTGGTATGATGAAGGTTCGCCAGGCCATAGGCATAATACTCGGCGCGATCTTAGGTACCAGTATTACCGGGTGGATTCTTTGCTTGAACAGCCTGGGCGGTTCCGGTGCATCTGTTGCAACGTTTTTCAGCACGGAGATCCTTACAGGCATCGTTGCCTTTATCGGAATAGCCTTATGGATGTTCAGTAAGAAAAACGTCCGCAAAAACATCGGCGGTATCATGATGGGTTTTGCGGTCCTCATGTATGGCATGAGCATGATGTCAGCAGCTATCTCGCCTTTAAGAGAGGATGAGAATTTCATAAGGCTCCTCATGAGTTTCAAGAACCCCATACTCGGTGTTCTGGTCGGACTTCTGATCACAGCGGTGATCCAGAGCGCCAGCGCAGCTGTCGGTATTCTGCAGGCCCTCGCCATGACAGGAGCTGTGGAGTTTGACATGGCATTCCCAATCATCATGGGTATCGGTATCGGTGCATCAGTACCTGTAATGCTGAGTGCCTTAGGAGCAGGTACCAACGGCAAAAGGACTGCATTCGTATATCTCATAATAGATGTTCTGGGAGCCGTTCTTTGCGGATGTATCTTTTATCTCCTTGATGCGATTATCGGATTCCCGTTTATGAATCATACCATGAACATGGTTTCCGTGGCCTTCGTAAACACCATGTACAGGCTGGCTACGGTGTTATTGCTTTCACCCATGATCGGGATTTTGGAGAAGATAGTCTGTGCCTTGTTCCCTGAAGGAGCGGAAGCCCAGGCAGAACGTGAGGACATGGACCGGCTTGAATCCAGATTCCTCCAGCACCCGACGCTTGCTCTCGCACAGAGCAAAACCGTTATAGATTCCATGGCTGCGAAGGTGCAGGAAAGCGTTCTCTATGCTGTTAAGGTAAGGCGTGGCGAGGAAAATACAACGGACAGAGTGTTTGAACTTGAGGAGGTCATTGACCGGTATGAGGATAAGCTCGGGGCATATCTTTTCAGCATTACGTCAAGGGATCTCAACGAAGAACAGAGCAATGAAGTCAGCAAGTACCTAAGGGTGCTTTCGGACTTTGAAAGAATGTCGGACCACGCGAGAAACATCGGGGAAGCTGTTGATGAAATAAAAGAGAAAAAAATCAGATTCTCATCCGAGGCCAACCATGACCTAAAGGTCCTCGAGGATGCCATCACTGATATTACGGAGATGACCATCAAAGCTTTCATGAATAACGACATAGAAGCTGCTTTAAAGGTCGATCCTCTTGAAGAGGTCATAGACGACATTTGTGATGAGCTGAAGTACAACCATATCGACAGGGTCAGCAGACAGGTATGCAGCCTCGATAACGGCTTCGTATTCAACGATCTGCTCACGGATTATGAGCGTATATCTGACCACTGCAGTAATGTGGCTTTAGATGTGCTGGATTCAGGGGATGAGGAATTCCTTCCTCATGAATATCATATGAATATGGATTACAGACAAAACGAGCTGTTCCAGAAATACTTTAAGGAATTCAAGCAAAAATATAAAGTATAAAAAAGAAACTAAAAAGGGCTGCCTCATGGCAGCCCTTTAAGGTGCGGTTCTTATTCGATATTCTGAACCTGTTCGCGGATCTTTTCGATCTCAGCTTTGATGTTCAGCATATGATTTGTGATGGTGATATCGTTGGCCTTCGAACCTATGGTATTGGCTTCGCGATTCATTTCCTGAACCAGGAAATCGAGTTTCTTACCTACGGTGGATTCGGTTCCCGTAAGGATGGCCTTTAACTGCGCCAGATGTGAGTTGAGACGGGTTATCTCTTCATCGATAGCGCATTTGTCTGCGAAGATTGCTGCTTCGACCAGTATCCTGTCTTCGGGAACCTCAACAGCTCCGTCCAAAAGAACTGCGATTCTTTCACGAAGCTTATCCGTGTAATCTCTGACTACCAGGGGAGCGCGTTCCTCGATCTTATCAAGGATGGACTTTATGTTGTCTCCTTTATTGAGAAGGTCTTCAGCCAGCCTTGCTCCTTCAATGGCACGCATACTTTCAAGATTAATGGATGCTTCGGAGACAGGGATCAGAATGGCCTTGGTCAGCTCCTCTTCATCATCAACATCGGGTACCGCCTTAAGGACGTCGGGCATGCCTGCCAGAAGTCCGAGATTAATGTCGCCCGATAGTGCAAACTCATCTTTGAGTTCTTTGAGATTTTCATAGTATTGATTTGCTGCGAGACGGTTGAGCTTTATGGTCACGTCGTTTTCAGTAACGTTTTCAACGCTGATGGATACGTCGACCTTGCCCCTGGATAACTTCTCCTTTATGGTCTGCTTGATCTTATCCTCTGCAAAGGAATACCTTCTTGGCATCTTTACGCTTATGTCGGAGTATCTGTGATTTACGGACTTGATCTCACAGATGATGTTTCTTTTACCGTCTGAATATTCGCTTCTTCCGAAGCCTGTCATACTTTTTATCATATTTACCTCTGATGGATTATTTGAGTACTCTTACGCTCATTACCTTAGGGCTGTTGAGCTCTACGTCGCAAGCTTCGCTGAGTTCTGCCAATACGTAGGCAGGTCCGAACTTGCTCTGAGAAGCCATGCACTTGGTAACGGGAGCCTTAACGGCTGAAAGAAGTTCCATAACTTCCTGTACAGGGTTCTCCATATCTTTAACCATTACTGCTACACGGCAGCCGGTTCTCTGACCCATGTCGAGTTTAGCGAAGTTAACGGAGTTGATGATATTACCATCTTCGAAGTAGTCTCTGATTTCCTTTACTGCCATCTCTGCACAGTTGTCTTCAGCTTCTGCTGAGGATGCTCCGAGGTGAGGGGTAAGGATAACGCCCGGCTTGCCAACCATATGGTCGTTAGGGAAGTCACATACGTACTGGGAAACCTTGCCTGATTCAAGAGCAGCGAGAAGGACGTCTTCGTTTACCAGTTTGTCTCTTGAGAAGTTCAGGAGAAGAACTCCATCCTTCATAGCGGATATAACGTCAGCGTTGATCATCTTCTTGGTTGCATCGTTTGCAGGAAGGTGAAGGGTTACGATGTCAGCTTCAGCCAGCATTTCCTTAAGATCTGTATAAACCTTAACTCCTTCGCACTCTGTAACGAAAGGATCGTATCCTACGATGTCCATTCCAAGAGCGGAGCAGGCTTCTGCGATCTTGCGGCCGATGGCACCGAGTCCGACTACGCCGAGAGTCTTACCGAAGATCTCGTGACCTGCGTACTTGGATTTGCCTTTTTCTACCTGCTTGGCTACATCCATCTCGTCGTTGGGAGCAAGGCCCTTGGCCCACTCGATACCGGCGGGAACGTTACGCATTGCCATGAGCATTCCGCAGATTACGAGTTCCTTAACGGCATTAGCGTTAGCTCCAGGAGTATTGAATACTACGATGCCTTTCTCTGCGCATCTGTCAAGCGGGATATTGTTTACACCTGCGCCTGCACGTGCAACAGCCATAAGATTGTCAGAAAACTCCATTGAGAGCATGTCTGCTGATCTTACTAAGATACCATTTGCTTCATCTACGTTCTCGGTGATCTGATAGTCATCGGTGAGATGAGCAAGGCCTACAGGTGAGATTTTGTTTAACTTAGCGATTTTGTACATGATATTATCCTCCGATTATCACAGAAATTTCAAATTACACTATAAGTATAACACTTTACTAAAGCTCTTAAAAGTGTTAAAATACTTTTAGGCAAAAATAAAATGTCTGGTTTTTAGTGTGCCTAAATTATTTCTAATAATACAAGAAAGAAGGAATTAAAAATGGTTAAGCAAAAGTATGACAGAGTTTATAACTTCTCAGCAGGTCCTTCCATCCTCCCTTTGGAAGTATTGGAACAGGTAAAGGAAGACCTTCTGAACTACAAAGGAACCGGTCAGTCCGTTATGGAAATGAGCCATCGTTCCAAGGAATATCAGAAGATCATAGATGAGGCTGAGGCTGATCTGAGAGAACTCATGAACATTCCCGATAATTACAAGGTTCTCTTCCTTCAGGGCGGCGGAACTCTTCAATTTGCCATGGTACCTCTGAACCTCATGGTTGGCTCCAAGAAAGCTGACTACATCATCACAGGTCAGTGGGCTAAGAAAGCCTTCGAAGAAGGTCAGAAGTTTGGTGATGCCAAAGCAATCGCTTCTTCAGCAGAAGATACATATTCCTGGGTACCCAAGGTAAAGAAAGAAGATTTCAGAGCTGATGCTGACTATGCATACATCTGCCTGAACAATACCATTTATGGAACAAAGTTCAACTACATTCCTGATACCGGAGACGTTCCTCTTGTTGCTGACTGGAGTTCTGGATTCATGTCAGAAGAAATCGACGTAACCAAGTTTGGTATCCTCTGGGGCGGCGCTCAGAAGAACGTAGCACCTGCAGGTATGTCCATCGTTATCATCAGAGAAGACCTTATCGGCAAGGCTCC